>SDBT01017940.1_pt1 | contig 11150 bp, 10 predicted proteins | sample 2277101 | NCBI WGS metagenome assembly SDBT01 (sample SAMN10404973, study PRJNA504765) | marine sediment metagenome | isolation source: marine sediment core GS10_PC15, 103 cmbsf | place: Arctic Ocean: Southern Knipovich Ridge | collected 2010 | reverse complement strand
CCACCCGTCAGCCCACTGATTCCACGCCTCACCGTGACACCCGCAGATGGACGCGGTAAGAATTGCAACGCAGATACCAGCACCAAGGGCTCGCCCGTGCACGTTCAACTCCCAGAAAGGTTCCAGACGCGTGCCTACTCGATCGGTCGGCACGGTGGATTATAGATTCACGAGGAGGCGAGGGTCAACTCTTTGGTAAGGGGCGTGGGTTCGAATCGGGAACACACATACGAAAACGCCCCCGCCTCTTCGCGGCGGGGGACGTTTCCATAAGCGGGCGGTGAGATTCGAACTCACGACATCGACGTTGGCAACGTCGCGCTCTACCGCTGAGCTACGCCCGCCTGGTTCAACAACATATTACCCCCCCGCACCAAACGGTCAAGCAGCTTTTGCGGGATTGCTTTTGCTTGCTTCGGTCGTCACGGGTGGCTAGGGTTCGCTGCATGGTATTGGCTGAACTCGTCCCGCGATCGTTCTTCGAAGCCCGCGGCGACCTGTTGCTATGGTTATTGCTCGCCGGTGGTGTCGCGCTGCTGGTCTACGGTGCGGATCGCGTGGTATCCTCGGCTGTCAGACTCGCCGCCGCCGTCGGGCTCTCGAAGATCATTATCGGGGCGACCGTGGTCTCTCTGGGTACCACGACGCCCGAGGCGGTGGTATCCGTCAAGGCCGCGTGGGAGGGGAACCCGGGATTGGCGCTGGGCAACGGGGTCGGGTCGATCATTTGCGATACGGCGTTGATCTTCGGGCTCTGCTGCCTCATCCGCCGCCTCCCGCTCGATCGGTTCGTGCTTAATCGATACGGGTGGTTGCAGCTGGGCGCCGCCGCGATGCTGACGCTGACCGCCCTGGGTCTCTGGGCCGTAAGCGGGCAAATCGACAACGTCGAGATCCCCCGGACCATCGGGGCGCTCTACGTCGCACTGCTCGTCGCGTACATGCTCCTGTCCGTTCGCTGGTCCAGACAGCATCCGGAGATGCTTCCGCTTCAGGCCGCTCGCGGGTCACCCAGGAATCGGGAGATCCGCACCGCTCTGGGGAACCTGGCGCTGCTGGTGTTCGGGTTGTCGCTGGTCGTGGGCGGGGCGGAACTGCTGATCGGGTCGGTCCAGGAGATCTGCATCCGCTTGGACGTTCCCGCCGCCGTGATCGCCGTCACGCTCGTCGCCTTCGGTACCTCGCTCCCTGAACTCGCCACCGCCATCGCCGCCATGATCAAGGGTCACAGCGAGCTGCTCGTCGGGAACATCGTCGGGGCGGACATCTTGAACGTCCTGTTCGTAATCGGCGCCTCCGCCCTCGCGGCCCCGCTGAAGGTCGACCCCATCTTCTTCTACCTTATCTTCCCCGTGATGATGCTGGTGTTGATCCTCCTCCGCATTTACATCTTTACGAGCGGGTCGACTTTCAGGCGATGGCAGGGCGTTCCGCTGTTGGTTATCTACATTATCTTCACGCTCCTGGCGGTGAAATTCGGTGTGCTTGGATAAAGCACCTGAATTCGTTCGGAGTGGAATTTGCCCTTGTCCGCGGTTGTTTGTGGTAGAATCCCCCGCTGCTCAAAGTCGCACGTCAGTCCCGCTGAGGCGGAGCGATCCCAAAATTTCGAGATTTCATCGTACAGGTGCGAAGATGCGCAGATTGATGTACCTTTACCTGCTCGTGCTGATCGCGGGGGTATCCGCGGCGATGGGTGATGAGGGGGCGAAGATCGAGATGGGCGAACCCATCGAGTTCCCCCACGCCGGTATCGCGCTGTCCGTTCCGAAAGGTTTCGAGCTTCGCCGGTGCGAGGGACTTTTCGACGTGATGCGGGCAGTCGCCGTGGAAAACGGAACGGCCACGAGGGCGATCAGCCTCTCGGGGTTTCTCGTCGCCCCCAACGTTACCCCCGCCGACTTCGCCCAGAGCATGCTCGACGACCTCCGAAAGAATCTCGCCATTCGCGACCTGACGGTTATCACGGAAACCTCGATGGAAGTCGCGAAGATCAGCGGCGCCGCCAGACTTCTCAAGTACAGCTTTCGCGGTACCGAGACTACGGCCGCCACGTTGTGCTTTATCCGGGAGCTGCCCTCCTCAAAGGTGCGAATCTGCTACCTACTGACCGTCGAGTGCGGTCAGGCCCCTCAGAACAAGGTGCTCCCGATTTTCGGGGAGGTGGTCGGAGGAATCTCGCTGATACCGCTGCGCCGACCAGGGGAGATCCCGATTGGCGAACCAGGGCGGGTGGTTGAGAATTTCGCGGATGGTTACTCGATTCGCCCACCCGCGGGGTGGTTTGTGAGCGACGAACCGGGCGGGCTCGTCGCGGGTTTGTGCGATTATCTTGGGGGTGGAGCGGCGATCCCGAGACTTCAGGTGATCGTCGCAGACGTCCCCCCCGAAACCACCTCCCGGGCGTGCGCGAAATCCTGGTTGACCAAGGCGAAAGCGCACGCACAAGAGAACTCGCTGGACTGGCGGGTGCTCTGGGAGGGTGCGGTGAAACTAGCGGACCGCGACGCCTACCAGTTCGTCTTCGCCCAATTCCCGAAGCACGCCGCGCAAAGCAATCCATCGAGCGCACCAGCGACGAGGCGCACTACGAGTGACGAACCTGCCTACCGGACAGGCAGGTCCGTCATCATCGCACAGCGCACCGCGTGCCTCGCCCGCGGAAAGGCGCCGAAGAGCTACTCGCTCGTCCTGTTGTACCCGGGGACCGACGGTGAAACCGCCCGCACCGCCCTCGACAAAATCTCCGAAAGCTTTGCGATCCTACCCACCGAGACAAAAGTGAAAGAAACTTCTCGCGCCCGGACCCAACCTTCGAGTAAACCTGTCCCATGATCAAAGCGGACGACATCGTAGTTGGTGATTGCGTCGAGATTCTCAGCGGTTTGAAAGAACCCATCGCCGATCTGATCTTCGCAGATCCACCCTTCAACATCGGGTACAAGTACGATCTCTACAAGGACCGCAAAGCATATGACGATTACTACGCGTGGACGAAGGAATGGATGAAAGTTTGCGCGGAAAAGGCGCTCAAACCGACCGGGAGCTTCTGGGTGGCGATCGGGGACGACTACGCCGCCGAGGTCCGCATCATCGCCCGCGAGTTGGATCTACATCTGCGGAACTGGGTGATATGGCATTACACGTTCGGGCAGAACACCAAGCGGAAGTTCGCTCGCTCGCATACGCATCTTTTCTACTGGGTCAAGGATCCAAGGAATTTCACCTTTAACGACCTGGCCGTGCGGATTCCATCCGCCCGCCAGACCACCTACGCCGATAAGCGCGCCAACCCCAAGGGGAAGCTCCCCGACGACGTCTGGAGCTTCTCCCGCGTCTGCGGGACCTTCAACGAGCGGGTGCAGTGGCATCCCTGCCAGATGCCCGAACGCCTCATGGAACGAATCGTCAAGATCTCCTCCAATCGCGGTGACCTCGTGCTCGATCCGTTCAGCGGGTCGGGTACGACGTGCGCGGTGGCGGCGAGGCTCAAGCGTAGGTATCTCGGAATTGATGTTTCGGAGGATTACGTCGCCAACTCGCGCAGGCGCATAACCGAAGCGCTCTCCGGGCAGCGAAAGACCACCGAAATAGCCGAAAACCCCGAACTGCTCCGCCCGCAGCGACAAGTGCAGGGAGTAAGGAAGGGTTCTCACGGAGAGCGGTCCAAGGTGAAGCTTTCTTCCGAGCAGGGGCAATTGTTTGAGTAGTACCGCTGGTCCAGTTACGCGATATGCGGTACAGTGACCTAGTAGACAAGAGGACAGGCAATGACCGAACGCGTGACGATCGACGAAGAGACAATTCAAAAAGCCGCCAACCTGCTCCTCGGGGCAGCTTCGGGGGCTACGGTCATCCTCTTCGGGTCTTACGCTCAGGGCCAGGCCCACCCCGATAGCGACCTGGACTTTCTGGTGATAGAACCGGAATTAACCTCTCGGATGAACGAGATGGTTCGCCTGCGTGACGTACTGCGTCCGTTGCGCATCCCGGTGGATGTTCTGGTCATCTCCCGCGAGCAGTTCGAAAAGTGGTCCAGGACCCCAGGTAGTGTGTATTACGAAGCGGCCCACAACGGGAGGATCTTCGATGCCGCTGCCTGAGCATGTCGAGATACTGCTCCACAAGGCTTCGCAGGATGAATTCACGATAGCTAAGCTCTCATCTGATCCGGATTCACCTGACGAGGTAATCGGTTTTCATGCTCAACAGGCGACGGAGAAGATTCTGAAGGCGGTTTTGAGTTTTCACGGTGTTCGCTATCGGTACACGCATGACCTTGTCGAGCTGATCGACCAGATTCGGGATGCGGGGATCGAATTCCCATCGGGATTAGAGGACATCCGACGCCTGGGCCCGTTCGCAACCGTTTTTCGTTATGACGAACTGGCACCTGAACTGGATGAGCCCTTTGATCGATCGTGGGCGATGGACTGTGTTCGAAAGACCATCGCCTGGGCCCAGACCGTGATCGGCCAATAGTAGGCTGATCGCGGGACGTCATTTCTCCGGGGGAGTCTCGCTCGGGATGTTCACCTTGCAGAGTTTCTGGGCGGAGAGGACCTTTCCCGTGAGGTAATCGGTGAACTCTGCGCGGACGGTGATTTCATCGTGGGAGGGGCCGGTAGTCTTGAAGGGGCAGACGAAGCTGAAGTGGTATGCGAGGAACCCGCTCGACCAGTGCTCGGAGATTTCCTCGACCGTCCATTCGTACTCCGCGATGAGGTTGGCGTTGCCGGCGGCGGCGAGGTCGAACAGTCGGATTCTCACGTCACCGGCGGCCTTGAGGACGCTACCGTCCCGATCGATCGGGCGCAGGTAGACCTTGATCGCATCGTCACCGTCGATCCCGTCGGTATTCACCCCTCCGGTGTGGCGGGTCAATTCGATCCGCTCTGCGTAAAAGAGCTTCTCCAGGCGCTTCGCCCCCAATCCCTGCAACGATCGGATCTGCTCGGCTTGTTCGGTGAAGCTCTCCTGGAGCTTCTCGAGATGGTCTTTGAGCTTGATCAGTTCGGTCTCGGGGGTGGGTAAGTCTGCGGTGTGCTGTGCATTTTGTGGTTGGGGTGTCTCACATCCGGGGACTGTTATCACCCCCACCATCACAGACACCGCGAATATGAGTGCCCGGGCGTTCATTCGTCGTTGGAGTCCTCGTCGGGTTCTGACTTCTTGGGGAGTTCCGGGATGCGCTCGAGGATTCTGTCCACGCACCCGTACTTGATGGCCTCGTGGGCCTCCAACCACTTGTTGCGGTCGCAGTCGTGCTCGATCGTCTCGGTGGACTGACCCGTGTGATGCGAAAGGATCTCGTAAATGCGGTTGCGGAGGCGGAGGATCTCCCGGGCCTCGATGTCGAGTTCGGTCGCCGGGCCCGTCAGGACCCCGCGGATGAGCGGCTGGTGGATCAGCACGCGGGAGTTCGGCAGGGCGGAGCGCTTCTTGGGGGTGCCTCCTGCGAGCAGCACCGCACCCATCGAAGCCGCCATTCCCACGCAGCAGGTCGCCACGTCCGGGCGAATGAACTGCATCGTATCGTAGATCGCCAATCCCGCCGAAACGCTCCCCCCGGGAGAGTTGATGTACAGGTGGACGTCCGCCTGCGGATCGTCATTGCTGAGGAACAGTAACTGTGCGACGATGACGTTGGCGACTTCGTCGTCGATGGTTCCTCCCACGAACACGATGCGGTCTCTCAGGAGGCGGGAGTAGATGTCGTAGCTGCGCTCCCCGCGCCCGGTCTTCTCAATCACAATGGGTATGAGATGCTGGTTTTCCGCCATGGTCACACGGTTCCTTCCTGCTCTCAGGGCTCCGATTTTGCGGGTTCTACCTGAGATTCGAGAATCTCATCGACTATACCGTAATCCTTGGCTTCGACGGGGGTCATGTAGCGATCGCGTTCGGTTTCCTCTTCGATCTGATCGACGTCGCGGCCGGTGTGCTTGGCCAGAAGCTCGTTGAGCAGTCGCTTTGTCTTGAGGATTTCCTCCGCCTGAATCTGGATGTCGGACGCCTGCCCCGTCACTCCGCCCCACGGTTGGTGAACCATGACCTTACTGTGGGGAAGGGCGTAGCGTTTTCCCTTGGTTCCGGCGGCGAGGATCATGGCGGCGCCGCTCGCAGCCTGTCCCACGCAGTAAGTCGCCACGTCGCTGTTGAGGAACTGCATCGTATCGTAGATCGCCAGCGTATCGTCCACCGATCCACCTGGTGAATTGATGTAGAGTGAGATGTCACGGTCGCGAACCTTCGCCTCCAGCTCCAGCAGCCGCATGATGAGCCCACCGGCCGTGTTCGGGGTGATCTCGCCCCATAAAAACAGGATCCGCTCCTCGGCGAGACGCTCTTCGAGCGTCATCTCGCGCCGGGCCTCGTACTCGCGATAGGCCATGTTGTGGGGTCCGTTCATTGCTTGGGCTCCTGAAGGCTAATCTTCGCCCTCGTCCTTACTTTGTCTTCTTGGAAGCTTTCTTGGTAGTCTTCTTCTCGCTCTTTTTCGCTGTTTTCTTGCTCGCTTTCTTAACGGCTTTCTTGGTGGTTTTTTTCGCCTTTGCCTTCTTCTTGGCCTTTTGTTCGGTGGGCTCTTCGTCCTTTACCTCTTCCACCTTTGCGTCTTCGAGCAGTTTGTCTGTTGTTTTTTCCTCCAGAACCACGAACGCCAGTTGCTCCAGTGTACCGTTGGCCGCCAACTCCTGCCTCAATCTTTCCGGCCGCCTGTTCTGCATAGACGCCATCTGCGCCACACGGGCGTTTATCTCCTCTGCGCTGACCTTGATCTCTTGTTGCTCGGAGATCTTCTCGACGATGAACTGGACCTTCAGGTCGCGCGTCGCCTGCTCGGTGGCCCCCGCTCGAAGCTCGACCAACTGCTCGTCAGCCTGCTCGCGGGGAACACCCATTGAGAGCAACTCCATCTCGCGGCGTTGGAGCAGGCGGACGGTATGACGCTCGAGGACGCCTTCGGGTAAGTCGAATTTCGTGTTGTCCAGGAGGTGCTGGTGGATCTGCTCGCGCAACGCCCGGCGGGTCTCGATGTTCAGGTTGATTTCGAGGCGGTTGCGGGTGAACTCGCGAAGATCCTGGAGGGAATCGAATCCCGAGGAGGCGGCAAAATCCTCATTGATCTCGGGGAGCACTCTCCGACGGACCTGCGAAAGATCGATCTCGATGCTCGCCTCCTTCCCTCGCCAGTCCTTCTCGGGATGCGCATCAGGGATCTTGATGGTGAGCTTTGCGGTCTGCCCCGCCTTCTTCCCCGCCAGCGCCTTACCGAGATCGATCAGTGGGATCCCCTCGATCTGCCCCGCCGCTACCCGCAGCGTCAATCCGGGCCTCTCCACCGGTTCTTCTATCCCGGTAATTCGGATCGTCGCCCCCGCGGTTACCATATCACCCTCCTGCCCCGGTAAGTCCGTCTCCTCATACCGCGCCCGCGTCTGCACCCACTGTGCGAGCTGATCGTTGATGCGCTTTTCGGTAATCTTCAGGATGGGCTTGGTCACCTCGATGCCCTTCAGTTCGGGCAAGTCGAAATCGGGGGCGACCTCGACGTCGAAGCTGAATTCCAGATCGCCCTCTTCGGGCACCTCGATGCTCTCCATGTCCAGGTCCGGCTCGCCTAGAACGTTCAGTTCGGATTTCTCGATAGCCCCTCCTATCGACTCACCGAGCAGGGCGTTGCGGACGTCCCTGGCGACTTCCTTTCCGAAGCGTTTCTCGAGCAGTCGCTTCGGGGCTCGCCCGATCCGAAAGCCCGGAACCTGTGCGGACGTGGAAAGTTCACCGAACATCTCATCCCGCTTGGCGTCGATGGCTTGGCGGGGGATTGTGACCGTGACCGTCTTCTTGAGCTTACCGGTCTCGGTTACGGATACCTTGTTCTCCAGGGCGCTCTGCTCGGTGGTCTCGGTGGTCTCGGTCTGGGCGTTGTCGCCTTGGGCGACGTCGTCCTTGGTTTGTTCAGCCATGATGGGTATCAGCTCCAGTTTGTTACGGTCGCGACCAGGCGCACCAACGCGATGCGCCCCCGGCGGCTTCTCACCTTCCGGGGAGTCCGCTCTGCTTGATAGAGCGATGCTTCCGGATGGTAAGGCAGGTGACTTTATGCGAACGCTCCGCGCCCGTCAATCCATATTCGCTTTAGGGGAGTCCGCAGACCGCAGCTGGCCGATTCTCTGCTTGAGTTGATCGGGTGTGTGGGCGGGGGGAAGGCAGGTGCGGGCGCGACAGACGTACGCGATAGGCCTTTCGCCCCCTGTATACCCCAATCGTCGGAGCAACTGCCCCTGCGAGGGGACATTAGGATCAATCGCGATCACAAGCGCACCTGGAATGTACGACCTGCGCCCCGTGCGAAGAAGCTCTTGAGTCGCAGAGTCGCCGGTTGTCCCAACGATCAGAACGATTCGCGGTCCGTTCAAGAGGTGGTCCACGGAAAGACCGTACCCGCTGAAGAACGTCGCTAACCTTTGCTCAATTCCAGCGGCGAAGCTCGAAAGGGCATTGGCGGCCGCTTCGCTGTATTCCTTCTCGCCCGTCAGGTATCCCAGGTCTAAGAGTACCTGCGCCGCTACCGAAGATGCGCTCCTTGAGGGAGAATCATCCCAACTTCGCATTGGAGTAACCGCCTCCGGGCGGTGAAGGCCCTGGGCTGGAGCACTGATGAAACCCCCGTCTTCGGCCGTCAGATGCTCCATTATGTAGGTCCCCAGCGTCGCGGTGGCGCGGAGGTACCTCTCATCGAGTGTCACCTGGTAGGCGTGCAGCAGCGCCTTGCCCATCCACGCCTGGTCTGCAAGCAGCCCGATGCGGTATAGACTTCCGTCCTGGGAATAGTGCGCGAAAACACTTCGCTCATCTCGAAGGTCGTGGAGGATATTGTCGAGCACGTCCAGGGCGATCTCTCGCGCCTTTTCCTCGCCCAATCGCTCATACAACGTAAGGTAGGCGTCGATGAGCATCCCGTTGAGGTCGGCGAAGATGGTCTTATCAACGCCTGGGGTGGGGCGCTTCTTTCGCACCCCCAGGAGCTTCGCCTTTGCAGAAGCTATCGCGCGCGTGATCTCCTGGACGTCGCGATCCAGGAGTTTTGAAAGTTGTTCGGGCGTCTTGGTTACCTGCAGGACGTTTCGCCCAATGCGCGTATCCATTTCGCCCACCTCGTCCACACCGTAATACGTTCCCATCAGCTCGGTTTGGTGACCGTCCAGGACCTGGGCGATCTCGCGAGTTGTCCAGGTGAAGTAGTCTCCATCGTCGTTGAGGTCGACGTCGGCGTTCTGGGAGGCGTAGAAACCCCGGCGGTCCGGGTCTGTCAACACCTGATCGATCCATTCAAACGTCGTGCGGGCAATGCGGGCGAAATCGTCTCGCCCGGTAAGAGAGTAGGCGTTCGCATAGTTGGCGAGGAGGCCCGCATTATCGTATGCCATCTTCTCGAAGTGCGGGACGCCCCACCGCTCATCCACGCTGTAACGGTGGAACCCCCCGCCCAGCTGGTCGTGTACCCCTCCGGCCCCGATCGCCCTTAGCGTGTCCGTAAGCATCGTCTCTGCCTGTTCGTTTCCCTCCCAGGCGCGCAGAAGAAGGAACTCCAGGGCGGAGTGGGCGTAAAATTTCGGTGCGGAACCGAACCCTCCGTGCGCAGGATCGTAAGCAGAGCTCAAACCGGCGAAGATCTCGTCCAAGTGTTTCTGTCCTGGAGTACCGGGGCGGTAGTAGATCTCACCGAAGCCTTGCGTCGTTTTTTCTCGCAGCTGCTTGACAGCTTCGTTGACGCTCTGGCGACGCTCCAGCCATAACGAATCCACGCTGTTGAGGAGTTCGACGAGCCCGATGGGCGCACCGTACTTTGAGCTCGCGTGAGGGGGAAGGAACGTCGCCTTCATCAGCATGTCTCCCTCGGGAGTCAGTACGACGGTCAGCGGCCAGCCCCCCGCGGAGCCCATCGGATTGATCAGCGCCGGTGAACGCTGGAGCAGCGCGTCAACGTCAGGTAAGCGGTCGCGGTCGATCCGGATCGGTATGAACCTTTGGCTGACGAGTTCGACTACCTCCGCGTCCTGATAGGTGACGCGGTCCATGACGTGGCACCAATGGCACCAGGTGGCTCCGCTGTCCAGCAGGATGAGCTTGTCTTCTTTCGCTGCTCGATCGAATGGACCGGGCCCCCAGAGGGACCAGTTAATCTTCACACGAGTTACGGACGTTTCTGTACTCACGGGTTCACCACCATTTGGCCCGGTACCGCGACCACAACCGAGGCAACAGTGGAATCAGGATGCTCAGCAGGGCGGAAACAAGCACAATACGTGTCATCACTTAATTCTAGGGAGGGTATGGAGCCGATCGGGGCGTTGCACGTGGGGAGCGGAATCCCGTTGGGGTTGACCTCCATCCCTGCGATGCGTACAAAGGCCAACTGTCCATGCACAGGAGAAGGCGATGACGACGCAGCAGGAGATTCTCGAAGCGAGCGAGCAGCTTCTGATCCCAAACTATGGACCGCGCTTATTGGCGATGCAAAGGGGGGAAGGTTCGAGGATCTGGGACGCCGACGGAACCGAATACATAGACTTCTTCGCGGGGTTCGGTGGTGGGGGGGTGGCAGGGCATTGTCATCCCAGCATCGTCGCAGCCCTCAAGACCCAATCCGAGACGCTGCTCTCGCATGGCAATTTCTTCACGAACGCCCCCGAGGTCGAACTCGCCCGGGCGATCACCTCCCGTGCGTTCGCGGGGAAGGTCTTCTTCTGCCATTCCGGAGGCGAAGCCAACGAAGCCGCCATCAAACTCGTCCGCCTTGCAGCCGGTCAGGGTAAGTATAAGATCATCAGCTTCACCAACTGCTTCCACGGGCGGACAATGGGTGGGCTTTCCTTGACGCCCGAGCCCAAGCAGCGCGGTTTCGAACCCATGCTGCCCGGTAACGTCATGGTCCCCTACGGCGATCTCCCCGCCACCTCCGCCGCCATCGACGACGCCACCGCCGCCATCTTCGTCGAACCGATCCAGGGCGAGGGTGGGGTCAACGTCCCGACACTTGAGTTCATGCAGGGTCTGCGCGCGTTGTGCGACGAGAAGGGGCTCCTGCTGGTCTGCGACGAGGTCTGGACCGCGCCGGCGCGCACGGGAAAGTGGTTCGCATA
>SDBT01017938.1_pt1 | contig 11151 bp, 8 predicted proteins | sample 2277101 | NCBI WGS metagenome assembly SDBT01 (sample SAMN10404973, study PRJNA504765) | marine sediment metagenome | isolation source: marine sediment core GS10_PC15, 103 cmbsf | place: Arctic Ocean: Southern Knipovich Ridge | collected 2010 | reverse complement strand
TGTTGGTGGTATGCTTTTACCTTTTGCCATAAACTACCCAGCGGCTTTTATTTCTACTGGCCGCATTACCTTTCCTTCCACCTCTACTTCGACGATATCAAAACTGTGTTCTTCGGATTCCAGTTCCATTGTGTAAGTCCCGTTTGGTAGCGGGGTGGAGATAGCGAACTGCCCGATCTTATTGGTTTTAAGTGCTCGTACTGGTTGGCCAGATGAGTCCTTTACAACGATAATTGTGCCTGACAGCAGCATTCCTTCCCGGTCTTTAACTATGCCGTTGATTACGTTGGGGGTACTAGTTAGGGCTGGCGCCATTTTGCCAACAGCTACCTGTGGTCTAATAATTTTTGTCGAGGGTTGGTCCTCCTTTGGTTCTTTTACCTGTTCTGGTTTGGCTGCTTGGATCGGTGGTGCTGCTTCTTCTCTTTCTTTACTACCGATCTCCTTCACTAACGCTTCAAGCTTTTGTAGGCGTGCGTAAGCCTTATCACGCTCCTTTAAGACGTCTGCTACCTGGAACTTAAGATCTGTGATTTCTTGTAGCTGCTTTTTCCCCTGGGCTTGTTGGTCTTCTAGCTGCGTGCCTTGTTCCTCGAGCTTCTTTATTTCTCCTAAGAAATTAGTCTTTTCGATTTGGATGTGTTGGAGTTGCCTTTTAAACTCTTTTGCTTCAGTTTCCAAGGCTCTTTCGACACTACGTCTTTTCTGCAACTCTTGATTATATGAAGCTTCTAAGGAATTAACTTGTGTTTGCAACTGGGTTTTTTCAGCTTCGAGTTTCTCAATTTGTGCAGAGTGTTGGTCGGGTACTGGTTTTGCCTGCTCCGCTTCTTTGATTTCCTGTGCCACCTGAACCCTGGTTGTTATACCTTCCCGTAATTGCGAAAGTTGAGTCTCCAGTTTTTCTGCCTCAGCTAAAAGTCTTTGCGTTTCTTCTTCTGGTTTAGACAAAGGTTGACTTGGAGCGACTGTTTGGCTAGAGGGTCCGCTAACTATCGGTGGTTTTTGCACCGGTTGGGGTGGAGGGAGTGGAGTAGCTGTTTCTGGGACCGCGGGGCTAATGGGAACAGCTTGGTTTTCTAGTGTCTGCGTAGGTGCAGTTTTTGGCGGTTCTATCGGCCCAGGCGCTTGGATTGGAGGTTGCACTGGGGCAGAAGTAATTGGAGGCGTGGATGGTTGGTCCCGCCCTTCTCTGTTGGCTAGCTCTTCTCTTGCACGCGTCCTTAAGTTTTGTAGTTCTGTATTGAGGGTATCGGAAGTAACAGCAGACCCAGCGAGAGCAGAAGGTTTTTTTGGATAAAACTGCCTTTCGGGGGAAGGTGAAATTTCTGGCAGCGGTTTTTTTGGCACTCCTGTTACACGATCTAGACGTGCTTCAAGCGGACCACGTATTTCATCGGAAAGATCATATAGCCCCGCCCCACCAACAGGCAAAAGTACTGTTCCACGAATTCCGACTGGTTTAAGACCTCTTGGTTGCATGTTGCTAACAGGAGCGATGTGGACATTTTTGTCGGGGAAGGGTATTGAGCTAATTGGCGTAAATGGTGTGCTGGCAGCCATCTTATTGGGACTGTCTGGTTTGGCCTCTTCGAATTTTCTTGTTTGTTCCAAAGGGTTAAACCGCCGGCTCAGTGGTTTACCTGGATACTCCAAGGGCTTATCTGGCAAAGCCGAAGGCGGGCCACCAACCAGAAGTCTTTTAGGAACTACGGGTCCCTGAGCCATTTAGTGCCCCTCCTTTTCTGTACGAGCTAAACCAGAAAAACTGTCTTTAATTTTTTCCACTCCCGCTTTTACATCACCGACTACTTTTGTAGCGTGCTGCTCTTGTCCTAAGGGTCTAGGCGCCGCTTTAGCAACCTTTTGATCTGAGGTAGGAGTGACAATCTCCTGACTAACAGGGGCAACCTTGGGCTCCTCGCGTATCACACTCATCCCTTTTTCCTCGCCAAAATCAAGCATAGCGAGTTTAGTAGATTCCAAGGAATCCAACCTATCCACTTTCTTTTCGGCCTTGATTTGGGATAAGTAAGACTCAAGCCCATATTTAGTTGTAGGGGTAGGTTGACCAGCTGGACGGTTCAAGTAATGTGAAAACTGAGGTGCCAGGAAGCTAATTTCCACCGGTGCTTTTCTCCAAACCCTTTTTGAAGGGGAGGCTAGTGTTCGTAGGAAAAGAATGATCCATTTATCAAAGGTGATACCACTTACCGGTAAAAAAGCCAAAGCCAAAGCGAGAGAGGCAATGGGTACTATGAACAGCCATTTGAGAAAGCTAGCTGTAGCGACAAAGAAAATAAAAGAAACAACCCCAGCAGTAGCGAGGTAACCAAATTGCTTTAAGGTTAGAAAACCAACAAGCTTAAATTCAAACCCAGTTATGTTTTGCGGTACAGGATGTTGTTGCATGGACAGAAATAATCTTGGAATTCGATACTGCAGCCAGAATAATATAGAGGACAGACCAAAGGCAACCGACAATTCCCCATAATAGCATGAGGGTTAGAGCGTATCTTGCCTTTGGGCTCTCTGCCTTTTTGTTAACTACAATATCGTCCCTCTTCTTAAAAAACGCAAGCTTATTATTAACTATATTGCCTGCAAAAGCAACCACAACAAAAGACATCAGAACCGGTTCATTAGAGAACAACCGAAAAATCGCCGCTTTGGATTGGTGATAAATCAGTGTTTAGCACTTCGCTTGGAAGTGTCTAAGCGGAATAATACAAGTTCTTAAAGCGGTTGCAGGATTAGAGAGCAACAAAAAACATATATTAAAACCAAGAAGCGACTTATAGTAACTTGACTTACGATTTCTATTTTGATATAATTTTCGCCAACCAAAACCGAATAGACCGGTAAACACCACACCCCGGCTAGCGAGAGGAGTAGATGATCGTGCCATGTCCAAACCCAACACCTAGTTCGATCTGCATAGGTGATGACTTCGACGAGGATTCCGGTACTGGAATCCTTACGAAGGTCGGTGAACTGACGGAGGAGATCTGTCCGCCCTGTGGACTCCCCACGGTAGTGGAGGAGTTAATGAGACGGCGGGAAGATCTCGATCGTTTCAGGGAACTGTTCCCGACGATCAACTTCTCCGAGATCGAAGCCCTGTTGACCGCGCATCCGACGAGTGCCATACCTAAGGCTACCCTTTGGATGAGGATTCACGGCTTCGCGCTCAGCAAGCCAATGCCAGAACACTTCCGCCAGGCCGAGGCATCTTTGGTCCAGGCATATGAGGACTCTAGGAGAGCCTTTTGGCGCATGAGGGAGGTCCCTTTCGAGGATGGCCTTCATCAGGCCAGAGCATTCATCGGACGTTCTCCGACGGAGATTAGCCAGGATCCCACGCAGATGGAGCGTTTGATGGAACTGCGAAGGCAGGCTCAGGAAGCCATCGCCACGGCGGAGAGGAACTTTGAGGCTACCAAGCAGCGGATACGTTGGGATCGGAAGGCCAGGCTCTTGAAAAAGGGCCACAAAAACGTGAGAGCAGCCATGTCCCTTTCTCGGCGCTATCTCGCAGCAAAGACCCAGATCAACGAAGAGGGTGAGAGAAAGCGTGAAGAGGAGCTGGTAGAGAGGCTTGTCTCGACGGTTATTCCGGTTGACGGAGAGGAAGCCGAAGGCGCTCCGACAGAGAAAGGCGCGCCGATCGAGGAAATGGAAGGAGATGAAGAGGCCGAGGGTTAATCCCCGACAACATCAACAGGCCACCAGGATATTGTTTGCGGTTGACGAGTAGGACGTAACTGAAGTTTGAGAAGAAAACGTCTGAAATTGCTGCAAACGTTCCGGTGGCCTTCACCATTTCTGGAGGAAAATATCAGCTACTAGAGAACAGCTATAAATTACTAGTTATTGAGGGAGATGTTCTAGCTTAAGTAAATAGTCGTAGACTATTCTTGAGCGTAGTATGCGCAGCAGTTAATCATTGGTAGAGGATATTAGCTACGAGGATACTATAGGGTTGACACTTAGCCTCAACTGTGATAGAATTTACGAAATTATGTCCTGCTAATGCGTGACGTATTTAAATAAATATGACTATGTTCAAGATTTTGCTAGAAGGTATCAATGCTCAGAGCCCTCCGGAGGGATGATATTTCTATATCTTTCGGTAAGCTTTGGGCTTTGATGAAAATCAAAGCCTTTTTTAAAGCTGAAATAAGAAACTAGTGATAAGGAAAAAAGCCGATAAAGTACATTGACAAAAGAGTTTTCGACCACAGATCTTTGGCGGGCTTTCCTTGGTCTTAAAAATTTAAGATTAGGAAGAGCCCACTAAAGTGGGGGTTAGAAAACCGCATAACGCCAACAGAATAGAGAGAAATCAAAACTCCTTCCTGTGTTTTGGCTTTGGCCACACAGGATGGAGCATCCGCCAATAGGCGGCCCATCCATACGTGGCCAATAAGGCCAAGTCTATAAAGGAGGAGTCACTTGACTCAAAAGAATGATCAGCCAGCACCGGGCCAAGGTGGGCTTTCCAAAAGAGAGCTCGAGGCCCTGGGCGCAACAGAGGATAGGAAGGCCAAAGAGGTTGAGGTGAAAGGGGGTAGAAAGGAAAGACCCCCGCACTTTCTAAAGTCAGGACAGGTGACGGGGACCGGGCAGAACGCTGAACGGTTCGTTAGTTCGGCAGTGACTCAGGTCGCGGTAGGATTTGCCGATGAGGCAATAGGTCAAAAAGAAGTAAGGAACGACGGCCACCGCTCGGCAGCCTTGGCACCTAGCTATGGAAGGGTGCCGATGCCGGAGGAGCGTTTTCCGCGCACCCTAACCGAGTTTTGGTTCGTGCCGATCAGATGGGTGGACGAAAAGTTTGCCTGGAAGATCGTCAAGCACCATGGGAAAAAGAGGCTAGTTCGCTGCAAGATTCTTCGAGCTCGGCGAATAAAAAGCCTACGGCGGGGTAGACGTTGGACCCTCTGGTCAAAAGGAGGACCATACTTCCCCCTGTTGTACCATGAAGGCCGGATAGAGGTTAGGCGCTCCTATCGTTACTTCCGCCCACGCCACGACTACGACTACAAGTTGATCCGCGATCCATGGCGGTCTGGAGCCAAAGAGCGCTACTGGGCTACGAATCCAGAGCTTGCTGGCCTAAGCCTGGAGGAGATTGAATCTTTGATAGCCTCCGGTGAAGTCCCGGACGAGTTCTCCGAATGGGAGATGCTCAACGAGACCGCGCAGTGGACTTGGTTCAACAAGATCGAGCTGCTAATCCTACTCCGCTGTCTGGAAGATCCGCGCAACTGCGATCCCCACAAGGTCGTCGTTGACTATCACTGGAACCAACGCCACGATTGCCTCGTTAATCCGGTGCGAACCATGGAGTTGGATCCCAGCGGATCGCCTGTGTATGATAGCGACGGGGGCTATTACGCACCTAGGCTACTAGAGTACCCACCCAACATTGGGCGGTTGATTAATTCTCTTGCGGACGCTGAGGAGTTGTACGAACTTACCCACGGGTACGATCGAGTAGATTTCGATCCTCGGTGCAATGTGTACCGAGACCTGTGGGGCAACTACTACGATCAGCGCGATCCTTGGCATGGAATCATCTCCGATGTCGAGAGAATCGCCGAGACGATGCTCCCCGCGTTTCGTGAGATTCAGCCACGGGGGCCCGAGAAGGAGGAGTCGTGGATAAAGCGGGCCTTTAGCATGCTGATTCCCAAGTGGCTGGACCCCGTATTTGAGTACATAAAAGGGGAGCCGCTTTCGAAGCCAGATCAACCATATCGTCAGTGGTGGAGGATTGGGCCGTCACATTCAGTCGCCGACATTGATGGTGAGTTGAGCCAGGAGGCCCTGGTCCAGCAAGGTAAGAGCGAAAGCAGCAAAAAGCTGTGGAGCCACGAGGATCGTGTCATCAACACTGGCGATGTTACTATGTCGCTCCTGGAGAAGGACACCAGTGCGTGGCTCGGAGGCAGTGAATCTGCTATTCAAACCAGGATACTCAATGATGGGCACAGCTTTGTACCTTACATCGAATTCTGGTCCGGGTTAATCGATCCGAAACATAGCCCACTCGGTAAGTTATGGTGGTGCAGAGTTCCGGCTGAGGAGTTCTATCGATTAGTCGAGGGCGCTCCACCACCCACAGACTTTCGAGCCCGAACTGCTCTTTGGGAGTACTTCAAGTTTGACCCCGAGGCATGCAAGTGGGGTTATGACGAACACGGTAGGCCCAGGGCCCCCAAAGATCTTATCGAGCGCTTGATCCTTGACCCTACCCTTGGCGGTCTGAATATGACCGCCCACAACGGCAAGCGGGTCTTGGAAAACTACCGGGACAAGATCGGCGACGCGCGGGTACAAGCCTTCTGGCACATGAGCGATACAACATTCAATCGCGAACTAGCCAGGGGGAAAGGCGACTTCATGACCATGGCGTACGCCTTCTGGCGTCCCATGGAGACGCTAGGTGATTACCGCGTCGGTTTACTCACCGAGCTGACACTTTCCCAGCCATCACAGCCATACGCCCAGAGGGTTGATAGCAAGGTAGGCGCGGGAGAACTAAACCGCCTGGTCGATACCCTCAGTATCTACCGTGAGGAAAGCGACGGGCACCTCGACATCGGTAGTGGCCGTCCGGATATGGAGCTTATCCACCAATTCCAACGACGGCGCTGCGTGTATTGGATGTACCGTCGGATGGCAGAGATGCACTTCATCGGCCACGCCCGCGCTTACAATCAGTTCGGGAAATGGTACGAAATGGGTTGGCCCGCCCGAATCGGTAATGATACGGAGTCGCACTCCTTGCGGAAAAACGCAGGTAGGCAACAGCTCATGGAGCGCACATTCGATGCCCTTCAGGCAAGGGGTGAAAGCCAGGACGACTTCCTCTGGGAACCTGATGAGGAGAACCGCTTCAAGCGAAGCACCATGGCAAGCAGAGCGGTCCCCTATCCCTTCCACCGCGGGGAGGAAGTGCCTGAGGATGGGAATACAGTAGCAGTGTGGCGCCGGGAGATCAGTGACTGGCTCACAACTTGGGCAGGCTTCGCAAAGTACAGTAAGAAGGACTTCGAGGGTGTCGAGGGCGCCCTGGAAAAGATCGGCGAAGCGAGAATAAAGAACGGCTCCTGGGTAGCGCTGGAGGAGCTGCTGGGGAGAATCAGCGAAACGAGAGATACGGAGGATGCACTGAGGTTGCTCACGATTCAAACCGCTGAGGCGATCAGAATCGGTGCACCTTGGGAGCATGTGATGAACATCCTCCTAAACCTCGAGAAGACAGAAGAGCAGATAGAAGCAGTAAGGGTGTGTTACGCTACGTACCACGGTTACCCCGCGGACTAGCAGCATAAGGCCCGAGGCCGGTGAGTTTTGCACACGCAAGACAAGCCGGCCTTTTTCATGCTTTAATTATTTTAAGGGTTGTTAGTTCCTGGTTGCCAAAGCCAATCACCTTTACCACCGATACCGGCATTAGGACTCCAGGTCCAACTACCTGGACCAGAAGTTCCCGGAGGAGGTGCTGTGGGACGTTTTGTACGACCACCAGTTCCTCCACCACGACCACCACCTGGTGCTCCTCCACCACCTGGTGCTCCTCCACCACCTGGGGTGCCACCACCACCTGGGGTGCCACCACCGGCTGCGCCGCCGCCTAGGGTTCTAAAACCACCACCGGCTGTGCCGCCGCCGCCTACCATTGGAGTTGGAGGTGGAGGGGGTGCTGGACTCGTCCCACCACCAGATGATCCACCAGATGATCCGGGGTCTTTTCTGGCCCACCTAAATCTATTTGGCCACCCACCTATCGCTCTTGTGCCTGGGAGTCTCATGCCCATCCATGTTTTACCTAGGGTCGTAAGCCCTGACATAGCACGGCCAGCTTGACCTGCACTGTACGCTGCTCCGAAGGCAACCCCAGGACCGATACCTTTTCTGGTTCCCATTTCCTTTACTCCAAACATCTCATCGACGACATCTGGTACTTTGGAGGCGAAAAAGAAAAGTCCAAAAGCAATAACAGGCGCAGCAGCAAGCCAGCTAAAAACTGCACCAAACCCACTGGAAGCCCAGTTAAAAGGTGCTATGGTTACAGCATCGGAAATTTCACTTAAGTCTTCTATTTGGCCAAACCCACTATAGCCAATTGCAAAGGAGAGCCTTAAAATCATAGCAGTAGCGGGAATTGCTACAAGGGCTGCTGCGGTTCGTCGAAACCAACTAATTATTAAGCCTTCAGCCCCAGGCAGAGCGCCAACTAAAAAGATAAACGGCGCAAAAATAGTCAATAGAAGAAAGATAACGTAGCGCATGGCCAATTTGTAGATAATGACAAAAAACACAATTGTTATGGTAAGGGCCATAATAAGAATTAATGCTAGAACAACAACCCATATTATAAGACCAACACCAGTAACAGAAGAGGCAAAAAATAATACAATTATTAAGCCAATCAAACTTCCGACCAAGGCAAAAGCCGTACCAAAACCAGTACCCGTCCCAGCAAAATCAGGTACATCTATAAGATTAGAAACCACCCCTGAAGCAATCCGGACTATGTCTAGCATTAGACCAGAGATAGCAAAACTAAAGACAATCATAAGAAGGGCAAGGACGATCCTTGGGAGTGAGTTTTGAATAGTGACTGACGTCCGAGGGTCAATGCGCCAGCGAATCATAATCATAAAACCAATGATTACTAAAATTACTACCGACAAAGCTAAGGCAGCGTTTCTCATGTTGTTCCAAACCTTATAAATAACATCTGACTTTTTTAATATGTCGGCACCAGATTCAGCGTGAGCCGTTTTAAATGGATTTATATTTGCAAAATATTGGCTAGTGCTTATTGGTATGGGTAGGGCTAAAAGTGCATCGGTCGTACTACCAGCCACGCCTATTACCCCCAAATTGGAAATTGAGTCTTTATTTTTTATTTCATCAAAAGCTTTCTCGGCGGCTTGTTGATCTCCTTTTTCTATAGCCGCAAAGAGATTTAGAATGTCGTCGACAATTTTGCCCATGAACTGGCGAGCTATCGTGTGCTCTACGATATAAAAGGACGTTGAAACGACATTGTCTAAGGTAGTCATAACACACCCTTTTGGATTGCTGATACACTCAACCATGTCGCCAATTTTATCTTCGAAAAAGTCAACCACACCACCAAGCTGGGCTTGTTGTACCTCAACATTTTCTGGTGGCGGGGGGATAGGGGTAATCTTTTGATTTTCGTTTTGTGGGGGGATTGGTACGACCTCAAAATCAGAAGTAGTATTTGGAACGGCTTTATTTGGTTTCTGATCTTGGGAAGCTAGTGCGTAAACAGGGAATATAAATAATAAGAATGTAATCAGGAGACCTAATAGTAATTTCTTACTGATCTTGGGCAGGGACATCTTCTTAATTAAAAGTATAAGAGAAGGAGTAATAGATTGTCAATCGAAGGAGGCATCTCGGCGGCCCGGGATGCCTCCACTAGTCACGCTATGTGTTACGGGCTTGCGGCGCTGATTTGTTGCCAGAGCCGGTTGGCTAGCGTCTCCGCAAGGCTCGCGATGTCTACAAAGTCTGGGCTGTCAGCTTGCTGGATTCGTGCCGCTTTATCTGGGTAGTTACTGTTATAGCCCGGAAAGACTGTCTCAATATCCTCTGTGGCTGGTTGGTAGCAGCTCTTTACCCAGATGACGAAATCGGGTGGGGCAACGAGAGCTAGCTCCGTTTTCGTTTCCTCCCCTAGCTCCGACCTGGAGAGAAACGCCTTGGTATCGAAAGCGAAAGTAGACAGCAGTATCTCTTCCCCTTGTACCTCTTTCGTCAAGAACTTGTGGGCGCAAGCCGGGCTTTCAAAGAAGAACGTGCGGACCTCCACAAAGTGCTGTGGTACGGCGTCGGGGAAGGTAGACACTATCGGTCCGATAAGAAGCTTGCGGCTGTTGAACCACTCTCCAAGCACCCCCAGATTTCTTAGTGTTTCCAGCCGAGCCAGCGGGTAAGAATCTTTCTTCACCATTCGGAGACGATTGTTCCATTGGCCGCTGTATAGAGAGACGCCGCTTCGTTCGCTGTTTATGGAGTCGACCGGTAGGTCGGAATCTCGTATCTGTGCAGGCTCCATAATCAGATTGGCGTAGATGTCGTCTTGGTAGACCTCGTCGGTGTCAGGACCAAGGGGAACGCAATCTTCTCCTATCTCTGGCACTTCTACTGTCCCGGTGTCAAGACGCGCCGCGTTGTTTGTGGTGACCGTGGTCTCAAAATCCGGTTGTGGAGTTGCGACGGGTCGAACGCTGTTACCACCTGCACAAGCAGTAAGCAGCAACAGCAGCGGGATCATCAGTGCCAAGAGTAGGTGCCTCACGAGACTCTTCTTCCTGGATCTAGCCTGTAGCGTGCAAAATGTGGACAGAAAACGGGCGTAGCTGTTATATCACAAACCACAGAACTTGCTTAGAAGGGGATCCTACGCTTACAATAAGATTAGAGGGTAAAATGGCACAAGAAGAAGAAAAGAAACAAAAAAGGAGCGGCCCAGGATTAGGTGATTTGGCAAGGGTGGCTAGGGCAGGAGGCGGTTCTAGAGTAGCGACGGGGGCAGTTTTGAGAACGGGGGCCGCGGCGCTACCGGTAATAGCACCATATCTTGCAGCCATCGCTGCCGTTTTTATCATTATAATTGTTATCGTTATTATTATTGGCGTTGTATTTAATTTTGGTTTCTCTGGTAGTAGGGCTGGTATTGTTTACGGTGAAGAGGAAGAAGAAAAGATTCTTTCGGTGGAAAAGACTGCAACTCCTTACGAAATAGAAAAAAACGCCCCGCCGACAGAAGTCACTTATAAAATCACGGCTAAAAATATAACCGACAATGTTACTGTTAAAGATGTCGTTATAAAAGATACGGATCTAGCATTTGAAAAATCGATAGGAAACTTAGGTCCGGGGGATACTCATACCGAAACAGTCAAACACACGATTACTGATACGTCCAAAGACGACATAGTTACCAATACAGTTACGGTAACCGGGACAATTCCTGGAGCTCCTCCGAGTGCAGATGGCTTGAATTATTATATTCTCTATGGAGACACTTCTATCGAGCCGGTAAATCCAGAGGGCATCAAGGCCTTTGCCAACAGTAGGTACCCAGGTAATAATATA
>SDBT01017937.1_pt1 | contig 11151 bp, 10 predicted proteins | sample 2277101 | NCBI WGS metagenome assembly SDBT01 (sample SAMN10404973, study PRJNA504765) | marine sediment metagenome | isolation source: marine sediment core GS10_PC15, 103 cmbsf | place: Arctic Ocean: Southern Knipovich Ridge | collected 2010 | reverse complement strand
GGCTCTTGAATAGTCAGCTGATGCACCAACTGTGCCATGGTGTATTTTGGATCTTTTCGCGCTAACGCTTTGCAGGCTAGCATATCATATTGCATGGTCGCGACATCATTGGCCAAACTCCTTGCAACTCCAATGGGGTCCAACACATAAACAGTAAATAAATAATCCTGATTATGCAGCTTAAACCAATCAAAGCTATCAGGCTTTTCCGGTAGCGGCTCTATCTCTGCTGCTTCAAATTGCAGGCTATCGGCTTTGGCCAAATGCGGTGTGATGTTTTGCATACGCCTGGCTCGCGCAGGTGGTTTAGGTGTGCCTGCAGGTAATTGATGATGAAACTCAGGACCAGGTTTAGACCCTTCAGTTAAACGCGGATCATCAGGGTCCATACCACCAAAATAATTAATATAGGCCCAAGTCCATTGAATTTCAGAATAGGCAATTTCTAGCAGTTGCACTTTACCATTGAGTTTATACGGTAATATTGGGTGATAAATAGTTTCTGTTGTTGCGGGGCGATCATCTTGGCCTTTATATTCAGTAAGATTAATTTCTTCAAACTTTCCAGGCTCGACAACTCTTAACTCTCGCCACAAATAACCATGACGAAAAATATAGATCCAACCTGGTCGTAATTGATCAGTAAACTGACGGTGCCGCCTGTCATGCAACAGCGCTTCGACATCATCTGGCAGTTGTGGTGCGCCGGTCGCTTCAGGAAAGGTATAGCGTTTGAGATCAACGGGAATATAAACGTTGCTGATTTCTGCTGGAGGCTCATCCTGCATAGGCTGTGTATCAAGATCACCTAGCGGTATGTGGTATTCATCATAATAGTAATCCACGAGCTTTAACGAAAACTGCTTTGACCCAGTCGGCAAGTTGTCAAATCGCAAGGCACGGGAGCGGTCATCGATCGCCCGATCACAACTTGCCGCAGGTTTGGAGCGTGGCGTAAAGTCAGTCATCTCAGGACTATGGCTGAAATAAGGAATTCTCTCAATACAGGGGTTTTTACAGTATTGACTCTTTCAAAGCATTATATTTTCATCCAGGTATCGATCCGATTCTGATTCTGGCCCTGGGTTTGTTGGTACAAAAACTAAGCTTAATATGTATTGAATATGAAGATTCTACTACGCCAGCCCGATTTTTGGTTCATCATTACCCATGGATAAAATTGGGTTTTAACTATAAAAATAACTAATATTGCTTATAGTATATATTATTGATTCTATATAGCGAATAGGCAATAATGTTCCTTGTGAAAACTTTAAACGGACAAATCACTGCCGCATGCAAACGGGCAAAACTGACCCAAGCAGTATTATCAGCAAAAGCAGGTATTTCTCAAGGCGATATCTCGAGTATTGAGCGAGGCCAGGTGGACGCACGGCTATCCACCATTTTTCACATCTACCTGAAAATGAAAACACCGCAACAAGTCTTGACCCTTGACGCCCTATTTCTTTTATAACCACAGCTTTGCTTGTTTAGGGTCGCCAAAATACTCAGCGCACCAGGCAATGGCTTTACCCTTATGATTCCGCGGCCAGGCAGCATAATGCGTGGATGGCGTTTTTTGCTCTGCGACTTTCCTAACCAATAACGCTTTATTCTTAACAGCAGACTTTAATAAAAAAAGCGGGAAAAAAGTAACGCCAATACCTGCAATCGCAGCGTCAAGGGCAAATTTTATATTGGGGCAATACAGTATTTCTTGATTGTTTAAATACCAGGTATGACGTCGTTCAAATATTTGCGATGTATCATGCACACATAAAGCGCGATATTTGCGTAATTGATCATCGGTCAAAGGCTGTTCTAATTTACTCAAAGCTAAACTCGGTGAAATCGCCATTACCCAATTGATTTGCCCCATGCGTTTGCAGGCAAAATCTCCACCGACCGGCATACCCTCAGGCGCGCCTACCAGAAAATCAGTACGCTTGTGAAACAGTGCATCCCAAGTCCCAAAATAAACTTCATAATTAATATCCAGCTCTGTATGCGGATTGGCTTTATAAAAATCGGTAATAAAATTGCTGACTCTATCCAAATTCATACAATGATTAAACGTGATGCGACAGCGTTTTTCATATCCTGCATGCACGCTTTTAGCATCACTTTCCAGTTCAGTCAGCTGCTGCAATATTTTACGTCCCTCCAGTAATAAATATTCACCGGCCTTGGTTAAAAACACCCTGCGCTCACGACGCTCAAATATCGCAAAACCCACTTCCTCTTCCAAGCGCTTTACCGCATAGCTAATCGCTGATGGCACTTTATGCAGTTCTTTGGCTGCGGCAGCGAAACTACCTCGCTTAGCGATGGTGTCGAAAATCAGTAATAAATCACTTTGAAGCATCATACTATCCATCAAAAATATTGAACGATAAGATCAAAAATGATCGCTTTACGCATTCTAAGCCTGAAGTATAATGTCTGCAAGCTTTTACCATTTTATCATTTCGAACGAGATACAAGCATGAGTACACGATCAAAATTCCCCACACTAATGGCTTTTGGTCTCGCAATAGGCATGATTTTTTTAGAACAATCTGGGGTTGGCGTCACACTTGATAAGATGAAGGTTGATCTTGGCTTAAGCACACTGGGCGTACATTGGGTAATGAACGCCTATTTGCTCACGCTTTCAGTAACACTATTAGCCGGAGGACGCATTGGTGATTATTTTGGATCACGACGTGTATTTATTATCGGCATGCTGATATTTATGATAGCTGCAATTGTTTGTGCCACCAGTACCGGTGTTAATGGCGTGATCGTTGGTCGATTTCTACAAGGCATCGGCGCCAGTTTGTTAATCCCTAATACCTTCGCACTGCTGCGCAAAGAGTTTGACCCCAGCCAAGTCGGCAAGGCTATGGGCACTTGTGTTGCTTTTGGTTCATTTTTCTTAGCGGCAGGACCTTTTATTGGTGGCACAGTCACCGAGCTTGGTAACTGGCGTTGGATTTTCTGGATTAATGTCCCGGTGGCATTGCTATGTCTTTATTTTATTTACAACGGCATAGCAAAAGATCAACCACGTGATGGCAAACAAAGCTTTGACTTACATGGCGCAATCGCTTTTACGCTCTCATTGTGTGCGCTTGTTGTTGGGTTAATGGAGGCGCCTAGTTTTGGTTGGCTATCGCTTGAAACTGTGGGCTTAATCATCATTGCGATATTAGGTTTTGTTTATTTTATTAAAGTGGAGCAACGTAAAGCGCATCCGTTATTTGAACTTGCACTATTTAAAAATAAAGCGTTTTTATCTGGCATTATTATTTTATTTTGCCTACAGGTAATAGTGTTATCAATCACTTTCTGGGCTTTATGGCTGCAACAAAGTTTACATTATTCACCAATGATGGCAGGAATTTTATTATTACCAGCAAGTGCGCCGATCATTTTTATGGCACCACTAACCGGTCGCTGGAATGATAGCAAAGGCCCTTATTTGCCAATACGAGTGGGTACGCTGCTATGTGCGATAGGTTTATTTTGGGTCGGACTGAGTGCGTTGAGCGAAAATTATTATCTCATGATTCCAGGCATTTTCATGGTTGGCCTTGCTATTCCTATTACCATTAATACCAGCATATTGGTGGTTATCGGCCAAGTTATTCCAGCTAAAACTGGCATGGCATCAGGCATGTATAATACGCTTCGCCAAGTTGGTGGCAGCATGACATTTGCAATTGTAGGCTCCATAATGATTAGCGCCCAAAACTATTTACAAGCCAACCATGTCTCACACTTTATCACCAAAGCATTTAGCATTGGCGTTTTCACCACATTTCTTTTTGGCATAATAGCTGTGCTATTTGCGTTTTTTGGCGTAAAAATTCGCCAACATCATATGTAATGTTCTAAATGCCCTAGATACTTGATTGGTTATTTGCAAGGGCATCGTTATTGCTCACTACATTTGTTTATAGAGTTCATCAAAACTACCCTGTGTTCATCTGATGCATAATACCGTAAAAATGCTAGCCACGAAGTGATTACGCCGCCCATGCTATATAATTGATAAATATATTAATTTTGGCCAGAGAGAAACGAGCATTATGTGTAGATTTATGTTACAATTGACCGTTTATAAATAGTTGTACAGAACCCCATTTTGGAGCCCTTTATGTCAGAAACAAACGCCACTTACGACTCATCCAGTATTAAAGTATTAAAAGGCTTAGATGCGGTGCGCAAACGCCCAGGCATGTATATCGGCGACACCGATGATGGCACCGGTTTGCACCATATGGTGTTTGAAGTGGTTGATAACAGTATCGACGAAGCGTTGGCTGGGCACTGCAGCAAAATTGAAATCAACATTCATAGCGATGGCTCCATCAGCATTCGCGATGATGGTCGTGGCATCCCTGTGGACATCCATGAAGAAGAAAATCGCTCTGCCGCGGAAGTCATTATGACCGTGCTGCATGCGGGTGGTAAATTTGATAATAATGCCTATAAGATCTCTGGTGGTCTGCATGGCGTTGGTGTTTCTGTGGTTAACGCACTATCGGCAGAACTTCAGCTAACCATTCGGAAAAACGGTAAGGTGTATCACCAAGTCTATAGAATGGGTGTGCCGGTTGCACCGATAGAAATAGTTGGTGACACTGAAAAAACGGGTACTGAAATTCGGTTTACACCCAGTACTGAAATTTTTCATAATATATTGGACTTTCATTACGATATATTAGCCAAACGTTTACGTGAACTCGCCTTTCTAAACTCCGGTGTGCATATCGAAATTAACGACGAGCGTGATGGCAAGCAAGATGTGTTCGCCTATGACGGTGGCATAAAAGCCTTCGTTGATTTATTAAATACAAATAAAACCACAGTCAATCAAGACGTCATATATTTTACCAAAGAAAATGGCGATGGAGTTACCGTTGAGCTCGCTATGCAATGGAATGATGGCTTCCAAGAAAATATTTATTGCTTTACCAATAATATTCCGCAACGAGATGGTGGCGCCCATTTAGCAGGTCTTCGTGCTGGATTGACCCGTACAGTCAATACCTATATTGAAAAAGAAGGGCTAAACAAAAAAGCGAAAGCCAGTTTAACCGGCGACGATATTCGCGAAGGCATGACCGCTGTTTTATCGGTTAAAGTCCCTGACCCTAAATTTTCTTCACAAACTAAAGATAAACTGGTTTCATCAGAAGTAAAAGCAGTCGTTGAATCTGCAGTCAGTGAATATTTAAACGATTTCTTATTAGAAAATCCCAAAGTATCTAAAATCATTGCTAACAAAATTATTGATGCAGCACGTGCCCGTGAAGCTGCGCGTAAAGCACGCGACATGACACGTCGTAAAAGTGTGCTTGATGTGGCAGGTCTGCCGGGCAAATTGGCAGATTGCCAAGAAAAAGATCCTGCAAAGTCTGAAATATTCATTGTTGAGGGTGATTCAGCGGGTGGTTCTGCAAAACAAGCGCGTGATCGTAAAAACCAAGCTATTTTACCACTCAAAGGTAAAATTCTTAATGTTGAGAAAGCCCGATTTGACAAAATGTTGGCGTCACAAGAAGTCGGCACATTAATTACCGCATTAGGGTGTGGCATTGGTCGTGAAGAATATAACCCGGATAAATTGCGCTATCATCGCATTATCATCATGACCGACGCCGACGTTGATGGTTCACATATACGCACATTATTGCTGACTTTCTTCTACAGACAAATGCCAGAATTAATACAGCGTGGTTATGTATACATTGCCCAACCGCCTTTATACAAAGTTAAAAAGGGTAAGCAAGAACAGTATGTTAAAGATGATGATGCGCTAAATACATATTTACTCCAATTATCATTAGATAATGCTAGTCTGTATTCAAATGCAAGTGCCCCTGCTATAACCGGTGTAGCACTTGAAGATTTGGCGAAGCATTATCAACAGACACAAAAGACCATTAATCGTTTATCACGACGCTACCCTGAAGCTATTTTAAATACTTTTTGTGAAATACCCGAGTTAACATTGGCCGATCTCAAAGATGAGCAAACTGTCAATAAATGGTGTTTACAATTACAACACCTGTTGGATAACAGCAACAGTAATGGCGCTTATAAAACTCAAGTTATCCATGATACAGAGCTCAGTGAGTTTTTAGTTGAAGTGACCGTCACCACTCATGGTGTTGACAATAAGTTTCTATTCAATCATGACTTTTTCAGCTCGCCTGAGTATGCGTGCTTTGTTGAGTTACAATGCAAAATTGGTGGCTTACTAGAAGCTGATGCTTATGTAGCAAGAGGTGACAAACAACAAGCTATTAGCGATTTTGGACAAGCGATTGACTGGTTGATCAGTGAAGGTAAAAAAGGGCTCGGCATTCAGCGCTATAAAGGTTTGGGAGAGATGAACCCGGAACAACTTTGGGAGACCACCATGGATCCTGAAATTCGGCGTTTATTGCAAGTACAAATTGAAGACGCCGTTTCAGCCGATCAAATTTTTACCACGTTGATGGGTGATCAGGTCGAGCCGCGCCGCGCATTCATTGAGGCCAATGCATTAATGGTTGCGAACCTAGACGTTTAAGTATTGACAGCTGCTAATCACATGGGCTAATCTGTTCGCACAAAACCAAAAGGAGAACGTGCGGGATGGAAACTCAGAGGAATGTGCCATGCACAAGCAACGCTTTGATATAGCTCAAGATATAAAACGTGATTTAGAAAAACGCGCTAAAGAATCTAAAATTGTACGCATCAATGTTGAGGTGCCTGAAGCTCTTCGTAATGCATTTAAGACAGCGACCACTCAGCGTGGTGAAACCGTCAAAAGTGCACTGATTCGATATATGGAAAACTACATCCAAGGTTAATGGTTAAACTTTATCGCCTATTCTCTGCCAGCGAATTTTGTGTAACCAATTCGCGTTAGAATTCCAACTGAGCCAAATAAAATCAGCTTTACCCACCAGATCTTTTTCCGGCACAAATCCCCAATAGCGGCTATCGTCACTGTCGTCACGATTGTCACCCATCATGAAATATTCACCTTTAGGAACGACAAGATTAGTAAAATTAAGAGAATCATGGCCAGGACATAACGTTTCACTTGTTTTACAAACATAAATAAAATGTTTTACGCCGTCTAAATTTTCCTGCATTTTTCTGACAGGCCATTTTTTATCACCGGCATCACCATACATATTATTAGAAATAAAAGTTTGTGACATCTTTTTACCATTGATAGTTAAGACTCGATTCTCATAATTAATTTTATCACCCGGAAGACCAATTACGCGTTTTATTAAATATTCTTGAGGGTTTACTGGCCAATGAAATACCACAATATCACCACGTTTTGGCTTTCCGATAGGCAAAATAGTGGTGCGCCATACGGGTATTCTTAATCCATAGGAAAATTTACTGACCATAAGAAAATCGCCAGGGATAACGGTTGGCTCTAAGGAGCCTGATGGAACAACAAAAGGGGAAAATAAAAAAGCACGAATTAGGAAAACAATCAGCAGTACAGGAAACAATGACTTCATAAACTCAAACACTGATATTTTATGCACCGGTTTAAGGAGTTTATCAAGAAGCCAGACAACTCCCGTGGTTGCAGTGACTAACATCAGTATGAGTGGGAAATGTAGCATGATTAATCTCTGTTATTAATATAAATGGCTTGGCCACGGAAAATATATTTAGCGAGTGGCGCTGGATCTGAGGCTGATGGTGGTTCATATCCAAATGCGCTGACAAGCAGTCCATTTGCGCCTTGCTTTGCAGCTAACATTTTAGCGTAATTTGCAATTTCTCTAACAAGCTTCTTTGACTGCTTAAGTGAATGTAGTTCAACATTAATTAAAGCTAAGCCTTGATATGACGTTGGCATTGATTGCAATAGTTGAACATTATCGGTCGCTAAAGGTACACGTGCTTGAGCCAGCGGCAGAACAATGCCTGTGGGTTGAAGAGCCGTGGTTGGCTTAAGCGACAAAATCAAGCCCGCGACAATAATAATAGCGACTAGATACAGGCACCATAGCTTAGTTTTAGTCATTGGTCTTTCCTGAAAGGATGTTGATCCGAATACTAACAACACCAATAAAAAGTTGCAAAGATAATGGCAAACTCTGGTATCATGCGCGCTATAAGCCCAAAGTCGAGATGTTCAAATGACTGATCTTAATAATAAAGTTGTCTTTATTACCGGCGCATCAAGCGGCATAGGTGCAGCCTGCGCTGATGCATTTGCAAGCAAAGGCGCCGCTCTTGTGCTTTGTGCAAGACGTGAGGATCGTCTTCAAGAATTAGCACTCGCACTCACAAAAGAATACGACGTTGCAGTGCATTGCTTACCACTTGATATCACCAACCTAGACTCTGTCAATAATGCCATCAAAAACTTACCTGAAAATTGGCAGAATATTGAAGTATTAGTCAATAATGCAGGGCTTGCTGCTGGTACGGATAAAATGCAAGAAGCGAATATTGAAGATTGGCAAACAATGATTAACACCAATGTTAACGGCTTGCTCAATGTCACCCATGCAATATTACCGGGTATGGTATTTCGTAATTCGGGCCATATTCTAAATATGGGATCTGTCGCCGGACACGAGGTGTACCCTGGTGGCGCCATTTATTGTGCAACTAAGCACGCTGTCGATGCGATTACTAAAGGCTTAAAATTAGATTTATGTGGCACACCCCTTCGCGTCAGCTCTATTGACCCCGGGCTGGTTAGCACTGATTTTAGCGCAGTTCGATTTAAGGGCGACGCTGAACGCGCAGAAAAAGTATATTCAGGTATGACACCTCTTACTGCTGCGGATATTGCCGATATCGTATTATTCATTGCGACAAGGCCATCGCATGTTAATATTTGTGACGTTGTCGTATTCCCAACGGATCAATCTTCAGCAACGGTTGTTCATCGCAAAGAGAGTTAAGTTGACCTAATTAGATAAAATCTCACATCACCTGCTTGCTTGGATTTCAAAATTTCCCAAGTATCTGGTAGATGCGCAGCTAATAATTCAGTACCTGTTTCGATGTAAATCAACGCTTGTTTCGCCAAGCAGCCCGAACTATTTAATTGCTTGATCGCCAACGCTAGCAAGTCAGATTGAAAAGGTGGATCCAAAAAAACAATATCAAATGACTCCCCCTTATATCCAGTGATAAATTGAGCTGAATCACCACAGTGAATCTCGAGGCTCTCTGCCTGCAGCATCGTCGAACTCGCTCCTAGTTGTTGGATAATCACTACATCTTGATCAACCAGAATGCTATGCTGAGCCCCGCGCGATAAGGCTTCAAACCCAAGTACACCACTGCCTGCGAATAAATCCAAGCACCGTGCATCGACAATATCAGCGGCAAGCCAGTTAAATAATGTTTCACGCACACGGTCTGGTGAGGGTCTTAACCCCGGAATGGATGGAAAGGAAAGCCGCCTTCCACGCCACTTTCCGCCAATAATGCGCACTTTATTGCTTTGTGATTTCATATTCATAAGTTTACGTTTATAATCCGGTTGTTTTTCACCCAAACATTTAACAATATGGAGTTACCAATTAATGGAAATATCGAAAAAGCCACTCGTTTTACTCTTTGGTGTTAGTCTTGCGATCGGCGCTGTACAAGCTGGCCACGCATTACCTAATAATACCCTGTTTCAAGTCTCGACGCCCCTGTCTTTGTTACAAGGCGCATTAGACGGAAACTACACGGTCAAACAGCTTGAAAAGAAGGGGAATTTTGGCCTGGGCACATTCAATGGTGCTGCTGGCGAGCTTATAGCGATTAATGGTAAATTTTATGACATCAATGCTAAAGGTAAAGCACGTTTAGCTAAATCATGGGAAAAGACGCCTTTTTCTACGGTTACAAACTTCAAGCCGACTAAAACATTTGACGTGGCTGATGTTGCGAATATTCAAGGCTTAAAATATGTGATTGAAGATCAAATCACGAATAAGAACATTCCATACGCGATTAAGATTACGGGCACATTTAAGCAGCAATCACTACGAAGCTTAATACCACAGAAAAAACCTTACCGCCCAATTACAAATACGGCAAAAATCAAACAAAACTTGTTTGATTTGAAAAATGTCCAAGGCACGATGGTTGGCTTTTGGTTTCCTGAATACCTGGGTAATGTGAATGTGCCTGGTTTTCATTTCCACTTTATCAACAAAAAACACACTGAAGGTGGACACGTCTTAAATACTGAAATCAGTACGGCTAAAGTATCGATCGAACCGATTTATAATTTAAGCTTTAAGTTTCCTAACTCGACGGGCTTTAAAAACGCAAACTTCAATGGCAACAATAAAGCATTGCTTGCCAAAATGGAAGAAATACCTACTGCTCATGTTGGAGAAGATGAGATCATCAAAGTGAAAAAAAGATAAGCTGAAAATAATCAGCTACAAAGCCGCGCAGAGATTAACTCTGTGCGGCTTTTTTGTTATTACCCACGGTGACTATCACAAATGATTCTGGGTGTAGATATTTTTGGAACGCCAATTTAATTTGTTTAATTGTTACAGCATTTATTTTCTTAACGTACGTATCTAAATAATCAAGCGGCAAATGATAGTAAGCAATATTAGCAACATTTCCCATAATTGACGCATTGCTAGCAATACCTAAAGGAAAACTACCTATTATATTTTTCTTAGCTGCATCTAGCTCTTTTGCTGTCGGGCCCTTTGTAATAAAGTTACCAACAACTTGTTGGGTTATTTCAATGGCATTTTCCGCTTTTGCATTGCGTGTTTGCAAGCGAATCACGAATGGGCCGCGTTCGCGCAAGCGTGAAAAGTTGCTATATACCGAATATGCTAAGCCTTGCTTATCTCGCACCTGATTAAACAAACGCGACACTAAAGAGCCACCACCTAAAATATAGTTTCCAACCAATAAGGGGAAATAGTCTGGGTTCTTTCGGTTAATGCCCACTTGGCCAATCGCGACGTGTGTTTGTTCAGATGGGAAGCTAATGTGTTCAACTTCTCCGGTATTTGCTTTTGCTAAGGGTAATGGCGAGGCTTTTTGACCTTCAGGTAAGCCGGCAACAACTTGCTGGGCTATCACTTCCGCTTGTGATTTACTTAAGTTTCCAACCATAACCACAATGGCATTATGCGCAACATA
>SDBT01017936.1_pt1 | contig 11151 bp, 6 predicted proteins | sample 2277101 | NCBI WGS metagenome assembly SDBT01 (sample SAMN10404973, study PRJNA504765) | marine sediment metagenome | isolation source: marine sediment core GS10_PC15, 103 cmbsf | place: Arctic Ocean: Southern Knipovich Ridge | collected 2010 | reverse complement strand
AGTGAGAGCAAGACTCGGAAGAGTGGTAGCTATCAGAGCCGGAGTGAGAGTGAGAGCAAGACTCGGAAGAGTGGTAGCTATCAGAGCCGGAGTGAGAGTGAGAGCAAGACTCGGAAGAGTGGTTTGAGCACAACTCTTTTTCGTTGACAGTCTTCCTTACCTCAGCGAGGACAGCGCCCGTCTTCCCGATGAAATCAAACTTCACTTTCCCGCCCATCCAGGGCTTATCTCCCTCCTGCTGGACGGGGACGGAGATTTTCCCGAACTTATCATGCTTGGCAACGCATTTTCCACCGGAGAAGACCCTGTAATACTCGATCGGGAGCATCCCAGGATTAACCACATTGAAATAAAGCTTTTCAGGGGTCGACTTACTGTTCAAGCTCACAGAAGGCTTGATCTTGGCTTGTGATTCGACAGGCATTGCTCTCTTTTTCGCGACACGGTTGTTTCGATGTTCCGGCATATCGGTCTCTTTTAAGGTTCTAAAAGTCCCGAAAAAATGGGAGCACACAGCAGGATCAACACCATACTCCTGACCACGATATTGATTGTGATCATAATTACGATCCTATACACGTACTCGAAGACACAGAAGATGAAGAAGCGCTTTATTGAGATCAAAAACTCGCTCATTCCGCGCTTCAGGCACAACTGGTACAAGAGGATCGTCTACCCGCACACGTGGCCTCAGGATACACGACAATTGCTTTCCTGGGGGAAGGGTGGCACAATCCGGACCCGTGCTATTGTGACGGTCTGCTCTTTTCTGATGGCGACTTACAACGTTGCGATGGGAAAGGACTCCTTCCTCCCCTCATACGCAAAAATCATAGGCAGGATGGGCACACACGGGCTGGTGTTCGAGACAAGAAACGCCATCATCCTGTGCTTTCGGGGGACACTCGGCACGCACGATATTATGAACGATATAGACGCTATCCAGACAAGCTTCTTGGACTCTACGGGGAGAAGTTATCCAAAAATCTCCGTTCATCGGGGCTTTGAGAGACTGTGGGAGTCCCTTGCACCCCAGGCAAGGGCGTTCGAGAGGGCTGTAAAGAGAAAGGGCAAGCATGTGATAATTGCCGGCCACAGCCTCGGCGGATCCACGGCGTATCTTTCAGCGCTTTCCCTTGTCAAATCGGGGTGGAAGAAGGGGATATCCTTGGTGACGCTCGCGACTCCGAAGGTGGGCAACCAGAACTTCGTCAACGAGATACAGTGCCAGAATATCGAGAACTGCGTGATTGTCAACCAGAACGACATCGTGCCAACCCTCCCACCGTCGGCCTTCTCGTTTGGTGGGACCTCGTGGGTCTACGCGGCTTTTGACGAGACGGTGCTCATAGATATACAGACGGGCGACCTGCAGGAGAACCATGCGCTGCACGCCTACGCGCTGGGGATATCCGGAAATAACATATGCGACCTAACTCTCAACATAGTGTGGGCTAAGAGACCCAAGAAGATAATGTCCCTACCGATCAGGAATCTCCAGGGGAAAATGTGCGCTGTAGAAGAAAGGCCAACAAAGAATTGGCTGTGATGTGGCGAACCGGAGGTGCATGCACTCAAGAAGCAGGGGACGACTTGGGCCTTGCGTCAGGTTAGTCCACCAACTTAACGACACTGTCGACCCTGTCGGCTGTTGTGGATGTCCTCACGTCCTTATCGGCTGTTACTCCAGCACGCACCAGCCCAATGTTATTCATCAATAACATCGGCCAGTGGTGAAAAGACTTCAAAAGAGGCACAAGAGGCTAAAAAGACTGACCAAGGAAGAGAAAATGACTTCCGAACTGAAAACCATAGACAGAGAGCACAAAGCGCTGTACTCTCTGTTCTCGAGCCTCTCGACGACGAACAAGAGCTTGGTGATGTCCGACAGAACTCCGGCAACCGAATCGCGCATGTTGAGGGAAGATAAGGCAACCGGGATTTCTGCAAGCGACAAAAGAACGCTATACATGTCGGGGGCCTTCTCCCCGGGAGATCTCAGAGCTCCAGAGAAGGCGAAGGCCGTGAGACCTGTTTCTCTTGGTGAGAAGGTCTTGTCGGTCCTCTCTTTCTACGTACACACCGGAAGGCCCGGGAAACTCGCCGAGCTCCTTGATAGACTCGACATAGAGGGCATGACACTGAAAGGCAGCGACAAGCTTCTGTGCCTCCTCCTCGAGGACTGCCTGCTGGCCCGCTCGCGTGTCTCAGCCCACATGGTCCTTGAGCACTGGGCTGAGACCGTCGAAATGACCGCATACCGCCGTGTCCCGCTGTGGGTCGTGCTGATGGTGAGATACTGGATGTCGCCGCCACTAGCGAAGTTTCTCCACGACATTTACGAGGATATCATGTTCGCCGACGCGATGCGACATATTGTGAGGGGCTTCAGCGGACCCTACGTCCGGAGAGCTTGTGAACTTCTCTCCTGGGCCTACGGCGCGACACTGGACGACTATCGCAATCTTTATGACTCTTCATTGCACGTGAACGACGATGTAACGACCTTCGCGGAGCAGAAGCTGAAGGAGAGAGAGGAGTACGCTGATATCCCCGACTGGGTGATCCCGACAAGAGAGATTCCACCTGCCTGGGTGCTGCGCAATGTCTGGAAAGGACCGAAAGTCCCTGAGTTTGTCCTTGCTGACTACGTAGGCGACCTCTGGGTGGACGGCAAGGTTAATCTCGACGAGGTTCTCTTGTACGCGCTCAAGTATCACAGAGACGAACAAGACAAAGAGGCGCCCGTCCGCATTGCCGAGTTCCTTGCATCGTCAACAGACGCTCAGATAAGAGAGTATCTGGCTCCCATTGCACTGGCGGAGCACAGGGCATCGCTCTCGACAGATGAGGATCTTGCGCGGGCATGGGGTCCCAGCCACACTTTGGACACCGAGGACGGGGCTGATCTTGCGTTTGGTGGCTGGAGGATGCTTTTCGGACCCAAGGAGTGGTTTAACGGGAACTGCGATGTCTGTTTCCAAAAGATGAGAAGGCCAAGTCACTCTTTGCGAAGGATGGGGCTGCATGGGGGCTGGTTCGGCGCCTACTGCAGCGAGAGATGTCTCAGGGAGGATATACACACTTGCAACCCCGAAGAGACGAAGCTCGCACAGAATGGCTGGACTGTCGAGGATGACCTTGCCGACATCCTTTTCGCCGAGCTGCGGAGGGTGGGCGTCCAGGACAGGGTTTACGATGGCACCTACCCCGACAATCCGGAACGGGACCTTGCATATCGCTCGGATCCTGTGGATGGGATCTAAACAACCAACGCTTTGTGACTTTCACAAAAACGGACATGCAAGGCCGGATAGACGAAAACCCACAAAGCCAGTAAAACCAGCAGCATGGAGAAGAAACTTGGAAAGGTAAGAGATTCGTTCAGGGTGGGTTTTGCGTCGGCAAAGGAAGCCATCGGGTCTCCCGTGTCTGCCTACGAGGAGCCTGACCCCTACAATATTGTCACGCTGATGACGCAGCACATGAACATGGCGACGCTCGCTTCTGCGCATCTCCTACTTCCGCCCAGTTACACACTGGCGGGCCACCACAAGGCACCGGAAAGCCGCCACAAGGCCCTTGCTCATCACTTACAAAACACAGCCGACAAGAGGCCGACCATGGAGGCTTTGCTGAGGTATCTCCGGATGCTGATCCACATATACCGGCCAAGCAGCGACTTCACGCTTAGTATTGGCACTGTGCGCGTCTATCCCATTGAAGGTGTCGACGACAGCTAGTGACGCTTTGTGCGAGAAGTGAGGTTGTGGTGGAAGGAAACTGTGGGTGCGGAGGCTTCTGTCACGGGGGCAACCGAAAACATAATTGGGGGCGTGGGGTGCTCAAAAGGGCGATTCTACTCTTCAGTTTAAAGCAACTTCTCTGAGCATTCAGAGAGCAACTCCTCTTCCGCATCAAAAGTGGGAAAACCCTTCTGGCCCTGAGGCGGCACGTAAAAGAAGGGGTATGAACACGATACTCGAGAACCCAGACTATTTGCTCCCCGCAGACCATTCCGGGGATCTTTCGGACTTCCAAACGGGCTCGATGCATTCGTTCGCTGACGAAAGAGGCCGTGCGGCCTTCTGGAAAGAGTACTGCGTGGCAACCCTGGAGGAGGACGTTTTGTGGGTTGGTGAGCCAGTACCTGCGGAGGGCCAGCTGGTCATAGAAGCACGTCCCCGCTTCTACGGAGAGGAAGAGGACAAGGGTAAACCCATCCGAGAGGATATTCTTGTCATCTTAGTCACGGAGGCGCAGAACATCGTCGCCGCGTGTATGACGAAGAGCTCCAGCCTGGATTGTCTCATTCTGACCACTGAGGGCGGGTACAATGTCGACGGGTTCGTCGAGAAGTGTGTGAGACTTATATTCCCACACATAGGCGCGACGAAGCAGACCTCGCAGGCTATGGCGAGGGAGCTGGGTGACCGAATGGAGAAGAGCACAGAGGCGCGCCCCTATGTCCGACTGATGGGTAATACCTGGTCGGATGCGCTTGCGGACAGCCTCCTAAGTGCGAGCCTGCCACTGATAGGCTCGAGGTCGTCACAGAAGGAGCTCCCGGTGTACCTTTCGGCATTCTGGGGGGATATCCGAGAGTGCGACTCGCCTTCGCCACCACAGAAGGATATTGCGTCTCTGAGCGGGCGGTTCAAGGGCAACAGTGACCACTGGCTCCCTCTGATATGCTCCTTGTCACACAAGGTCGCAATAAATGTCAGAGCACCAGAGGCTCTGAAACTCCGTCTTCCTTCTGCCGGGTGCGGCCCAGAGGAGCTAAGCAGCTATTTCATGAAGCTGATCAACCCGGAACGCCTCCGCACTCGCCACTACTGGAGAGACATCGGGACGGCTCTCTCTACCGCGTTCTCAGGGTCGAGCGCGGGTCTCGAGATCTTCGTGGAGTACTCTGAGAAACACAGCGAGCGCCGCAGAGAAGATTGCGACATGTGGTACCGCACCAGGCGTCCTGATGTCAGCTACACACACCACACGCTTGCCTGGTATGCCTCGGTGGACAACCCCGTGGCCTTTCAGGAGTGGCGGGATGTGTGGGTTGAGGAGTCTGTGAGCGACCTCCACAAGAAGACGTCCAACATCAGCCGTGCGCACTCCACCGTGGCCGAGATCTTCTATCGGGCCTTCTGCTACCTGAAGTATGCGCGCGGGGAGACTCTGGCCGAGTACAGGGGGTCCAAGAGGCCGGAGACGTATTTCTTCACCGGACAGCGCTGGGTGAGGCAGCGAAAGGCCGCCAGTCTCGAGCACAAGCTGATGAAGGAGTTCCCAAACTACCTCTCGCGTTTGGGGAGAGATCTCTCACTGCGCCAGGAGAAGGCAGACGGTGACGAGCGTGATGCGCTTCGTGAGAAGAAGCAGATGCTGGGCCTCTTGGAGGGTGTTCTCTCGGACAGGAACATGCGTGGCAACATCCTCCAGGACGTACACACCCTCATATCGCACGAGACCGGGGATGCCTTCGCTGAGTACAGGGACAGGAACGGAAACCTCTTCGCTTGCGGGAACCACGTTCTCGAGATGATCATGTCAACCGGCGAGGTTCTGGCGCGCGATGGGAAGCCAGAGGACTATATCACGCTTGGGACAGACATTGAGTACCATGCAGAGTGGACAAAGGACGCCGCCGCCCCAAAGGCGTACATGGAGTTCCTCAGAAAGGTATTCGTGGAGGAGGACCTGATCCACTTCGTGATGAAGATAGACTCGGGCGAGCTCCTCTCGTTCAACCCCGACAAGAAGATCGTCTGGAATGTTGGAGTGAAGGGACACAACGCGAAGACCACAAGGGCGGAGATCAACGAGAAGCTCTTCGGGGACTACTGTGGAGACTGCCCGTGCACAACCTTCTCTTCTCGCTTTGACGAGACACGCGCAACGCCCCAGCTTGCAAGAAACCGCTATGCAAAGATTGTGCAGATCTCGGAGTACTCCCACACCATCCAGTACGACTCTGCAAGACTGAAGAGGCACTCGGGGAATGACAGGACAGAGTCTCGCTTTATGCACGACAATGGGGCTGCCATCCGCCCCCACTACAAGCTGCGGTGGTTCGGCAACGTCCTCCCGACCTTCCACTCCCCCGACAAGTCGACGATGGAGCGAAACATCTTCATCCCACACAACACACAGTTCCTCTTTGCCGATGACGATGAGAAGGTTCCGGAGACCGAGGAAGAGCGGTGGGAGAAGCGCATCTTTCTGGTGGACCCAACGCTCGACTCGCGCAAGTACGAGCTAGCAGAGGCCTCTCTCTGGTGGAGAGTGCACTACTTCCCGATCTACGCGAAGGAGAGGTTGGGCAAGCTCCCCAGGGCGGTGAAGGAGCTGAAGAAAGAGTACTGGAAGAAGTACGACACCTTCAACCTCTTCATCACACAGAATCTCGTCGAAGGAGAGGGACAGGAGGTCAGTGCGCGCGCGCTCTACGACACATACACCAAGTGGTTCACCTCGCTCTTCCGTGGCTTCGACATGGCAATGTACACCAACTTCGAGGCAGAGATGACACGCAGGCTGGGGAAGTCCCAGGGCTCGTCCTGGAAGGGCTGGGGACTCTCAGACGAAAACGCAGGACCACAGTACTTTGCCATGTAGCGCCGCTAGCGTGTAGCGCAGAATTATCTATCAAAATAGACAAACGACTGACTTTGCACGGTGGTGCCCGGGTGGGCCTAAAATGAGCGATCGAAGGCCCGAGTCAAACCGCCCCATAACGACTGTGCTTGAGCTACCAAACACCACCGGTCGTGAAGAGATTGGACGGGGCACCTATTCGGTTGTCTTCTCACATCCAATGCCAGATGGAACCTGCTATGCAGTCAAAAGCCCCGCAATGGCCGGCACCGAATCTAACGTCAACAGAGAGCTCTTCGCCCTTCTCGAGGTGCGCGGGCACAAGAACATCGTCAAGATAGACCGTGTGCTCATTTCTGATGGCGGGGAGGGCTTCTACCCGATCCACATCGTCCTGGAGCGCTGTCAGCAGGACCTTCTCGACTACTATCCGAGCCTGACAGAAGAAGAGCTGGTGAGCCAGTTTCCGAGGGTCACGAGGCAGATGAAGTCGGCGGTGGACTGCCTGCACACCCACAACATCGTGCACCGCGACATCAAGCCAAACAACATACTCGTCGCGGAGTCCCCCGGACACGACCCCGTATTCAAGCTGGGAGACCTGGGGCTGTGTCGCCAGCTGCTCCAGTGGAAAGACTACGATCTGGACCTTGCAGTTCCGCCCTGCCCCTACAGACCGCCCGAGTATACGCTTGCCCTCACCAGCGAGGGAGACAAGAGCTTTTTGTACCCGACACCCCATACTGCGCGCGCGGCAGACCTCTGGATGCTCGGAGTGACCATTTTGGAGTTTCTAACAGGGAGGATGCCCTACCCGTCCGGGGACGAGCGTGAGGTAGCCGCCATGATGGGCAGAGACACCTATGGCATGGGTCTGAAGAAGGCAGTACGCTCTGACATCCTCTACCACGTCGATTCGGATATATGGATGGAAAGGAGCGGCAATTTCTACGCCCGGTTGGACGAGAAGTGCCTCGACCTCGTCAAGATGATGATGGCGTTCAACCCCACAGTGAGGCCTTACTGCACGGAGAACATCTTTCCGTTCAGGCCCAAACAGATAGGCGCAAGGCAGAGGCTGATACCCATGCTATCCGAGACGCTGGGTCTGCTGCCGAAGAAGATCGCTGTTGCCATGGAAGACATCATCGCGAGGTGCGACATGGGAGATCTGCGCAGAAAACATATCCCTGCTCTTCTTTGCATTGCGTGTCAGGTCGTTTACGACCGGTGCGCAGAAGAGAGCTTCGAGAAGATATTCAGGAAAGTCTTCCGGAACTGCTCAGACTCTTACATAGAAAGTGCGAGGAGAGACCAGGCTTACTTGCTGGCGAGGATGGGCTATGGGATCTTTAGATCTCCGCGGGGAGAGTAGGAAGCTCTTTGAGTTGTATCACATACAACATAAGGGAAATGCACCTTAGGCGTACCCGGTCTGCTGCTCGTCCACCATTCGCCGGTGTAGGAAGACAACGTCCTTCTGTGCGACTGTAAACTTCTTGGTGTTCTTCCGTGCAAGGGGTACAGTTCGCTTCTGGCCGTTGTGTTTCACCATCTCGGCATAGGAACCTGTTCGGGTGCTTAGCAGTACCATGACGAGTTTTCCCTTCTGGTTCTTTGGGTGGCTCCTGGGTTTTTGAAGCTTTCTTTGACCGGCTGGTTCGGTGGGCGCTTTACTAGAGACTGAAGAAAGTCTCCTTGAGAAAAGAGGCAAGGAATACCACCTTGCCTTTCAGAGAGTTCCCTCCGGCCCAGAGGATACTATACTGACGACAGTGGCTCTAGCACTTGGGGGACCGGAGGGCACCCGTCGGCAACAAAGAGATCAATGTAGGTGCTTGTTGGGCTGGAGAAAGACCAAGTGATCCCATGGCATTTGCCATGTATTGGTGAAGGGGAAATTTGCACTAAGAGATACACGGCAGATTATTGTCGGCTTGACTCCTTGCAAAGGACTTCTGCTGTTCCCAAAAGTTTCTATCGCTCCGTTGGACCATAAAAGCTATCTCTTCTGTAACGACCAGTGAAAAGTTCAGCAATGGTAAGAGTAAACAAGAAGAAAACAGCAGGGTCCCAAGTGAAGCACAAGAAGGTCTTGAGAGACACTATCAGACCAGCAATGAAGGACCCCCAGATATCCAGGATAGCAACAAGAGCGGGTGTTGTTAGACACGGCGCTATCTACGAGCTAACAAGGGGGTGGGTGAAAACTCTGCTCCAGAGGATTATCGGTGCCGCATTCCACGTATCAAGAAATATGAAACGAAAGACGATCTCTGGAAACGACGTCGACACTGCACTCTCGCTGCACGGCCTCACAAACGTCAACGGGACGAGAAAGGGGAAAGCCGCCTTCGAGAAGTACTCCGCACCAAAGGGCGGCGCAAGGAAGAAGAAGAACGCCATCGCAAAGGCAGAGGCCGGAGAGACCTTCATCTTCGATAGAGAACCCTTCAAGGCGTTCTGCAAAGAGATATCGCAAGAGTACGACGATGATGTGCTCTTCTCCTCGGACTCCCATGACATCCTCCAGATCTTAGTCGAGAGCCAGCTCGACAAGGTGTTTCGTTCCGCCGAAAGAATACTCGAGAATAAGAACAGAGCAACTCTCGACTACAAGACAGCCCTCCTTGCTTTCAACCTTAGCGAAGAGCTCTCTGTTGTTCCCTTGGCCGACACAGATGTCGACATCCCCCAAGAGCACATCAAGATAGTCCTGCGACAGAACCACCCTGATACGGGGGCGACCCACCAGGCGGTGGAGGAGATGAGTTCCATGATAAACTACGCAGCTGGCAAGATTATAGCTGTCGTTAACGCGCTACTTCTGTCATCGGGCAGGAAGACGGTCTCCTCCCGAGATATACTAACTGGGATCAGGATCGCTATCCCAGGCATGCTGGGGAAACAAGCAGTCTCGCAAGGCTCAAAGTCTGCTACAATGTTCAGAGTCAGCAAGCTCGACAGTGGTGGAACGAAGGCTTCGCTGACACCCCAGAGTGGGCAGTCGAGAGCAGGTCTTACATTCTCGGTTTCAAGAACGAAGAACGCAATCAGGACATCTTCCGTCGTCGGAAGAGTCGGTTCGGGTGCAGGCCCCTATCTCGCAGGAGCCCTCGAGATCATCAGCGGGACGATCTGGGATACAGCTGGAACCATATCTATCGATAAGAAAAAGGTCCGCATTACACCTCTCCATCTTAGGCTAGCTGTCAGAGACGACGATGAGCTCTCAATGCTCTTCTCGTCTGCCCTCATGTCAGTTGTCAACGACATTAATGAGGACAAGTGATAGAGGTGAGAGAAAGGGGAACAAGAGTAGACAGAGGTGAGAGAAAGCGTGTAGATTCTACACGAAGTATTCTTGGTTACACATATGGCTACTTTGGTCCTGAAAGACCAAAAAAGGGACGGGGTGTCGCGCGGAAGTCACTCAAAAATGATATGGGCTCTGCTGTGTGCAAAGTTGTCGACTGTTTAGCTTAAGCTTACTTGGAACCACCAAAACATCCTTTGGTAAAGAGAAAAAGATGAGTATCTTCGTCGCCATCACTAGGACAGGTGCACTCCCGCTATTTTCGTATTGCCCAACAAGAGGGCTTTTCTTCTAATAACGAAGCTAACTGTGTGCTTATTTTCCCATATAAACAAGAAAGAGCTTAATTGTGGATTGGGCGGATGTACTTTTGCTACAGATAATCCCGGGAGAAGTAGTAGCAGCGGTGCACCCACCGTTTGGGACTTCTTCTCTTCCCAAAAGTTTTCATCACTGCTCTGGCGGTCATAAAAGCTATCTCGTTTCGAAGGACCCAGTAAAAGGTAAGCAATGGTCAAAGTAGTCGTGAAGAAAAGCAAGAGCATAGTCAGAGACAGCATCATGACATCAATGAAGGATCCCCAGATCTCTAGGATCGCTAAGAGGGCAGGGATAGTCAGATTAAGCGCCGACGGTGTGTACGCTACCGTGAGAACCCACACAAAAGTCCTGCTCGAGCAGATGATTGGTGCCGCAGTAAACATTTCCAAGCATATGGGGCGTGTAACGATCACTGGGAAGGACGTGGACGTTGCACTCGCTCTCCACGGCATCACCAACGTCAATGGGACGAGGAAGGGGAAAGCCGCCTTCGACAAGTACTCCGCTCCAAAAGGCGGGGCGAGGAAGAAGAAGAACGCCATCGCAAAGGCAGAGGCCGGAGAGACCTTCATCTTAGACAGAGAACCGTTCAAGGTGTTCTGTAAGGACATCTCAAGAGATTACAGTGATGACACCCTGTTCTCTTCCGACTCCTATGACATCCTCCAGATACTCGTCGAAAGTCAGCTCGACAAGGCGTTTCGTCTCGCCGCAAAGATAATCGACGACAAGGGAAGGGTCACTCTCGATTCCGATACCGCGCGACTCGCATTAAGCCTCAGCATGAAGTTCTCAGTCGTCTCCACCATCAACATGGATGTGAACATCCCCCATGACCACATCAGGAAGGTGCTGACCCAGGTACACCCCGACACAGGCGCAACCTATCAGTCGATAGGGGAGATAAGCTCTCT
>SDBT01017935.1_pt1 | contig 11153 bp, 11 predicted proteins | sample 2277101 | NCBI WGS metagenome assembly SDBT01 (sample SAMN10404973, study PRJNA504765) | marine sediment metagenome | isolation source: marine sediment core GS10_PC15, 103 cmbsf | place: Arctic Ocean: Southern Knipovich Ridge | collected 2010 | reverse complement strand
ACATAATCCTTACTAGAGTTAGGTAAGTGTGATTCAAGCTTTGAATATTGGTTCTGGTTCAGGAAACTGCTAGCATCGCCTGAAGGAACGGCTACCAAAAGACCCCTCTCAAGTGTGAGGGTGACATGCTCCGCATCAGTGACAGTATTGGATAGCACCCTATAAGAGCCATAGGGATGCTCTCTAGGTAGGTAGTAGCCACCGGCCCACTGGTTTACTACGCTTGTGGTGTCCTCTATGACTATCTCGGTTTCACCGATTGCATGGATTGAATCAGTATGGGTAACAGACTTCTGTAAGGCGACATTAAACATACCACCCCCAGCCCTGTTACCCATCGCACCACCTATGGCGGAAATATAACCATAGTGAAACACCCTATCACCATCAACGAACTTTGTGCCTATGGCATAAACCTGCTTGGTATCAAGGACATAGACATCGGGAATAGCCAGATTGTGCTTTACGGTATCCTCTCCACCCTTCCACTTGGGTAGCACGATATACTGGCTATCGTGCATCGCAATCATTTGTTCTACTTTACCCATTGTAAAAAACCTCCGTTTAGTTTAGCCCCTAATTAAGTAGCGGAAACAGGGGCAGCGTTCGGGATGTCTATGATTCGACCGATGGCGTATTTGCTTCCCACGATTAGCTCGGTGTAGGCAGCAATGCGTAACGCCTTGCCGATGTAGTTCTCGAGCTTATCGAAGTATTCCAGGTTGAAGAACTCGCCATCCATTTCGGTCTTACCAAAGGCAACCTTCACACCAGGGTCTTCCTGAGCCAAGCTACCGACCCCCAGCTTGATTCCGAAGATAGAGTATTGTGCAGTGTCGGTTGTGTGAACTGCTCTGGCATCGGCACTGGTTGTGCCTCGGCCAGTATCACCTTCCTCTGCTACAAGGAAGTCGCTGCGGATTATGGGCTTACCATCAAACAGGGTAATTCTTCCGCCAGCTTCATTTACGCCGTATTGGATTAGACCAAGAGCACCGGCAGTGTCAGCCTTTAGAGCAGCAATACCCTGCTCCTTATATACCCTGTCTATCTGTCTGGCAATACCGAAAGGCATCAGCCAGAAGTCGCAACCATGCTTCATCTCATCACTGAGTATCCGCAGGTCTTCAAGAGCCAATGCCCCCTCATCACCATCGATATCCCAAACCTCCCCGTAGTTCACCGCAGCCCAGGCATGAAGACCATCCATCGACAGACCAGTGCCATCGTAGGTGTAGTCGTCATAGATAATCTTGTTGCCCAGTTTCTTGGTTACGCCCCTCATCATTTCCTCAACCATCATCTGTTCATAGTTGTTGACGGTCTGATGAATTGCCGGGACATACTTATCCAGTTTGCGCTGTAGATAGGCGATGCGTAGCGTAGCCGTCTGTACCGAATAGGTTATGCCCTCTGTGAAGACAGTAACCCCACCGATTCCGATATCAGCGACATCAGATTCAGCAGTGATAGCTTCCCTTAGCCACTGGATATAATCACCGGTATGATTAGCTTGTGCAAAGGGCAGTATATCCACAGGATTACCACGCTTGACATCCTCATCTACAACGCCCGGGATTAGCGTAGGCTGAGTCGCTTTAAGCAATTCACCCAGTGTAGACCAGTTTCCACCTGATAGGTCGCCTCTTTCACCATTTGTTCGCCATTCGATAGCAAACACCTTGGCAGAGAGCACCAACCAGGTTAAAATTAGCGTAAGAAATTTACGCATTTTGATTCCCTCCTATTTATTTTCCTTTTGCCTTTTCCAACATCCTTTCGGCTGTTGTTTTGGTTTCCCCACCAGCAGATATTACAGAAGCAGGTTTTTGGGTTAAGCCAGTAGGCTTCGGTTTCCCAGTTGCAGGGTCAATCTCTTGGATGCCACTCTGTTTGAGGAGTTTGGCTGCATTAGCCAATCGCCCTGCATTGCCATCAGGAACAAGGTCAGCTAAAGTCTTCTCATCAACTCCAGCTGCCATTGCTGCCAGCTTGATGTCGATAGAAGTTTCCTTCTGGTTAAGGGTTGTTTCCCTCTCTCCCAGCTTCCCTTCCCTTGCTTTAACACTAGCCTCGAAACCATCCAGTCTGATTTTCTCAGCCCGGTTAGCTTGTCTAGCTCTTAGCGATGTCAGTGCTACTGGGTCGTCCTGAACCGTAGTAGCCTCAGCGTCATCCTTCTCCTGAAGTAGTGTCTTCACTTGACCTGACAAAGCGTTAAATTGCGTTGTCAGAGTTTCGTGATTATTGGTCAGATTCTTCAGATTAGCCTCAGCCGTATCAGCCCGGTCTTTCTGCTTCCTACCATCGGCAGAGAGTAGCTTGCGCACTTCTGCCCCTGTATACTGCTGTGCCTCATTGATTTCTGGAGTTCCCTGTTCCAAAGACGGAGAAGAGCTTCTTCTCCAAGCCACTCTCGGCGAATTATTTTGACAAATAAAATATTGTCTGCTAAAGTAAAAATAGTCAAATAACTATGAATTTGGGAAATTTTATTAACCAATTCATTTCAAATTATGAACCCATTTATTCTACTCGGGCTTGGTGTGGTTGCTTTGGGAGCCGGCTCTGCCTTGGGTTACTACGTTCGGCAGTCAATTGCCAAAAGGCAAATTGGCACCATAGAGGGAAAAATACAGAAAAAGATAAAGCAAACTAGAGAAGAAGTTGAGAAAACTCTAAATGAGGCAAAAACAAAGGCCTCTGAGATAGTTAAAAAAGCAGAACACGGAGAAGATCAAAGAAGACAAGAACTTTTAAAGACCAGACAACTCATTCTAAGGAGGGAGAGCGGTTTGGATAGACGGTCTCAGGTTTTAGAAAACAAAGAACAGGAATTTCTGGGCAAGGTTAAAGACCTCAAAAAGATGAGAGTGCAACTGCAGGATTTAGGCGAAGAGACAAAGAAAAGCTTGGAAAAGGTCTCGCAAATGTCAAAAGGCGAAGCCAAAAAAGAACTCTTGAGCAACTTGGAAAAAGAACATGAAGAGGAACTAAGAGAGAGGTTCAGAAAATTGGAAACAGGAGGCCTGGAAAAATATGAGAGAAGAGCCAAAGAGATTTTGGCTCTGGCTATCCAGAAATATGGTCTTTCGCAGGCCCAAGAATTAACCACTACAACTGTAAGTATTCCTTCCGATGAGATGAAAGGACGAATTATTGGCAAAGACGGCAGGAATATCAGGGCATTGGAGAGATTGACAGGAGTTGAGATAGTGGTGGATGATACTCCCGAGACAGTGGTTATTTCTGGGTTTGACCCTGTTCGCAGGCAGATTGCCAAGATATCTTTGGAAGAATTAATTCAAGACGGTAGAATTCAGCCAGCTCGTATTGAGGAAACAGTTGCCAAGGCAGAAGAAACAATTACTGCTCAGGTCAAGGAGGCAGGCGAGGCAGCGGCTTATGATGCTGGCGTGCTTGGCTTGGACCCCAAACTCATTCAGCTTTTAGGCCGTTTACGTTTTAGAACCAGTTATGGCCAGAATGTTCTGATGCACTCTATTGAGGTGACTCACCTGGCCGGTAGTTTAGCTTCAGAATTAGGGGCTAATGTTACTGTGAGCAAAAAGGCAGGGCTACTTCACGATATTGGCAAGACAGTTGACCATCAAGTGGAGGGTTCTCATACTGATATTGGCATCAAGATTTTAGAAAAGTTTGGCGCGGAAGAAGAAGTCATTACGGCAATGAAATCGCACCATGAAGAATATCCTGCCCAGAGTTTAGAGGCAATCTTGGTTCAGGTGGCTGACCAGATTTCTGGAGCAAGACCTGGAGCCAGAAAAGACACAGTAGAGCATTATTTGAAGCGGCTGGGAGAATTGGAAGCCATTGCCACTTCTTTTGATGAAGTAGATAAGGCCTATGCTATTCAGGCAGGCAGAGAATTACGGGTTTTTGTTAATTCAGACGCGATTAGTGATTTAGATGCCAAGAAACTGGCCAAAGAGATTGCCAACCGCGTGCAGCAGGAATTGAAATACCCAGGCGAGATAAAAGTCAACTTGATTAGAGAAACCCGAGTGATTGAATACGCCCGGTAAGAAATTAAAACAAAACAGGCGAGGATTATCCTCGCCTGTTTTGTTTTATTATGCTAAAACTTTTAAGTATTTTTTAACCCTGTCAAAATCCTCTTTTTGTTTTTTGCCCTTGAAATATATTTCAAGAAATATGACCCTTTTTGGTTTTTCTAAAAAGACATAAATTATTCTAATGCCGCTTTTATTTCCTTTGCCCTTTAGAGATCTGCAGGCAAATTTTTTCAGCTTGCACACTTTAATTCTTTCGGAGCAAAAATTAGGTATAAAAAAAATGCTTCGGTTGTTAATCTCGTGCGTATGTAAAAGTTCAATGGCATTGCTTTTTGCCACCTCTAAATCTTCAGATAATGTCCTGAATTTTTTAGATAATTTCTTAAAATCTTTTTGAAACTCCAGAGTTTCTTCATAGTTTATCTTCGTCATAATTTCTGACAGAGGTCTTATGGGTACGATAAAAAACCGCTTCGTATTCAAGGGGTTGCCCAACCTTTGCTGTAATCCAGGGAGTATCTTGATGGGAATATTCTGTAAGTTCTTGGGCGTTTTTATCTGAAAGACGGGCCAAAACATCATTGATGTGATCTAATTCTCTGGCATCTTTTAATTTAGTCAAATTGGGTTTTCGAAGGGGAATGTATTTTTTTTGCTCGCGAGTAAAATACTTACTTTTTATCCTTTCAATCTCTTTCTTTTTTTCCATATCTCTGACAATTTTTTCAAATTCAATAGGTGTTGGCCCGTACTTATTTTTGATATAGGTAGCGCCAATTAACTGCTCTTCGTGTTTCTCGTAGAAATCAAAATCAATGAAATAAAGGAGTTTGTATAAGGCAGTTTCTCCAATGTTTGGTTTGGCTCCTACTTTTTGCAAGACATAAAGCAAAACCTCTTTGAATTTCTCTATGTTTTTTTGAGGAACGTTAATTCTAATACCTACAGTTTTTCTTTCGGGTTTTGCTTTTGTTTTTTCCAAAATTACTTTTGTTTTTGTCGGTTCTTTGCCGGCTAAAAAATCTCCCAATGTCATACCAAAAAGCTTGGCAAGCTCTCTTGCTTGAGAAATAGACAAATCACGCCTGCCTTCTTCAACCAAAACAAAAGTGGGTCTTGAGATACCCAATTGTTTAGCCAGATAGGATTGAGAAAATCCATTTTCTTTTCTCAACTTTTCAATTGTTTTAGCTATGTTAACAGCCATAGTTTTCCACAGTTTGTTTAATTATAGCAATGTAAAAGTTATTGTCAAGCCCTTTAGTCAAAACATTTGACATTCCAGTTTTTTTTTCAATACATTTTTTGACAAGAAGATTTCTTTCGATTCCTTTTTTAAACCTTGACTTTAACCCGATTTTTATTTAGGATAGCTTCGGTGGTTTATAAAGTTTTTCTTTGGTATGATGGATAAGGTCGATTGTAGGTATTTAAGGAGGGTTAATCCTATGCAAAAAATCAAATTAGGCATATTGTTGGGAGTTGCGGCTGGGATTATTGATGTAATTCCAATGCTGTTCCAAAAACTAACTTGGGACGCTAACCTGTCCGCATTTAGCTTCTGGGTTGTGGTCGGTTTTGTCATCGCTGTGACTGATTTCAGATTGAAAGGAGCAGCCAAAGGCATCGTGCTGTCCTTGCTATTATTGCTCCCAATCGCATTTCTCGTCGCTTGGCAGAGCATAACCGACTTAATCCCTATGCTGATTGCAAGCATTGTCTTGGGAGGCGTATTAGGTTATCTCATAGATAGGTTTAAGAACAAGCAATAAACACAGCACACCGAATATGCCCCAATTTCAAAGCTACCTCTTGGTGGCTTTTTTTCTGGTTTTTGACTTTGGCATAAAACAAAACAGGCGAGGATAATCCTCGCCTGTTTTGTTTTATGAGCGGGTGATGAAGGCACTTTCAGCGCCTCCAAGTTTTATGAGCGGATATTAAAACTCCGCAAACTTTCAACCTTATCTTACCAAATTTAATTCACAAATCAAGAAAAAATTTGCACATTAGTTACTAGTGTTTTGTGAAACAAGTTTGATGGAATTATAGACAGGAGATTGAGATGTTAATTAATCCCATTGCGAAAAAGGGCACGTTGGCGAGGGCTTTCTTTTTGCAAAGTTATGGCTCTTTTAATCATAAAATTGATGTTATCATTTGTGTTTTGGGTAATGATTTCTATTTCTGGATGATGGGTTTTCCAAACCCTAAATATTTGATCCGCAAATGCTTGGCCTACCGTTTTGATATGTTTAAAATCTAACACAATGACCTTAAATTTATCGAGCCCGCTCATAATTCGTCTTGCTTGGGATCTAGATATGTATAGGGTGCCCATTTTATACAACCTTACTGCAACATTCGTCTTACTAAATTCATATGTTTCTCCTGCGTATTCTTTAAAAATATGTTCAAGGTTTCTTTGAGAGTCCAAAGAAATATTAAAAGACGCTTTAGTTCCAACAGCTTTCTTTTTCAGATCTTGAACAAATACATCATCTATAAGGCTGTTGAATAACAGTTGTTTTTCTGAACTTTCAATTAAAAAAGTGTCTGCCACTTTTGAAGTGAAAAATATACCTTCTCCCGAGTGTTCTTTAGGCATTGTCGTTTGTTTACCCTTGAGAAGATCTTGAATAGCCTCTAGTTCATTTCGTAGATGTTTTTTTTGCATAATGTTTTGAAAAATACCAATACCATGGTCTACAATAGTAAACTTTGCATTATTTTGGTTTCTTTGCATCTCAATTTTAATTTTTTCTGATTGGGAATGCTCAATTGCGTTATTAAGTATTTCAGTAAAAGTATAGTCAAGGATGCGAGAAACATTTTGTGTTAGGTCAATAAAAATCCCTGTTTCTTTTTTGATGCTATCTAAAACAATATCTTCGGATAAGTTTATGTTCTTTAGATATTTATGTATGCTCGTTATGCTTTTTTTCGCCCTTTGGACAGAATCTCTTTTTGCCCGAACATAAAACACTTTATTTGCTTTGCCTATCATTACAATTTTTCCTTCTTTACGAAGTTCTTGAAAGAACCGGTTAATATATCCCCGTGAAAAGCCCGTTGTTTTCACAATTTCGGAAACTTTTATTCTTTCATTTTTTTCGAGCTGTTCAAGTATTATTTGTTTTATATCCATAATAATAATCATTAGCCTTCTGGTAAAGCATTAAACTCCACCGAAGGATTTATATATTCACCAGGTCGCAAGAGGAAAGATATTGAAAGGAGATTTCCAAGGACGTATTTTTCTTGCTTCTTTTATCCAAAAATGAAGAGTAGTTGACAATAGAGTGCATGACTTTAGATTATCAGATTGGGCAAAAGTTGTCAACTGTGGATAACAGCATTTTAGGAATTAAACAACAGAACGTAGTTTTTAAGATTTTTAAAGTTTTTTTCTTGATTTGTGAATTAAATTTGGTAAGATAAGGTTGAAAGTTTGCGGGGTTTTAATATCCGCTCCAATAGCACTGGACACGAACTCTTTGCTTTCAGAAATTAACGGATTTATTCTTACTTCTGAAAATTTTTTCGCATTGCCCCTGTCAAAAGGGGCAGTGCTTTTTTGCTGGCTGGCTCTTGAAAAATCCTTTGGATTTTCCGCACCTGCCCCGTAGGGAGCTTGCTCTCCTTCGGGGTAAAACAGGGCAATTTTGATTTTTTTTTTGAATAGAGAATTTCTTTCAGGGATTTTTTGGCGAGGAGATTTCTTTCAGTTCCTTTTTTTTATTTTTTATTTTTTAATCCCATACCTCATATTTGCGACCACATAGCACCCGAATACCACCATAAATGTTATACAGAAAAGAAAATATATCAAATAAGTATGGCATTCTTACTCCAGTGATATAAATATTGAAATTATTATATGTTTTTGCTTTATTGCTTTTAATCGTATTGTTTAAAACTTTTTTATCTAATTTTCTTTTAGGATTAAAAAATGATTGTTTTATACCAGTAATTATTGAAGAAATCGGAATGCCTATAAACTTTACTTCATTAAAAATGTATTCTGTTGGCTGAATATATTCAGCACAAATTCTCAATTCACATATCTTGAAAAAACGATAACTAAAGTAGCTTTCCATAAAACTGCCAATAAGCAAAAAAGTTAATCCGAGATAATTTTCTTTTTTTGTTTCAAACCATGAAAACCCAAACTTCCTTTTTTTCTTAAATATAAACCCATTGCTTTTAAGATTTTCAAAAACACAATCTTTGTTTTCTTTGTCTAATAAAATATCCACATCGCCAATACGACGAAAAGCTTTTTTGGTATGAGCCACAATTAGTATTGAGCCAAGAATGCGATAAGTCGCATTACAACTTTTAAATATCGCCGTCGTTATTTGCAAGGATTTAGTTATTTGTTGTTCCTGTATTTTTTGGTTCATATTGTGTAATGTACTATTCTATCATTTTTTTCACGAATGTTTCAAATAACAAAACTGCCAGAGAACAGTTCTCTGGCAGTTTTGTTATTTGAGCGGGCGATGAAGACACTTTCAGCGCCCTCAAGTTTCATGAGCGGGTGAAGGGAATCGAAAAGTTGCCCGAAGGCATTCCCTCCCTTCGGTCGGAATTCGGGGGGAGGGTCCTCGCCGCATCAACCCAACATAAAACTTGAAGGCACTTTCAGCGCCTCCAAGTTTCATGAGCGGGTGAAGGGAATCGAACCCTCGTCATTTGGTTGGAAACCAAAAGCTCTACCATTAAGCTACACCCGCATTAAATTCCTTGGAGCGGGCGATGGGAATCGAAAAGTTGCCCGAAGGCATTGCCGTCCCGCCTTCGGCGGGCCGCAATTCGGGGAGTAGGTTCTCATCACATCAACCCAACATAAAACTTCAAAAGTGCTTTCAGCACCTTCAAGTTTCATGAGCGGGCGATGGGAATCGAACCCACATTGTTTGATTGGCAACCAAACGTAATAACCATTATACGACGCCCGCATAAATTTTTGTGCCGCGGGACGGAATCGGACCGTCGACCTAACGATTTTCAGTCGTTCGCTCTACCCCTGAGCTACCGCGGCATGTTTTTGTTACGCAAATTTGTGTATGCTTACAGCACACAAAATTTCCGTGTGGGCGGTGCAGGACTCGAAAAGTTGCCCGAAGGCATTGCCGTCCCGCCTTTGGCAGGCCGCAATTCGGGGGGCAGGTCCTCGCCATACACCAACCCAATAAAAATTTATAGACAACTTCGTTATTTCTAAATTTTTATGTGGGCGGTGCAGGACTCGAACCTGCGACCTTCGCAGTGTAAATGCGACACTCTACCAGCTGAGCTAACCGCCCGATTAGATCTCTTTTTCTATCACATAGCCATCCTCGCCATCCGGATTAAGTTTTTTAATGGTCTTCACAATATTAAAGCCCATTTTTTCATAAAAAGCAATACCCTTCTGATTTTTGATTCTAACATGGGCTGTTACTTTTTTAAACCCTTTTTCCTCGAAACGCTTGATTAAAAAGTTGACAAATGTTTTGCCTATTCCTTTTTTTTGAAAATCAGGCAGGACAGCAAGGGAACCAAGATGGCCTGCATCATTTTTTATTTGTCCGGGAATATAGGCAATAATTTTTCCTTGACATTCGGCTACTGTAAATCCTTCAGGATATTGCTCATAAAATTTTTCCAGATAGGAAGGCGGATAAGGATAAGAAAAACAAACCTTGACTATGTTGAAAGTTTGCTCAAAATCTTGTTGTGAAAATTGCCTTAATTTTAATTTTTCAGTTTCCATTGCTTTTGAATTTTCATGTGCGGACGGTGGGACTTGAAGAGTTGCCCGAAGGCATTGCCGCCGCCTTCGGCGGCGCAATTCGGGGGGTGAGTTCTTCGACACATCATCCAATACAGAAATCCATGGACAGCTCCGCTGCCCCTGTATTTCTGTGCGGACGGTGGGACTTGAACCCACATGCCAAAAAATGGCCATGGTCCTCAACCATGTGCGTATACCAATTCCGCCACGTCCGCATTATTTCTTTTTTTCTTCCTTGCCCGCCGTAGCCCCTTCAGGGGCGGAGGAGGGTTTCCGCTTCAACCTTGCTCTCTTGCCAGTTGCTGTTCTTAGATAATAAAGTTTGGAGCGTCTTACTTTGGCGCTTTTGACTGTCTCTATTTTTTCAATGTTTGGCGAATGAACAGGAAATATTCTTTCAACACCTACTCCAGAGATTACATTCCTTACCGTGATGGTCGCGCCCGGCTCTTTGCCGTGTTTTCTGGCAATAACAAGACCTTCAAAGATTTGCGTCTTTGTCTTATCTCCTTCAATAATCTTTTGATAAACTTTTATTGTGTCGCCTGGTTGAACCATAATTAAATTTTAATGTTTCTTAAGTCCTTTGGCAAATGACTGATAAATTCCTTGGTTTCGCCATTCGGCAAGTTAATCTTTAGGGAGTGGCTGTGCAGGAACTGTCTTTTCAGACCGTTTGGGCAAGGTTGGTTTTTAAATCCATACGTTTTGTCACCAGCAATAGGATGTCCAAGATAAGCCAAATGCACTCTTATTTGATGTCTTCTGCCTGTTTTGGGCATTACTTCCACCAAACAATATTCTTTAAACTTTTCCATAACAGAATACTCGGTTATAGCCTGCCTTAGGCCTTGCCGCTGACTATCGGGCGAAAAAGGCAGAAAGGCCTTTTGTTTTGTTTTTTGCTTGGGATCTCGGCCAATCAAAGTGTCAACTTTGCCCCTTTTCGGCTTAAGTTCGCCAACGCATAGAGCAAGATATTTCTTTCCTACCTCCCTCTGTTTAAACTGTTTTTGCAGAAATTTCAAGGCCTTGTCGTTTTTTGCCACTAACAGAACACCCGAGGTATCTTTGTCTAAGCGATGCGCCGGGCTGGCGCCCGAAGGCAATAACTCCTCCACAGCCGCCATATCTTTACCTGCCGGCTTATCAATTACCAAAACATTGTCATCTTCGTATAGAGTTTTTAATCTCATACGGTGCCCGGGGTGGGAGTCGAAAAGTTGCCCGAAGGCATTGCCGTCCCGCCTTTGGCGGGCCGCAATTCGGGGGGTGGCTTCTCGACACATCCCGTCATCAATTAAAATTTATAGGCAGGCTTCGCCTACCTCTAA
>SDBT01017934.1_pt1 | contig 11153 bp, 11 predicted proteins | sample 2277101 | NCBI WGS metagenome assembly SDBT01 (sample SAMN10404973, study PRJNA504765) | marine sediment metagenome | isolation source: marine sediment core GS10_PC15, 103 cmbsf | place: Arctic Ocean: Southern Knipovich Ridge | collected 2010 | reverse complement strand
ATGGAAGCTCACAGCGATTGGTATAATCGTACTGTCAAAGTAATTAATCTCCATAAGGATACGTTCAGCAAGAAAGACTCTAAAAAATATAAATTAGACTTGCTTCTGCGACTGACCAGCAGAGTTGACGATTTCTCGGCCACTTATGGGGAATGCCAGATGTTTCAGCCAGAAATCACCAAACTTACTGAAGGTCTATACTATGTATCTAATATATCCAAAGAAGAACGCAAGAGTTACTTTAAGACGATTAGCAATATTACCAAACACCTTCAGAAAAAGCACAAGCTGGTTAAGGAAGGACAATATATGGGAATTGGGATAGCGATTGGCGTGGGAATTGGTGCTGCCTTTGGTGCCGCATTAGATAATCCTGGCATTGGGACACCCATTGGCGTTGCTATTGGTGTAACCATTGGAAAATATATGGATAATAAAGCCAAAAAGGAAGGCAAGGTTATTTAGTATTTAAGGAAAGTTGAAAAGAGGCTTCGCCTCTTTTATAATTACTTCCCTCCCTTTATAAAGGAGGGGATGGCATAAGGGGAAGTTCCGATATAAAATAAAGGAGGATAAGAAGAGGGAACATCATGCCTGAACAAAATCAAGAGAAATCCCATAATAAGAGGCGCTATCCTCTAAAAACTATTATAACTGTACTCGCCATTATATTCAGCATACTGGCTGCTATCGGTCTTCTAGCTTTCGTGTGGCCCTCGATGTTCATCGCCATATTCACTTATTTTCCACGCCTCATTCAGAATCTCGTAGTTACCGATATTTTTCTGAGGGGCGGAATTGGACTGTGGGTTTTCGTAACCATATCAGCTGTTTTGTGGTATGTCAGGGGCAAGATGACAGCGTGATAAGAAATCACGTTCCCCCGAAATTAAGATTATAGAAAAGTCAAAGAGAGGCTTTACCTCTCTTTTATAACTTCCCCTATCAAGGGGGAAAGTTATCTAATAAAAATTAGAGGGGGTGTCATTGCGAGCCAGAAGGCGTGGCAATCTTGGTGGTAGGGCGCTTCTAGAGATTGCTTCGTCGCTGACGCTCCTCGCAAAGACATGAGGCTAGTCTGAAGGGGGTGAGGTTGAATAACGTTATAGTAAATTGCTATTCTGGTCATACTTATGCCGAGAGTCCACGGTCTTTCCTATGGGAAGGCGTGGAATATGAGGTTGAGGAGATAGAAAGAGCCTGGCAGGAGCCAGGAGAGAAGTATTTTCTGGTTCGGACGGGGGGTAACAAATTGTTCCGACTTTGCTATAATGAGACGAAGAAACAGTGGTCGCTAACCGAACTGGTGAGGAGCTAAGAAAAATGCTGAAAGAAATTCTTAAAATACTGGAAAATGACGCCCGAATTACCGCCAAGCAAATCTCCACCATGACTGGCATCCCCGGTGACGAGGTAGCCAAGTTCATTAAGCAAGCCGAGGAAGACCGAACTATCCTGAAATACAAAACTATAATCAACTGGGATAAAGTGGAGAATGAGCGGGTATGGGCGTTGATAGAAGTCAAAATTACTCCTCAACGAGATGTTGGCTTTGACTCTATAGCTGAGCGCATCTATCGCTTCGCTGAGGCTCGCACTGTCTACCTGATCTCTGGAACCTATGACTTGCTGGTTCTGGTAATGGGCAAAACCATACACGAAATAGCCGATTTTGTATCTCAAAAGCTCGCCCCTATTGAAGGGGTGCAGGGAACAATTACCCACTTTATGCTTAAGCGATATAAAGAGGATGGCGAAATTGTAGAGGGAGGCGAAGAGGTCAAGCGGCAGCCAGTAATACTTTAGCCGCAGCCAGGCTGAATGTCCGCATGGGTGTGTAAAGTATTAAAACAAGGGAAATTTTTTAGAAAGCAGGTTTAAAAGAAAGGATGCCAAAGTATCGTAGCCTTACCTCACAGCGAGTAAATCAATTAGCCCCTTCCGGAATACGAAAGTTCTTCGACCTGCTGGCTTCTATCGAAGGGGTAATCTCACTAGGGGTTGGCGAACCGGACTTCGCCACGCCGTGGCATATTAGCGAGCAAGCTATCTTCTCGCTGGAGAGGGGCTACACCATGTATACCTCAAATCTGGGGATACCTGAGCTGCGCCAGGAGCTATCACGCTACCTGAAGGATAACTATAATCTGGCATATGACCCCGATGGTGAGCTTCTGATTACTGTCGGCGTTAGCGAAGGATTAGACCTGGTAATGAGAGCCATACTTGACCCAGGTGATGAAGTTATCATGCCTGACCCCTGCTATGTTTCCTACAACCCCTGTGTTACTCTGGCTGGAGGCACACCGGTTATGGTGCCTACCAACCAGAAAAATGATTTTGAGGTTAGCGCCGCTGATATCGAGGCACGAGTGACCGACAAAACTAAGGCCATTCTTATTGGTTATCCCGCCAATCCCACCGGAGCGGTGATGCCCAGAAATAAGCTCCAGCAAATAGCCGAAGTAGCCCAGCGTCACCACCTGTTAGTAATCTCTGACGAGATTTATGCCAAGCTGGTCTACGGTGTAGAACATACCTGCTTCGCCACCCTACCCGGCATGAAAGAGAACACCGTCCTTCTGAGCGGATTCTCCAAGGCTTATGCCATGACCGGGTGGCGTATCGGCTACGCAGCGGCGTCTAGAGATATCATCGCCGCAATGACCAAGATTCACCAATATACCCTGATGTGCGCCCCCACCATGGCTCAGGTAGCGGCTATCGAGGCACTAAGAACGGGTGAGCCCAGCGTGTTGAAAATGGCGGAGGAGTACAACCGGCGACGTCAGGTTATAGTCAAGGGATTAAACGATATCGGTCTACCTTGCTTTGAGCCCAAGGGGGCATTCTATGCCTTCCCATCAATAAAAGGCACCGGTATGACTTCGGAGGAATTTGCCGAAAAGCTCCTTGTTGAGGAAAAGGTGGCGGTAGTCCCCGGTCCAGCCTTCGGGCAGTGTGGTGAGGGGTATGTTCGTTGCTGTTATGCCACCTCGCTAGCTGATATTGAAAAAGCTCTATCCCGAATGAAGCGGTTTGTGGCTAAACACAAGAAGGCTTAATCCCTAGATTTTTATTAACCCTATCCCCTTTATCCCCTTCCCCTTATCAAGGGGAAGGGGGAAGAATATTAGTAGAGAGGCTTCACCTCTCTAAAACTCTCCTTTTATTACCACTCACTACACCACTGTTACCTCGCTTTTTATGCGTTCAATTTGGTTTCTCGCGTCCGCTACCTTATCTAGGTAAGCGCGGTTAGCTGTGATACCTTCTAATACCAGCCATTTAATGGCGCTGCTTCTATTGTCAAACTTATCCACAGCAACAAGGTTATCAATATCCTTAATTTCTTGCGTAGATAGAAAGAGTTGGACAATAATTTCTTCACTGGAGTCTGAGATAGGCGCCATCGAGGCGGGGAGATAGCTGAAGAAGCAGATTTTATTGGAGAGTCAAAGAGAGGCTGCGCCTCTCTTAAAAAAAAGAATCCCCCTCTCCTTCAAAGGAGAGGGGGATTAAGGGAGTGAGGTAGATAAAAACTAAATCAGCCCCATCTTTTGCCTGACTCTTCCTATTCTTACATCTTCTCCGGCGCGGTCATTCCCATAAGGTGAAGGGTCTTAGCCAGAACAATCTTGGCTGCCTCTACCAGCTTGAGGCGAGCCTTGGTTAATGCTTCATCCTGAGAGACGACACGGCACTGCTTATAAAAGCTATGAAAGACAGTAGCCAAATCCTGAGCATAATAGGCAAGATGGTGGGGCTCCAAGGTGCTGGCAACTACCTCAACTATCTCAGGCAGGAGCAACGTTTTCCGTATTAAAGTTAATTCAGGCTCAGTGGTTAACAAAGAGACATCCCCATCCCTGAAATCAATCCCCCGCTCCTGAGCCAGACGAAGGATACTGGCAATACGAGCATGGGCATACTGGACATAGTAAACCGGATTGTCCTCCGATTGTTTCTTAGCTAATTCCAAGTCGAAGTCCATTTGACTATCAGCAGTACGGGATAGAAAGAAGAAGCGGCAGGCGTCACTTCCCACTTCACTTATTACCTCATGCAGGGTAATAATATCACCACTGCGCTTGGAAATACGAACCAGCTCATCACCACGACGCAAGGTGACCATCTGAGAGATTATCACCCCTAGCCGCTCGGGAGGGATGCCCATGGCACCAATAACAGCTTTCATTCTGGATACATGACCCTGGTGGTCAGCTCCCCAAATATCAATCACCTTATCAAACTTGCGCTCTATAAACTTGTTATAGTGGTAAGCAATATCAGAAGCAAAATAGGTAGGTGAACCGTCGCCCCGCACCACTACGTTATCCTTATCCTCACCCAGGGCAGTGGACACAAACCAGGTAGCCCCTTCCCTTTCCGCTATATAGCCCCCTTTACGCAGAAGCGACATCGCCTTATCATATTGCTTGTTATCATAAAGGCTCCGTTCACTAAACCAAACATCAAAAGCCACCCCCAATAACTTGAGAGCGCTCTTGATTAGCTTTATTATCTTCTCCACACCCAGCTGCCCCAATTGCGACACCGCTTCTGGCTCAGGCAGGGTAAGGAATCTATCTCCCTCCTCGGCAATAATCTCCTTAGCCAGGTCAATCATATAGCTACCCAGGTAACCATCAGCGGGCATCTCAGCATCAATTCCCAAACCCTGCTGATAGCGAGCATAAAGTGAGCGATAAAAGGCATCTATCTGGCTGCCCGCATCATTAATGTAATACTCTGTCTCTACTTCATAGCCAGCGCCGGTAAGCACGTTAGCCAAAGTGCTACCCAGAACGCCACCACGACCATGCCCCACATGAAGCGGTCCGGTGGGATTGACGCTAACAAACTCCAATTGCACCCGTTTGCCCTGACCCAGGTTGATATTACCATAAGAATCGCCAGCGGCTAGGATTGACTCAACCTGGCTGACCAACCAATCATTTTTAAGTATAAAATTAATGAATCCCGGTGGCGCCACGTTAATGCGGCTAATCTCAGGACCGGGAACCATAAGCCCCACCATATCATTAGCAATAACTAATGGGTCAAGCCCGGTCGCCCGGGCTAATTTCAAGGCGAAACTTGAGGCATAGTCCCCATGCTCGGGGTTCCGCGGGTGCTCAACCCCCACCTCAGGTAAAGTTACTGGAGGTAGCTTGCCTAGCTGCTGTGACTCGCCTGCCGCCCGCTTCAACAGCTCGATAAGAGTCTGCTTAAGCTTTAATATCCCATTCATAACTAGCTCCACCGCTTTGGAAAGTCTTAGAAGCTAAGATTAGAAGCTAAGAATAGAAGACTAGCATTAGCCTTTTGATTTATTCTAAGCGCGCCCAAATTATAGCACAACGCCGGGCAAAAGGGGTAACCCAAGTGCCCTTATCCACTTTCCTGTAATGTAAAACCGAATCTTCCTTAACATTTGCAGTAGATTCCCAGACAATATATAATTATAGAACTTACCAGCGGATTGGATTTTTTAACAGGAGTGATTATGCCAAAAAATTATGCGCATTCTGCCACGGAGGTCACATGATTAGAAGTGTGTTCAAAACCTTTCGCCTTGTTTTCTTCATAAGTTTACTGGCTGGAGCTTTAGCATCGCCTAACGTTAGCGCTACCAACCAGTCAATTGAAGTCTTGCACGTTGAGGGCGCTATTGTTCCTGTAATTGCCGATTACATTGACCGCGGGATTGAGCAGGCTGAGATCAAAGGGAGCACTGCCGTTATCATCCAGCTAAGCACCCCTGGTGGGCTTATGAATACCACACAAAAGATAGTTGAGCGGATTTTGAATGCCAAAGTCCCGGTAGTGGTCTATGTTTCGCCAGCTGGAGGCTGGGCAGGGTCGGCGGGCACCTTTATTACCTTAGCCAGCCACGTAGCCGCTATGGCACCGGGCAGCCGTATCGGTGCCGCCACCCCGGTAACTATGGGGGAAGAATTAAGCGAGGAAATGAAGAAAAAGATAACCGAGGATGCTGCCGCCTGGATTAGAAGCATTTCCGAACTGCGTGGTCGTAACCCCGACGACGCTGAGTTAGCGGTGCGGGAAGGTAAATCTTACACGGTTACTGAAGCCCTGGAAAACAACCTTATTGATTTGGAGGCGAATAGCCTGGAAAATCTTATTTCCCAGCTCAACGGTATGAAGGTAACCTTAATCTCCGGGGAAGAAATAGTCCTTGATACCGAGAGCTACGCACTGGATATAAATGAAATGAACCTTGCTGAGCGCTTTCTGCATGTCATTAGCGACCCAAACATTGCCTATGTCCTACTTACCCTGGGCAGCATAGGCATTATTGCCGAGATTTACAATCCGGGCGCACTCTTCCCTGGCATCATAGGTGGTATTAGCCTGCTTCTCGCCTTCTACTCTTTAGGCGTTCTTAACGCCTTCTGGGGAGGCATATTACTTATCCTGCTTGCCTTCGGTCTATTTGTCGGTGAGGTACTTACCACCACCTTTGGCTTATTCACCGCTGGGGGCATAGCCGCCCTAATTCTCGGCTCCTTAATCCTATTTCCTGGGGAGGCGCCAATGTTTCAAGTTAACCCGTGGCTGATTGCCACCGTGGTAATTATTGTTACCGCCCTCTTCGCCTTTGTGATTAACCGGGTAGTTGGAGCCCACCGCCGCCAAGCCAAAACCGGCAGGGAGGAACTGGTGGGCAAGACCGCAATAGTTAAGCAAGCCCTCGAACCTGAAGGAACCATCTTTTTTAAAGGCGAACGGTGGACAGCGATATCAGAGAAAGGTCGAGTAAAACCAGGGGAGGAAGTGATTATTACCAAGGTTGATGGTTTAATACTCCATGTAACCAAGAAATAACAAAGGAGGTCCCTATTGTCTCAATTTCAATTTCCCCCGTTTCAGTTTCAAATAGACCCGTGGCTGATTGCCATATTTGTCATTGGTTCTATTGCTTTCCTTGCCGTCACAATTATTTGGGGGGTCCGAGCCCACCACCACCAGGTATCTGCCGGCAGGGAAGAGCTGATAGGAAGGACTGCCGAAGTCGTGATAGCCCTGGAACCTAAAGGAGTGGTCTTCATTGAAGGTGAGCGGTGGACAGCATTATCCGAAAAGGGCCGGGCGGAACCCGGCGAGGAGGTGATTATTACCAAGGTTGATGGCTTAAAACTATATGTAACCAAGAAATAATCAAGGAGGTAAACAAATGAGCCCAATTGTTATCGGTATAATCGTTTTAGCTGGATTCATAATTCTTTCTATGGCGATTAAAATTGTCACTGAATATGAGCGGGGGGTCATTTTCCGCCTAGGGCGGCTAATTGGGGCTAAGGGTCCCGGCTTCTTTCTCATCATTCCTTTCGTTGACCGGATGGTAAAGGTAGACCTCCGGGTAGTAACTATGGATGTCCCGCCACAGGAGGTAATCACCAAGGACAATGTTACCGTCAGAGTCAACGCCGTGGTCTACTTCAGGGTAGTCAACCCTGAGGACTCAGTAGTTAAGGTCTTAGACCACATTAGAGCTACTTCACAGATATCCCAGACGACGCTGCGAAATGTATTGGGCCAATCTGAACTTGACGAGCTGCTGACGGAAAGGGACAGACTCAATCAAATGCTGCAGAAGATAATTGACGAGCATACCGACCCCTGGGGAGTGAAGGTCAGCACGGTAGAGATTAAAGAGGTTGAACTCGCGGAACAAATGAAGCGAATGATGGCGGCTCAAGCCGAGGCAGAAAGAGAAAGACGAGCCAAAATCATCCACGCTGATGGTGAGTTTCAAGCTTCAGAAAAGTTGGCTCAAGCCGGGGCAATTATTGGCAGGGAGCCAACCACACTACAACTTCGCTATCTACAAACGCTGACCGAGATAGCCTCAGAGAGAAACAGCACTATAATCTTCCCTCTGCCCATAAACATTTTCGAGGCTTTTACCCGCATAAGTAGTAAGGCAAGTTCATCTGAGGAAAAGACTAGCAAATAGCCATAGGTCAAATGGGGTCTTATAAAGAATAACTGGAAGGGGCAAATCCCCTTCCAGGCTGGTTTCTGTTTGGTCTGCTTTTTTATTAGTGTTTCAATCGTGAAGGTATTGACCGAGTAGATTAGCTTTACTGGGCTGGATTTCCGGGCTAAAATATTTGTGATTTGAGCGGGAGTAGCTCAGTTGGCAGAGCATCTGCTTCCCAAGCAGAGGGTCGTGGGTTCGAATCCCATCTCCCGCTCCACAGGCGTGGGGGGAGGTCTTGCTTGTCAAAATTTCCCATCCATAAAATGCTGGAAAGATACGAGCTTTCCTCAAGGGCCCTCGGCTACAGCCAGAGCACCATCACCATCGCCAGTATCTCCGCGGGCAAATGTTGGGAGGAGCAGCCTGATAGAAAAATTAAGGAAATGGAAGAAAAACTAAGAATCGACGAAAAGATTATTATGCAATATATACAAAGATTCGGCCGCATTAAGCCACATTAAGCCAAAAAGCTAAAACAATACGTGAGTAAATTTGGCAAAATCTAGCCCCTAATTACGATGATTTCTACAGTGCGAACTGAACATATTAACTAGGAATTGGATTCGAACCAACGACCTTCGGGTTATGGGTCTGAAGAGCTTACCTCTATAAAATTAAACATTTGCTTGTTTTGTTACCTGAACGCACGAAATGACGTTTTCTTCGACGCCCATAAAAAGGCCGGGTGAATCTTGAGCCTGAACACCAAGCGTAGAAGCATTAGATAAAAAGGGGACATTTTTGGACAAATTAGATGATAGTCTTGACTATTCTGCCACGGTCGTATGCACCAGGACAGCGAGGACCATTTGGGCTAAGATGGAAGGGTACAACAGGACCTTGAGTCACAGGGATATCGAATCTTCTGCCACAAAGTATACATTCCACTGTATACCTCTTTCCATCAGCTTTGGTTATTTCGTGTCTTTTCACATTAATATTTTACTACAGGTGGGACATATGTGCTATGGGCATGAATTACTTACAACAATCTATCTCAGAAAACAAATTAAGGAACCCTTGTATCACTGAGGTTGACCTGCCCCCCAAAAAGGAGTCCAGTTATAATGTTAGTAAAATAGGACAAAAAGGGGGGATAGATGGTAAGGAAAACCTATTTACCAGAGCAAATCATCAACAAGATGAGGAAAGCCAGGAGTAACCTATCCCTGATGGAAGAAGCCCGAAAGCTGGGCGGGCAAATGGTGGAAATCTTGCAAGGAGGAAACTGATGGAGGTTATCCCTGCCATCAATCTGGCGCCTTAACAATTCCCAGTTGCTAGCTCACCAGTGGTTGGTTTGAATCTAAATCCCGTTCTCAGTGGATTGTGGAGCACAGCTATTTAGGCGGTGCCTTTTTATTTGCTCGGCGGGCCTGGGCCGCGCACTTTACCCAGTGACTGGCTGACCCGGTCAATCATGATGGCCAGGATGACAATACTAATGCCAGCAATGAAGCCACGGCCTACGTCAAGCCGCTCAATGCCTCTCAGAACCTCAAGACCGAGCCCGGAGGCGCCAATCATTGAGGCGATAACTACCATGGCCAGCGCCATCATGATGGTCTGGTTGACTCCAGCCATGATGCTGGGTCGGGCAAGGGGCAACTGTATTTTGAACAGGAGCTGCCCGGATGTGCAGCCAAAGGCCTTACCTGCCTCGACTACCTCAGCGGCTACCTGCCGGATGCCGAGGTTGGTCAGGCGTATAGATGGAGGAACAGCATAGATAACTGTAGCCACCACAGCGGGTACCTTGCCTAATCCAAAAAAGAACACCGCCGGAATAAGGTAGACGAAGCTGGGCATGGTCTGCATACCGTCCAAGAGGGGTCGCAATATCCTCTCAAAACGGTCGTTCTTGGCAGCGAGGATTCCAGTGGGAATGCCAATAAGCACGGATACGGCTACGGCAGTGACAATTATGGCTAGGGTAGTCATGGTGTCATCCCAGAGCCCCATGACACCGATGAACACCATCCCGAAAAGAACGAAAAGGGCGGTCCGGCGCCCGGCGAATTTCCAGGACACTCCAGCAAAGATAACAATCACTGCCCACCAGGGCAGCCACCAAAGCAGGTGTTCAATCTGCACCAGGGGCGCTCTAATAGCTACCGTGATGACATCGAACAACGGCGCCAGATTGCGAGTCAGCCAATCCACCGCGATGTTGATCCAATCGCCCAAGGGAATAAGTAATTCGGGAAATTCAAACATAGCTTATTACCTCCCCACTGCCGCCCCCGCTCCCGGGCAGTAGAAACTATCACCAGGAGGGGGGGGCGGTAGCTCTAGGGGTATTCATTTCGCAATGCTACATTCCGGCTACAGCATCCTTGACCTTCTGTGCCACATCAGCAGGCACGAACTTGGTCCATAGTTCTTCCCGGTTCTTGAGGAACCACACGGCAGCATCGACCGGTTCGCCCCCGGTCTCATCCATGTAGGCTAGGGCTTCATCGAGGGTTGCCGTGTTCATCTTCCATTTTTTGAACATCTCAGCCACGTCAGGTGCCTTGCCCGGGAAGTCTTTGTGCCCTGCTATGAAAAGGTCGGAGGATGGATAGGCACACGCGTACTGGTTCTCCTTATTCCACACCGCCTCGTCATAGGGAGGCTCTTCCAGCAGTGTCAGGTCAAGTTTACCGGCAATCCAGGTGGGGCCCCATAAGTAGCCTAACCACGGCTTGCCCTTGTCATAAGCACTCACCAAGGAAGCGAAGAGTCCCTCCTGGCTACCGGGACTAATCAGGTCATAGTCGTCGTCAAGCCCATATGCTGCCAGTGTTGCCATGTTAATCTTCTCGCATTCCCAGCCGGGTATGCAGTTCAATATGGCACCCTTGCCCGGGTTCTCCGGGTTCTTGAATAGCTCCTTGTACTGCGCCTGGTCAAGGTCGAAGACGCTCTTCAGATTTGGCGCCATAGGGTCAATGCCGCGTTCTGCGTCACCCTTGATGACATAGGTGGGCACGACGAACAGGCTCTGCCAGTTATCGTTGTTCAGAATACCCAGGTCAACGATATCCCCAGACGCCATGGCCTTGTCGTATGCCTCCTGCTGGCTGGGCAGCCAGCCCTCTAGAAACACATCAAGGTCACCCAGCTGCAATCCCTGGAGCAGGGCAATAGTCTTCCCCGG
>SDBT01017933.1_pt1 | contig 11153 bp, 9 predicted proteins | sample 2277101 | NCBI WGS metagenome assembly SDBT01 (sample SAMN10404973, study PRJNA504765) | marine sediment metagenome | isolation source: marine sediment core GS10_PC15, 103 cmbsf | place: Arctic Ocean: Southern Knipovich Ridge | collected 2010 | reverse complement strand
ACCACTTTTTACAAAGCATTTTATACCCCGGATTATTTTCTTAAATGTAGAAGACAACACCTCTTGTACTTTCTTCTGTTCTAATATCGGTGAAATAATTATCAACTTAACGAGGGTTTTTTTTAAAAATACTGGTACCCGCAATACTATTTGACCACAATAACGGCTTGTTTCTGAATTATTTTCCATAAAACTATTTTAATAATTTCAGTAATTATTTTAAAATTACTCAAAGATTTCTTCCTTTCTTTTGTGAAATCTGATATAGTAAATATCTGAATCAATGGAATAGATTATAAAAAGATGAGAAAGTAATGGAGTGTGTTGTTTGCCTTGGAAAGTAAATTAAAAGAAGTTGGGAAAATATTAGAGTTAGTAAATTAAATCATACTTATTATTGAAGGATGGTTAATGAAAAAACAATATTTTTTATTAGCAATTATTATAGCTTTCCTTCCCTTAATCCTGCACGGTGGTGTTGATCGCGCAATGGAGAGGGCCAATGAATGGCTTGATTCAAAAAAGGGTGATCCAAAAATAAATATTGAAGGAGAATGGATCTCACCTGAATGGGGTCAAGCAATTTTTGAACAAGAAGGTAGAAACATTACTGGAAATTTAGATGTCTATTCAGTGAACGGTATAGTAAGTGGGAAAAATGTTTATTTAGTTATTATATACAGTAACAAACCATATTACACTGCAACTTTATCATTTACAGAAGGACAATTAATCGGAAAATGGGAACGTATGCCATTCATAGTTAATGATGATAGCGAAAATAAAATTATTTTAACTCTTAATATGTCATGGCAAGAATGGCTTAATGCACAAATGGAAGAATCGGGAGTTATTATTGCTGGAAATTGGATCTCACCTGAATGGGGATATGTGGTTTTTAAACAAGAAGGCAGAAATATTACAGGATATTTAGGTAAATACCCTGTAATAGGTGTAGTGAGCGGGAAAAATATTTATTTGGTTATTTTAAGTGAAAATGAACCATATTACACCGCTGCTTTATCATTTACAGAAGGACAGTTAATCGGAAAATGGGAACGTATGCCATTAATTGTAAATGATGACAGTAAGAATAATATTCTTATAACTCCCATAACTCCCAGTGAGCCTTTAAAACCAACTACTATCGATGAACCTTTAAAAGTAGATACTATAGATTTACCCCTTATAGCTGTACTTGAATTTCAAATTGAAAATATACCTAAAAATGAGGGTGTTATAATAGTTGATCTCTTAGGAAGTGCACTATTTGAAACAAAAAAGTTTCGTATAATTGAAAGAACTCAAAGGGAAAAGATACTCAGTGAAATCGCGTTTTCATTTGAAGATTGTGTTGATGAAGCATGCCAGATAGAAGCAGGTAGATTAATGGCAGCAAATAAAATCGTTATAGGAAGTCTTGCGAAAATATCTTCGAGATATATTTTTACTACTAAACTTATAGACGTTTCAACAGGTGAAATAATTGCAACAGCATCAGAAGTTTACAAAACCATGGAAGAATTAATTGATAGCACTACAGAAATAGCAATAAAATTGAGTACTTACTAACGTGAAAATACAATTTAAAATAAAGCTATCGATCAAATTCAGATCGTAAGGCTCTGCATGTTTATGGAAACTTAGAGTTCAAATACTCCAGCATTATTTTTTAACCAATCTCTTCTTTTTTCATAATTAGAAAAGGTCAGAGAGACCAATTTCCAAAAATCATTTGAATGATTTTTGATTTTCAGATGGCAAAGTTCATGAACAACTATATAATCGATAATTGACACAGGAGCCATTATAATTTTCCAATTAAATCTTATAATGCCTTTTTCTGAACAGCTCCCCCATCGCTTTTTTTGATCTTTTATCTTTATTTCTTTCGGTATGAGTCCTAATTGTTTGCTATAGCGATTTATTCTTTTTTCAATGATTTCTTCTACTTTCGATAAATACCAATTTTTTAATATATTTCTAATCACCTCTTTTCTCTTATCAGAATCCCATCGATGATTGATTGTTATTACTACTCTTCTGCCTTCTATATTAAGTATTGGTTCCGATACATCTGATAATTTCTTAATCTTTAATCTGTAACGTCTTCCTAAAAATAATATTTCTTCTCCACTAATAAATTCCTTTTCAGGGTATATTGCCATTAAATGTTTAAAGTATTTTTGTTTTTCGATAATCCATTGAACTTTCTTTTTCACTAATTTTTCAATTTCTTCATTTTTTAAGAATTCAGGAGAGAGCACAATAACCTGCGCAGTTGGGGAGATAGAGATGGCTAAAGTTTTTTTCCGTTTGCTTCTTTTAATTGTATAGGGAATGTTATATTTACCGTATTTAATGAATTCCATTTTATTCCTTAAATCTCTCCCGTGCTAATTCTATAACTTCTCTTGTAAAATGTTCTTTTAGATCATCTTTAAGTCCAATTTTAATTAACTGGTCTTTAATGTTCCTCCTCATTTCTTTTTGAATATCTTCTCTCTCAGTCCAATCAACAACTATTTCATCCTGAATAATTTTTACAAGATCCTTTGCAAATTGACGTCTTTTATTATCATTCGTATTAAACAACAAATTATAAAATGGTTCCAGTAATCCATAAAATGCGAATTCATTAGAAGTTAATCCCTTTTCATGTGCAATCACTTCTCTTTTTTCTTCTTTATCTTTCAGTTTAACCAGCTCTTTAAGTAATTCAGCTTCGTTTATACGCCTTTTGCGATCAATTTCGAGAACTGATTCAAGTTGTACTTTGATGGATTCATAAAAATGTGGATCTTCTCCGATTTTTGAATTAATTGTTTCGCGAATAGCATATTCAATGTGACTTGCTTTGGCTTTTGGATTTCCCTTTAAATCTAATTTTTCTTCAAAGTCAGGTGCAGTTATGCTTATGGGAGCTAATATTTGTTCAACACCTGTATCAATAATATGCGCATGAATTAGATTTTCTACTTTTTTACTGCAGTTATTTAAACTCAACCGATCGTCGCGGTAAAGATTCCTCGCGCCTTCCCGTATCATACCTAAAAATTTGAAGTCTTCAATAAATGGATATACACATGGATCGGGTATGAGTATATCAATACTTTTAGAAAATTTTCTGAATAACAGTTCAAAATCGGATCTTATTTCTTCAGAGAAGAGTATTTCAAGGCACTGTTGTATAATATCCTGTGGTTTTCCATCACGGTTCACGTTTTTAAATAGTTTCATTGCGCTCGTATGTGCTTCTTTTAATGAAATGAGTTCATTTTTTATATCATCAACACTGAAAATACCATCCAGATCTACTTTATCAAATATAGCCAGGGCTTCTGCCAGTTCATTGCCTACACCAATATAGTCAACAACTAATCCATATTCTTTCCGATGATAAGGACGATTTGGTCTCGCAATTGATTGAAGAAGTGTGTGTTCTTTCATCCTCTGGTCGAGATACATGGCCTGCAAAACTGGGGCATCAAATCCTGTAAGCAGTTTGTCACACACAATAAGAATCTTAAGCGGATTTGATATATCTTGAAATATTTCTTTCCCGGTTAATTTTTCCTCTTCCAGTGGAGTCCGGCGATACTTTTCCTTCCATTCTTTTGGATCATTGTTATCAACTGTCATAATTACTGTTGACCAGGATGGATCAATTAATTTATCGAGTTATGATTTGTAGAGTACTGCTGTTTTTCTATCATGAGCAACAACCATAGCTTTAAAACCGTTTGGTCCTATTTTTTCAGTATAGTGATTAACTATATCTAATGCTATGCGTTCAATACGACGAGGAGCACTAATTATTGTATTAAAAGTTGCATAACGCCTTTTTATTTCAGCCAGTTCTTTTTGTGATTTCTCCGGAAAAAGTTCTTTTAGAAGTTTATCTATACTTGTACCCACAATTTGAAGATCCGCCATGCGGCTTTCATATTTAACCGGCAGAGTTGCATTATCTTCCAATGACTGCTGCATATCATATCTATCGAGATATTTTTCACCTGGCGGGCTGAAATGCCGATAGGTGTTTCTGTCGTGCTTATCAAGAGGAGTTCCTGTAAATGCAAAGAAGCTTGCGTTAGGAAGGGCTCTTCTTAAATTTAAAGCAAAGTTACCATACTGGCTTCTGTGAGCTTCGTCGGTCATAACAATGATATTTTTCTTCTCTGATAACGGTTTTTTCAACGGTTTCCTGAACTTTTGAACTGTTGTAGTAATAGTATATCCGGTTTCACCTGCGAGCAGAGAATATAGATGCGGCATATCTTTTGCGCGAATAGGATTCGGAAAACTGCAGTTTACAAATGTTTCATTTATCTGACCGTCCAATTTTATTCTATCTGTAACAACAAGTATAGTTGGATTCCTTAATTTTTCTTCTTCCCTTCTTAATTTAACAGCTGCAAAAAGCATGATTAAAGATTTCCCTGAGCCCTGCCAGTGCCAGATTATTCCGCGTTTATAGTCTTCGTTTGTAACACGATGAATAATTTTATTGACTGCTGAATATTGCTGATAACGACAAACTTTCTTTTCCACCCGCTGTTTTTCTTTGCTGTAGTCATAGACAATGAAGTTTTGAATAATATCGAGTAGATTATTCTTTTTAAGAAGTCCCGCCATAAGCACCTCCTGCATTGGAGGGTGACCGCTTAAGTTTTTTTCATCAATCAAGCCTAACGTAAGCATCTCTTTTACTGAAGGATGTTCTGCCATATTTACGAAGGTATTGTCACCTGTATCTTTCCACTCATGATAATGTTCAATAGGCACTGCAATTGTACCGTATTTTGCGCCGAATAGGTTGCAGCCAATCAGGAGTTCATTTGTGTGGAAAAGATGCGGGATTTCTTCCTGATACCGAATTAATTGATGTTGAGCATTGACGACCCCTTTGTTTTTTGCTACAGGGCTTTTACATTCAATGACAACAACAGGAATGCCATTAATAAAAAGGACAATATCAGGCCTGTCCTGAATCTTATGGGTTCTTACCCAGAATTGATTGACTGCAAGGAATTCATTTTTTTCAATGTTTTTAAAATCGATAAAATTAACTGTTTGTTTTTGTCGTCGTGCTCCGATATCCTGGTCGATAGAAACTCCGGATATCATGTTGCGATGAAATATTCGGTTTGCTTCGAGGGTACTTTCTGCATGGATATGGGTAATTTTTCTTACTGCTTTATCGATTGATTCTTCTGTTAGATGGGGGTTGATGTCTGCTAATTTCTTTTTCAAACGATTTATTAAAATGACTTCTTTTCTTGACTCTCTTTTACAGTCTTCAATTAAATCAGGGTCCAGTTGGTCCCCATGTATATAGAAGTATCCAAGCTGCTTGAGCTGTTCAATTGCCGGTTGTTCAGAAAGCGTGTCTTCATTAAATTTGTATTTTAACATTTAATGAACTTCCTTATACTCTTACTCTTATCTTTCCGGTTAACAGCACCTGCATTAAGCCCTTTTTAATTTGAATTAATTTTTCTTTGTTCGCAATCTCATTTTCTATTTCATTATCAACTGATGATAAAATACTAGCAATCTTTTTTTGTTCGTGTAGTGGTGGAAGTGGGATAATTAATTTATTTATATCGCCAAGATTAATACGGGGTGGATTACTAATTATTCTGCTTGAAAATTGTTTATTTATAATTCTGCTATTTATTAGCCATCTGATATATTCAATACATGCTTTATTTTTATCTATATCTATTTTTGCAATAGTAGCATTACTATTGCATTCCCCATATCTTCCATCATATATATCAGCATGGCCAATATTTCCTATTTTTGTAAATAGGAGTAAACCTTTATATATTAATGATTTTGTTAACTGGCTATGAACTTCTCTATCAATATACATAATATTTTCTGGAACTAATTTACCTTCTTTAAAATTTTCTGATCTTAAATAGACAACCCCTGAATTTTTGTATTTTACTAATTTTGTTGTAGAGAAACTACCAAAGTCCCGAATGGGAGATTTATACAAATTTTTCAACTTTATTAAGTCCCATTTTACCGGAAATTCACCAATCTTTGATTTTTTATACTCTTTATGTCCAATACCATTAGTTAATAACTCCTGCATTAAACCTTTTTTTAATTCTTTTGCTTTTTCAATGATCTGCGTTTTTTTTTCTATTGCGGCATCCATTTCTGATAAAATGCTAGCAATCTTTTTTTGTTCAGCTAATGGAGGATAAGGAATAACAATGTTCCTCACTTGATTTAAATTAACTCTAGGCCTTGTAGTGCCAAGTATTTCTCTATTTAATTGTCTTTTTCCATAGAAAGAGTTTAGAATATACATAATATATTTTTTATCTGAAAATTGCTCATCAATTCTTATTCTTACAACATCAGCAACAACTATACCTTTTTCCATAGATTCTGGAATAATGCATGTTTTTCCAATAGGATCACCTAACTTTGCGAGTACAATATCACCTTTCTTGAAAGAATGATAGTTTAGTTCATCAGCCTTTTTTATTGATATATATTTGATGTTTTTATTAATAAATTTACAATATTCAATATTTTGTAATCGAATTATAGGTATGCCTGTATCTCTATAATCTTCAACTTTTAGGTTAGATCCAAATGGACCAGCAACTATCAGGTTGTTATTTAGTCCTACAGCGTTTATAAGTGTCTTAATGTCCCAATCAACAGGAATATCTCCTATTTCTGTTTTCTTAAATTTCTCCCCTGTATATAAACTATCTAATTGTTTCACCCCTTACCCCTAGCACCTCTGATATAAATTTCTGAAATTCCTCTTCATATTTTTCTGGTCGAATATTCCGACCCGGAATAAGTGGTAAATCGAGACCGCTCTTTGAAAACTCAAGGCCGATAACATCCATTGCCTCACGTAATTTTGAACTTCTCAGGTAATCTGAATTAGTATTTTCTATATCACAGATAACATTCCAAACACGTATTAATGCCGAAAAAAGGGCAATCCAATTAAGCCAGACAGGCATTTTAATCTCTTCAATGTTCATTCCATAGAGAAACTCCCACCATTTTTTTTGTGAGAGCCAGTACTCAATTTTCCTTTTACCTTTTATTCTTGTATTTATGAGCCCTGAAGTTGATAATTCAATAAGCATATCCTGTGCTGCTCTTATAGATACGCCTATTGCTTCAGATACTTCAGAAGGATGTCCTGCTTCATGAGTGAGAAGAAACAAAATACACTCTGCTCTTGAGCCAATACCAAAAAGTGCCCGCAGTAAGAAACGAATATTACTCGATATAGTTTCAGATACAGGGCGGGACATTTTTCTTAATGTGAAGGTTTCACGTATAAAGCCAAAACGCAAAAAAATATCAGCCACTTTCCGTGGTTTTGGAAAATCCTCTCCTTTTTTTGTTATAAATAGTGCTTCTCGTTGTGTTTCTGGTAATCCCCCTTTGAATATACCGATAGTTTGCCATTTACGGCCGTACGATTTTGATTCTTTAGATACATACGATGCGACAGCACTCAATAAACGCTTCGTTCTGATATCTCTGTTTTTTACAATCCCTCGGAGTCGCTGAATATCTATCCATTTCCCATTTACCACTAGCCAGTCAAGTATTTCATCGAATAGTCTGGGCTCGTAACGAGTCATTTCGATCGAAAAAACAAGGAGGGACTCAGGATCAATAATCCAGTTATCCTTTGACCGCGATCCACCAGCAACACCTAATACGGACCATTGCCTCCAGAGAAAATGCAAAATATTTTCTATAAAAAAAAGTTTAAAATTTATTTGAAACCTCCTTATATCCAATTTTTATCAGGAAATCTTTAAGAATTGTTCGATAGCCCTCCGAAGGATCATGTGTCATGCTCCATCGGGCAGCATCTTCTATTTCCTGTTCTGAAGGCTGTAATGCTATTAAATCATCATAGTGTTTTCCCCCAAAGTGATCTACAGCTGCATAAAGTTTGAAATGGATCTGGTCAAACCTGTTTAAAAAATGGATAATAAGATTCTTACCGTAACTTCGAGTTACTGTCCTTTCTAAAAGACCGGCAGGCAATCCAAAATCCATGACAGATGCAGAACCGGCATTAATCCAGTCTTCTGACAGATTAAAATCTTTCTGAACCTTTTTTGCAGCAGTTACTAGGGCCTGCTTCAGTGGATCTGCTTTTACAAGCATAGGGGAGCCATACCTATCCCTCTCGATGAAGGCAATTACATCCACATCTTTTGTAGTTTGCTCAACATAATCCAGGATGTTTAGTGCAGCACCTCCACAAACAATCATTTCTATTATCTCTACCCCCACAGATTCCAGCTGCTCCGAAAGTGCCAGCAAGATTGCCTCTATCTCTTTTTTGCCCTTAAACACAATTAAACCTTATAATTTAGTTCTTTTAAATATCCAAAGACATTTTCTTCAATCTTTTTATACTCTTTTTTTAAATCCTGTAAGTCATTTATAGTTTTTTGAATATCAACCAATTCTTCTTCTTCAGTTACATCTATATAACGAGTTATATTGAGATTATAGTCATTTTCCCGAATTTCGCTGAGCGGCACCGGCCGGCAGTACTTCTTTATTGATCTATCTTCCATAAATGCGGAAACTATCTTATTAATATCTTTTTTTCGTAATTTATTCTGTTTCTTGCCTTCTAAATAATCATTTGCACCATAAAGAAAAAATACCTTTCCTTTCTTATTAGCTTTTTTATTCTTGTTGAGAATAAATAAACAGGCTGGAATTCCTGCCCCATAGAATAATTTAGACGGCAAACCAATAACGGCTTCAAGAATATCTTCTTCTATTATTCCTTTTCGAATCTTCCCTTCAGCACCTCCTCGAAAAAGAACCCCATGCGGGAGTACAACTCCGACTTTACCGTGCGGCTTTGTTATTGCTATCATGTGCTGTACAAATGCGTAGTCAGCATATCCTTTTGGAGGAATGCCAAATCGAAATCTCTTATAGGGATCGTTTTGCGCATTTTCATATCCCCAATTTTTAAGTGAGAATGGAGGATTTGCAATAACAATATCAAACTGGCTTAATTTCCCATAGGTAATAAACTGGGGATCCCTCAGGGTATCATCCCTTCTTATCTGGGCACTTGGTAATCTATGGAGAAGTAAATTCATTTTACAGATTGCCCATGTCCCTACATTTATTTCCTGGCCGTATAGTGCAATATTCTTATCATTTTGCCCCTTTTCTCTTAAATTATGAACAGATTGTATCAACATACCTCCTGAACCGCATGCTGGATCACATATTCTTACCCCCTCTTTTGGGTCTAGAAGATCGACTAAAAGTTCAACAACCTCCTTCGGAGTATAAAATTCACCTCCTTTTTTCCCTGCACTGGAAGCGAATTCAGCGATAAGGTACTCATACGCATCACCTAATATATCATGTTTTTCGAGATCACTATTCCTCAATCTTATTTTAGAAAAGTGATTTATAAGTTGTGAGAGTATATGATCTGGTAATCTGTCTTTGTCATTAAAATCAACTGAAGAAAGAACACCTTCTAAACTGTCCGGGTTGTTTTCTTCAAGCGCATCATTCGCTTTGTTAATTGCTTCACCAATATTATGTGTTAAGGAGTTGAGATGATTCCACCTTGCTTTTTCTGGTACGGAAAAATCATGATAATCAGGATATTTAAAAGCAATATTTTTATCACCTGTTTCACTCAGTATCTTTTCTGCTTCCTCATCAAAAACATCAGAGATCCTTTTTAAAAATAACAGTCCGAAGATATAGTTTTTATAATCTGCTGCATCTATGTGACCCCGCAGAATATCGGCCGATTTCCATAGATGAGATTTTAAGGTTTCAAAATTCACTTTCCCCATAATTGATCACCGTTAATTGATTTAAAATTATTACTTCACTTAATGCTATTCTCCATAATAATATCTTAATTTTCATAATTTGTCAATATAATATATAATATAGTTTATCTACAGTTTTAATGTAGTTTTACTATCTTATTAACTATATTAACCCTTTTTCTTTAAAACTGAAAAAACCAAGAGGTGAAATAATAATGTGGTCGAGAGGTGTAATATTAACAGCATGGCAGGCTGAAATAAGGTTTTTTGTGATATCTATGTCAAACACACTTGGTTTTAAACTGCCAGAAGGATGATTATGGACAAATATTACTGAACTAGCTCCTGTATCAAGTGCTCTTTTTATTACTTCTCTTGGATAGAGCGATGCTTGGTCTACTGTGCCATGAAATAGGTCGTCTATTGTTAGCACAATATTATTTTTATTTAAATAGATTACTTTAAAAAATTCGTTTTTTAAGTCTCTCATTGATAAAGAGAGATAATCTACTACATCCTTATCACTTTCTATATAGTTGTTACCAACGATTTCTTCTTTCAGCTGACGTTTTGATATTTCTATAACAGACAGAAGCTGTGCTATCTTCGCTTGGCCTAATCCTTTAATTTTTTGTAAATCAGATTTTTCTGCACTTAATATGCCTCTGAGCCCGTTGAACTCTTTAATTAAGTCTCGTGCCAGTGAAACAGCATCTTTACCTTTTGTTCCTGTTCGTAGCAGTATGGCAATTAATCCTGCATCAGACACAAAATCAGGCCCTCTTTCAAGTAGTAATTCTCTGGGACGTTCATATTTGGGCCATGTTTTAATAGAATTTTGTTCTTTTTTCCGTATGGTTTTCATAGATGTTTCCAGATGAAAGATTATCTCTATTACTAATTAACAACTAAAATCACTTTTAAATTTGTGTTATTATTAATTTTCAACAGGTGAGACAATCGCAACAGCAGCAGAAGTTTATAAGACAATGGAAGAGTTAATTGATAGCACTACAGAAATAGCAATAAAATTGAGTAATTATTAAACCACGGCAGGCTGTTTCTTTCTTACCGCCTTCTTTTTATTCCCTTCATACAGATTATACATTTGATGCTATAAATTACACAGGCCCCTAGCATCACCTTCTGTATCTAAAAAGTCATTTTATATGTTAAGGGACAGCCTGAATTGCCTACAAATCCCCAAAATATTCCTTTGATAAAATCTCTAAAAACCTGTCACCCCCTTTAACTCTTTCAAGGACTTTTTGAATAAAGGCTTTCGAACTGGCGGGATCCTGCTTGTAATTA
>SDBT01017932.1_pt1 | contig 11153 bp, 4 predicted proteins | sample 2277101 | NCBI WGS metagenome assembly SDBT01 (sample SAMN10404973, study PRJNA504765) | marine sediment metagenome | isolation source: marine sediment core GS10_PC15, 103 cmbsf | place: Arctic Ocean: Southern Knipovich Ridge | collected 2010 | reverse complement strand
GAACTTCAGGTGCTACCATGGTGGTGGCATTGTTGTCTACATAGATAACATTCATTATTGTACCTCCTCCACCACGAGTTCAGATGTGACAAGTTCTCTCAGCTTTGTTTCAACATAATTTTTAAGCGTAACCTGGGAAGCACTACAAGTTGCGCAAGTTCCACGCAGTTTAACAAGAACAATGTTTCCATCCACGTCAATCAGCTCGATATCACCGCCGTCTTTTTTCAAAGCCGGTTTGATCTCACGATCTAAAGTCTCTTCAATCAGCTTGATCTTCTTGATATTTGTCAATCTTTCGGACTTTTTCTTTGCACGAGGTTCTTTGCCGTGCATAGAGTCGATTATTTCCTGGATTCTTTCGTGACAATTGCCGCAGCCTCCCCCCGCTTTAACATAATCTGTTACACCTTCAATCGTTGAAAGGTTATTTTCTTTAATAGCTCTTTCAATTTCAAGATCTGTTACCCCGAAACATTCGCATACAATTTCGCCCTCAACTTTTTTCTCTGTTTCACCACGGTAGTTGACAATAGCCTGTTCAAGAGCGTCCCGTCCCAGAACCGAGCAGTGCATCTTTTCCTTTGGAAGATCCCCAAGATATTTTACAATATCTTCATTTGTAATCTTTTCAGCTTCCCTTAAAGAAAGACCTTTAATTATCTCGGTTAAGGCCGAGGAGGATGCAATGGCGCTTGCACATCCAAATGTTTGAAATTTTGCATCCTTGATTCTTCTATTTTCATCAAGTTTAAAAGTTAGTTTCAGAGCATCCCCGCATGCCAGGGACCCAACTTCTCCTATACCATCGGCATCATCAATCACACCCACATTACGCGGATTAAGGAAATGATCTTTTACCTTTTCTGAATACTCCCACATGATACCCTCCTATTCAATCTGCTCACAAAAGAAGTTTAATTTCTCATAATAGACTATTTTATATTAATCATTATATTCCAAAAGAAAAGCCCTAACCCGCATTTCTCATGAAGAATTTATCCAGGATCAATAATACAAATAATTCCTGCAATATCAAACTAATACACAGATTATAACTTTTATTCTATATGAACACACTGTTATTGGAAAATATCATTTTAAGGATAAATTCTTCGCCCTTCGGGCAAGCCTGAGTCGCCCATTTGCTGCGTTATAAGGGATTTGCGGTAGGAGGACTACAGCTTCATCCCTTATGCCTTGCAAATGAACGAATCAAACTTGTGAGAAAAGCCCTAATGAAACTCTTCTTAAAAGATATATTCTTTCCGGTTTCCACAATAATCTTCCAATAAGACTTTTTTAAGTTTTATATTCCCACGTACGTGAGTTGGAACTCGTACATTAGCCTCATAGACTCCCCCTGCACGCGACAAGATTAGGAAACCATTATATACAAACGAACTTACTTTGATCGTAAAGGATGCGGTTCGCTTCATTTTGTAAAGATCTTTTGCATGAACCCGGATGCGAACCACCTCTCCACCCTTGACCGGTTTCTCAGGCAGTTCAACCTTCTGTATAGATGGCGCCTCTTGGTCGAAAATCACTTTCTTTTCTATTATGCTAGGATTTTTCACCTCGTTATGCGCTTCGAGCCTAACCCGATTACTGCCTTTTTTCAGTTCTATGGTGTCCTCGAATTCACCGTCGGTAAGGGTTATTTCGCGCCCATTGATGTGAAGGGCTGTCCCTTGCAACACTCGCCCGGATAGCTTGAGCGATTTCAGATTTGTTGCCTCGGGGAGAGGGTGAGTTAGTTGGATCACCGGTTGCTCTGTATTGATTTCAACCACTAAATTTTCTTTAGTAACCTGATTGTGTGGCGTCCGCTGAATTAAAATAAATTCTTCCTTTTGTTTACTCAAAGGAACGCTTAGATGAAAAACACCAGACTCGCCTGCGAAGGTATACGCCTTGTAAGCACTTTGCACAGATTCAAGGCTAATCCTGCTGTCTTTCAAGGTTTTTCCTATCAGTATGAATCCTTTTCCCTGGACGATGAAATGATTGGAACCGACCTTATTTATAGATCCGTCTAAACTATATGCACCCAGCTCAGTACCTGGAAGGTAAGTGACATATAATTTCTTGTGGGTTACATTGCCGGCTTTATCTCGTGCTTCTATAGATAATGGGTTCAAGCCAAGCGATAGAGGTACCCACGCTCGGAAGTTTCCCATAGGATCGAGCCTTAATCTTTTTCCTTTAACTATTATGGATGCGCCCAGCTCTGCCTCTCCAAGAAGGGTTATAATACCATCTCGGACGACTGCACCTTTGGTAGGAAAAGTGATACGGAGATAGGGTGGAATGGTATCTTTTAGCACGCTAACAACACGGATCTCACTTTTCGGTGAGGGAAGGCCATTTTCATCTACGGCCGATACACGCCAATAATAAATGTCATTAGGAACATTCTCGCATATGTAACGCGTACTGGTGAATGTTTTTTTACTGTAGACAATCCTATCAAACATTTTGTCGTTGGAGATCTCCACCCAATAACGATGCGCTCCTTTTACAGGCTCCCACTCAAGAACAAGTCGGTCACCAAGGACAGTGGCGGAAGCCGGAGGGGAGATCAGATTGGTTTTAGGCAACAAATTATTGAGTTTAAGTTTCTTCTGGTTTCGCTTAACAACGGAACCTTGATTTTTTCCAATCACCAGACTGTCCTTACCGATAGAGATTTCAAGTTCACCATCAAAGTTTGAAAAACGTGTGGCTTTATCATCATGACTTACCCAAAATCGACTTGAATTAATTTTTGTCTCAATGCCAGGAATTTCGAGGCGGAAATTGCTGCCGCTTTTACCACCGCCGAAGAAGACGGAAAGATCTCCTTCTAGGAGGCGTATGCTCAAATCTTCCGTATTTTTCAGTTTATTGGATCTCATCTTCTGAATTAGGGCAAGGGAGTTTTCCTCCAACCGCAACCGCTTTTCATCTCTAAAGAGAACACCCGCATAAGATTCTGAAAGGGTTCTCACCCTATCCATCTCCATGAGGATGGTATTCACTGATGCATTGTTCCAAAGCCGACTCTTAACCTCTCTACGTTGAACAGTTCCTTTCCGGTAGTTAATAATAGCCTGGGCTGGTACGTTTTGGTTTGCGATAGAAATGTTAAATGCTTTCTTGGCCTTTTTTTTGGATTCATTGGCAATACGATAGGACAAATCGTAATGGCCGGTTTTTCGTTTATCAATCGCCTGGTTATATTTTTCGATGGCACTAGCAATAATCTCCGGCGCAAAAAGACGGGCTCCTGCCATCGTTGCTTTGTCAATTGTCTCCAGAGCATCTTGCAATGCCTTGGTTGTACGCGTCATAGCAGCGACAGGAATTTTCAAAGACATGCCTGCCTTGATGTCTGCTGCGGATGCAAGATTGTTAGCACGAAGAATATCAATCCAAAGATTGGGATTGCCGAGATATTTCTCGGCTATACTACGAAGTGATTGATCTTCTTGAACAGTAACCTTTAACATCTCCGTCGCCTCTAATGGTAATACAACAGAAACGGCAAAGAGTATGGATATCAGACTGAATCTGAAAATCATATTGTGATGGTTTCCTGGTGCCATTTTAATTAGACAGGATTCCTACTATCTTGACGGTCCATAGTTATGCCTCTTAGATCAGAGATCAATTCGAGAAGGAGCCGGCGATCTTCGTCGGAAATTACAGTAAATCTAGCACCGAATTCACGTGGCATTTCATCCTTGTTTGAGTCGTTTATATTCGACCAAATTACCTCAATTTTTGCGGCCAGAGATCTTTTATCAGGAATTTTAATGACTACTTTAGGACTTTCATTCAGTTCAGGCGGGTCTTGACAGGCAATTAGTATACCACTGGCACTGATATCTTTTATTTCTGCTTTTATGATCCCGGTATCGGATTCCAGAGTACATGGCCAGCTTACTTCGGCTCTTTGGTATCTACGTTTTTTAGTCTTTGGCTGTGCTCCGGCGACTTCATAAATTTGGATCGGTTGAGATTTCCCCTTTACCTGAATCGGTTCCAGTTTGGTTGCCTTGATCCACGAAACATTTTCAATTTCATTATAGGTAGCTTCAGAAAGAAGAATCTGTCCACGGGCCGCGTTAGAGCAAAGGCGCGCGCCAAGATTAACTGCATCACCAATAATTGTATAATCCATCCTTTCTTCGCTTCCCATTGCTCCCATAACCATTTCACCTGTATTTATTCCGATGCCGACATCGATGTCCCATTCAGGATGCTTGACGTTTTGAGCTTCTATCTGAGTAATTATTTCCACCGCTGCAAGGATGGCATTTTGCACCATTTCTTTTCCTTCGAAAACGGCTATTAATTCATCTCCGACAAACTTATCTATATCTCCCTGGAAGTCCTTTACAATTCCCGCTTGAACTCGCAAATAAGTATTCAACATCTCTATTACTACTTCTGGTTCAACATTTTCAGAGAAGGCGGTAAATCCGCGGATGTCTGAGAATAATACAGTAGCCCTTTTCCGTTGGCCACCGAGTTTGACGCCTTGTTCATCGGCACTTTTGATTGCGCGGATAGTCTGTTCTGAAACAAACTTCTGCAACTGGAATCGTTCATTTAGTCCTTCTATCATCTCATTCATGCGTTTTCCAAGATCGCTGATTTCATCACGGGTTTTAATTTCATCAACCCGAACGGTGAAATCACCCTTTCCAACATTTTGTGCTACATTACCAATCTTCACGATAGGTCCACTTATCTTTTGGGCTAAAACGATGGCCCCAAAAACTGCAACGCAAAAACCAATTAATACCCATAAAATAAGACTATGAATCATTTTTGTAATGGCCAGATAGGCATCCGCTTCATTCTCCTCGACAATCACCGCCCAATTCAGATAACTGGGAAAGGAGAAGGCACCAAGCATCTTCTCACCTGTTGGGCGAGTATAAGGCTTGACTCCGATGGCACGGGATCCTGAAGAAAGCAACTGAAGAGCAGCCTGTACGATATCAAATTCGCTGAGGTTTGGTCGATCCGGATCGAAAATCTTCTGACCGGTTGAGTCTACTAGGTAAATTGAACCACTCTTGGTGAAGTGATAGTGAGCTATTCGGTCTTTGAGGCGATCGAGGTTGATCCGTGCCGAAAGAGTAGATACATGGTCATAAATCTTTCGCTCTAGCTTTAGTACCATGGTAATTAACCATGTGTTGGTTTGGGGTATGTACGTGAGGTCACCAATGGTAACGCGTTCCGGATCCAATAAGTTGGAAATGGACTTTGAGCTGACCCGAAGGACTGTTTTGGGGTCCATACCCGCCTTGCTTAATCCCTCCATAAACTTATCCTGGGTTACTAAAAGAAGGGGGGTCGGAACTCCTTCTGCGCTAATTTGCAGCGAGACAATATCTGGAACATTTTTGATCCCATTTAAAAACAGAGAGGCTTTTTCAGCTGCACCGAGGTTTTCATTATCTACGGCATTTCGAATCAATAAGATTGGAGCACGCCATGTGTCTCTGTATAGTCCATCTATCTCTTTAGCAAGATTGCCGGCAACAATGCTTAATTCTTCGTTTACAGAGCTTTTCAGCTCGTTTTGGGTTATGGTAATCAGGGTGCGACCAGCAATCCCCAGAGGAATCAGTGCTAAAATCACCGAAAAAAACAGTAATTTGTTGCGAAGGGAAAACTTAACCATACTGTCACCTTTTAATTGCTTTCCGGATTCCCTCCCGTTTCTTAAGATAAATGGTATCCATTTAACAAACTATCCGGTAATGCCTATTTCCGAAAGGCGGTATCAATTGGCAGAATTTCTGGCTTTAACGATTACCTTGAGATCGTCAAAGCTATTTTTACATTTAGTGTTGGTTCCATCTGACACTCGTAGCTGAACGGCATAGGTTCCTGGGCGATTATACAAATGTGACACTATAGGTCCAATTCCGACGGATCCGTCGCCGAAGTCCCAGTAGTAGGTGAGTGGCTTTCCATCTGGATCAAATGACTGAGTGCCGTCAAAGAACACGGCATCATAGGCACCACCGCAGAAAGTCTTCATATCCTGACCCGCAACAGCCACAGGAGGGGTATTTACCTCGACTGTCATTGTGTCTTGTCCCATTGCACAGTGGCTACCCGAATCATCGCGAATTGTCAGAACAACCTGATATATACCCGGCTTATCGTAAATATGAACCACTTGTTTTCCTTCCTTGGTCATACCATCACCAAGTGACCATATATACTCCTTAACAACTCCGTCGCGGTCCCAGCATTCCGATCCATCAAAAGTGATCTTTTCACCGGAGCATATATGTTGATTCGGTCCGGCTTCCGCCACTGGAGCGTGATTGATTTTCACATTGACAGTAGCTCCGGCGGTGCTGTTAAGTGCCTTCGAACCATCGTCTACAGTAAGGGTAACATGGTAACTTCCCGGCACGTTATAAGCATGTTCTACCTCCATCCCTTTTCCGGATGAACCATCCCCAAAATCCCACATATACTTTTTGATGGAGCCGTCCGGATCAAAAGATTCTTGACCGCTCAATAGTATCGATTCTCCAACACAAATTAGAGAAAGAAATTCGGAGATCTGCGCAACCGGCGTTTCGTTCACCGTAACGAAAAGGCTATCAGTGGCCCAATTGTTTTTCAGGCCGGTTTGGTCTGAAACATGAAGTGTAACCTTATACTGCCCTGACTTTTTGTATAGATGGCGAACTTGGACACCAGTCGCCTTTGAGTCGTCCCCGAAATCCCAAGAGTAGGTTGCAATGGAACCATCTGGATCAAAAGAACCGGAACCGTCGAAAGTGACCACTTGTTTTAGTCCGACATACTGGTTCGGTCCGGCTTTTGCCACCGGTGAGTCATTAATGATAACCATGTTACGTGTAGTTGCCGTATTGCAAACCGTTTCTGAATCAGTAGAGATGTTCAAGTCAACAAAGTATTTGCCGGATTTTTTATATACATGCTCAACAGTTTCACCATCCGCAGATGTGCCATCCCCTAAATCCCATTTCCAAGAGATTATGTTGGCTCCCCCTCCTTTCGACTCGGATGCCGAAAAAACAACAGATTCGTTAACAGGTGCAAGCTGGGAAGACATATTAAACTTTGCAATTGCTGCTTTATGAACAGTGACGATTAGCTCATCCGTATCTGCGTTGTCGCAATCTCCGATTTGGTCTCCATAAATAGTTAGGGAAACCACATACGTCCCGGGTTCGGCAAAAACATTCATCGGTTTCGGGCCTTCCGCAAATTGACCATCCCCGAAATCCCAAGAAAATCGGTTCACCAAACCATCGGAATCTTTCGACTTCGTGCCATCAAACTGCACTTTGTTATTCGCACATACCGTCATGTCCGGTTCTGCTATAGCTACCGGCGATTCTGCCACTTGCACGATGATTTGGTCCATATCTGTATTACATTCAAGACCGGAATCATCTTTTACCATAAGCGTGACAGGAAAGACACCTCCTTTGGAATAGGTTTTTGTAGGGTTCATCCCATTTGCCTCGGTACCGTCGCCAAAATCCCAGTGGTATTTCAGTAATCCTTCCTCAGGATCTGCCGAACCGCTACCTGAGAAAAGTACTACATCTCCCGCACAAACTGTCCTATCCTTTCCGGGATTAGCGATAGGGGCATAATTGATTGCAACTACAATCGAGGCGGAATGGCGAGCGTTGTCCAAACCGGTGCCGTCATCCACCGTCAATATTACCGGATAAATGCTGGGAGTATCATAAGTATGATAAACTTTTGACCCTGTTTGCACCGGAGAGCCATCGCCAAAGTCCCAAAAATAGGTTAAGGAATCTCCATCGGGATCGGCCGAAGCAGAACCTTCGAAGGAGACGGTTGTTTCACATGTGTGTATGTCCGTGCCTGGCATAGCGATCGGTTGACTGTTAATATGAACGAGAGCTTTTGTCTGAACCTGTGCATTATTTGTTCCGCTGTTGTCCACAACCGATAGAGTAGCAATGTATATTCCGGGTTTTTCAAAAGAACGTTTCGTTATAGCACTCTGAACTGTTCCTAAACCGTCACTAAAATACCATTGATAAGTAAGAGTATTGCCGTCAGGATCATAGGATTTAGTTCCGTTGAATTCAATCATTTGTCCGGGTGAAGAGAGAATGTCACGCCCTGCAATTGCAACAGGAGGAGAGTTGATGATCACGGAGATCACATCGTAACTTGTGGCGTTCTGATGGCCGGTATTATCTCTTACCGTGAGCATTGCCATATATGTACCGGACTCTTTGTAAGCATGTTTTACAATATCTCCAACGGCGGTTTGCCCATCCCCGAAATTCCAGAAGAATTCTCGAATTTCCCCATCCGCATCGGATGAATATGAACCGTTGAATGTGACCTCTTCTCCTGGAGTGCCAGTAAGAGGCGGGCCGGCATCTGCAATAGGTGCGCTGTTAACAATAACTGTCGTTTCGTCAGCGTCGATGCTGTTTGATGTGTTTGAATCGTCGTTTACCGTCAGTTTAACCGTGTAAGTGCCGGGATTCCCATAAATATGGACAGGTTTTGGACCGCTGTCTGATGAGCCGTCACCAAAATCCCACTCGTATTTGACGATGATACCGTCCAGGTCTTTAGAAGCTGTTCCATCAAAGCTTACCTTGCTGGAAGAAACGAGTTGAGATGAACCAGCATCTGCTATAGGCGCCTGGTTTACAAAAATAGTCAATGAGTCGTTATTGGTATCCGAGCTTGTGGTTGAGTTATCTTTTACGGCAAGTTGAACGTTATAAAGACTAGGTTTTTCGTATTTGTGTGTGATGCTCTTTCCTTCTTTGCTTGCACCGTCTCCCAAGTCCCAAAGATAGGCGATGATTTCACCGTCCTTATCCATGGAAGCGGCTCCATCAAATTTGATTTCTTCGCCAGGGGCAACCATACTTTTATCACTATTCGCTACCGCCTCAGGAGGATCGTTAACAATAACGGTAATTTGATCCGTAGCGAAGTTGTTTTTCACCTTTGTATTATCTCTGACAGTGAGTTTTACACGATAGGTCCCCGGATTGATAAACCCATGGATAACGTTCATTTTGGATTCAACGCTGCCATCCCCGAAATCCCAGAGATATGAAACAATTTCCCCATCACTGTCGTAACTTTGTTCTCCACTGAAGGTAATTTCATCACCCGGGGATATTATGTGATCCTTTCCTATATCCACAACAGGAGGAGCATTGATCCACACTTCGGTTTTATCGATTCCGAAGTTACATGGACTATCCGAATTGTCCTCTACACGAAGAGTCACGATGTAATGGTTGCTCTTCTTATATGCATGGGTCACAGTTTTCCCTATTCCGCGGGTCCCATCATCGAAATTCCAGATATAGCGCTCGATTTTACCGTCTGGATCCTGCGAAGCGGAACCGTCGAAAGTTAATGTTTGTTCTGCCTCACTAATAATATCCTCTCCTGCTTTTGCCACCGGCTGCTGATTCATCTTAACAGAGAAGCTTTTTCGAGAGCTATTTCCCACGCTTTCTGACGAATCAGTTACAACAAGTACTACTTCATAGTTACCGGTTTGTGCATATTGGTGAATGACACGGCTACCGTTCCCTTTAGATCTATCTCCAAATATCCAATAAAATTCGAGTTCATCACCATCCTCATCAAAGGAACCTGATGCATCAAATAAAATCGATCTACAGTCAGAAAGAAGAATTGTTTGGGCTTTCGCCACGGGACGTGTGTTATGTTTTATCACTTTAATGGGGAGAAGAATCGGCAGGGTCTTACCATTTTTATCAGTTACATAAAAGGTTGCATCGTTAGGTATCTCATAGCCCCCCTCGTATGTGATAGCGGCAAATTCACCTGTTTCGTGTTTTTCAAGTACCACTTTGTCCTCCGCCCATTTGCCTTGTTCTGAAGAAGTTATGGTTAGTCCTGATCGGAAACGGGTTTGTACATCCATTTTTGCGCCTACAAGGTCAAAATTATGAACGGTTATCTCGTGAACATTTTGAGGTATGGAAAATCGAAGTTCTGCATGAACTCCAATTTCGGGCAAGCTTATTGTAGGACAATAATTAATGATCTGGAGACCTTTGGGGAGTTCGTTCCGTTTGGGATATATGCTAACTACAACCTCGAAGATGTTCCCGTCGTTCCCATCTACACCCTCAACCACAAGTTTGAAGACATTGTTTCCATCAACTTCTTCTCCTTGGGTAGGAATAAAACTTGAAAATGTGAACCACTTATTATCACTAAACTTATCAACTCCGAATGTTATATCCGTAATCAAGTTGCCTGCAAGGCGGTCTTCTTCCTTTGGAAAGGGTGTTTGTACAGTAGGTGCTGTGTATGCACCTTTGCCTCCATAAAGACGGAAACGAGTCTGTGAGTCCCACTCGCCGTATTGTTGATCCCAGGCACCGCCGACATCCGGATCGAAAATTCTCAAATAAAGGCTATCTCGTTGAGTGGTTTTAGGAATAGTGAAGAAAATAATCTGTTTAAAGTCATCATCACCTTCAATTGAACTAGCGTCGGACCCGTAGGTGATTAGGGTGGTGCTTTTTTGTGCCCAGCTGGGTTGAATGAGAATGATAATCAGCAAGAATGGTAAAAAGAGTATATATAGACGCATGACCTAACCTCATGATTAAACAAACAAAATTCTAATTACACTTTTCTTCGGTATAAAAAGATTTTAATATGTTTGCTTTAAGCTTTTATAGGTTGGGGGAATTGGAATTTTCTACTCCAGATCAGCTTATATCATATATCTTTACAACAGGCACTATATTTTTTTATTAAATTTTTCTATGATTATTTAATCATTCAAGCCGCATGGCAATATTTTATTTTATAGGAGAAAATACAGGATAGGTAAAGATTGCATCGGATACAGAAAACGGAAGGGTTCTGGAATATTATATCACGGAGCCTCCTGCCACTAGTTCTGAGGATACACTATCCATGCAATGGTGCGGAACTTAGAGAACTTCAATAGTCGAGACCTTTGCAAAACGCCCCCTTTTGCCCAATTTCTGTGTCATGCTCAAATTTTAATCCTCAAAATACTCAATGTATTCCTGTGGTTAAAATTTTCGCCTTCCTTGAACTTGAACAAAATTGAGCATTTTTCAAAGGTC
>SDBT01017930.1_pt1 | contig 11154 bp, 13 predicted proteins | sample 2277101 | NCBI WGS metagenome assembly SDBT01 (sample SAMN10404973, study PRJNA504765) | marine sediment metagenome | isolation source: marine sediment core GS10_PC15, 103 cmbsf | place: Arctic Ocean: Southern Knipovich Ridge | collected 2010 | reverse complement strand
TAACCGGAGAATGGAAAATAACCGCTTTATTATTGTAACTGATAAAACTTTAAATGATATTTATTCAAGCTATTATGTGGATAATTTTTTTTTAACCAGTTCAAAATTTAATGAATTAAGAAAAAAGTCAGGCGGGCCGGATAAGATTTTCAAATCAAAAATAAATAATGTTGAATATTATGTAAATGTTAATCAAGTCAAACTGTTTAAAACTTCATATTATTCAATTATCTTTATAAAAGAAAACGACATCCTTAAGCCTAAAAAGAATAAATTACATTTATTATATTTAATTATTGGAATAATATTTCTTGTATATATTATTTTTGATATTATAGTATCTTATAATATAGCAAAATATATAGGAAATAAGAGGAAATAGCTTTTCAGGTTTATTTCTTTTCCCCTTCTATTTCCTTGATCACTTCATCAGTTATATCAAATTTCTTATCAATATAAAGAATATAAGCTTCTTTATCAAGAATAATATTGTACTTATGTTTCATGCTAACTGCGCGTATTATCTTTTTAATTTTTTCAACAATAGGAACAATTAATTCATCTTCAATTTTTGTTAATTCCTTATTAGAATTTTCAATATATTTTTTTAAATCTGTAACTTTTTTTTTAATATTAGACTGTGTATTATTTTTTTCTTTATCATTTAATGTTGATTTTTTATTTTCAAGATCTTCTTTGAGTTTTTGTATCGCTTTTAATCTTTTCTCTTTTTCTGCTATAAATTTTTTTCTTTTTTCCTCCAGTTTTTCATCAGCAGCCTTTTTCCCCGGATAAATTTTAAAAACTTTATTTAAGTCAATTGAACCAATTTTCAAATTTTTAAATTTGTTTGATTTTTTTCTTTGTGGATAAAGATAATTTAATGTTATTAAATTAATAATAAGCATACTGAATAAAAAATAAATAATTCTTTTCATTTTGTCACCTTCCTCTTTAATTTATATCATTAAAATATCATTTCAATATTTTTCTACTTTATTAAATGAATATAACCACAGAGAGCACAGAGGGATAATAATATTAATTTTATCATTCTCTATATTTTTTATAATGTGCTCTGTGTCCTACCACCAAAGAGTGGCACTCAGAAGTCTGTGGTTTTTATCATTAAAAATTAATTCAATAGAAAGAACGGAAAAACAGTTGACATGTTACTATAATAAAATATAATTATATTCAATAGACTTTTAAGTTATCAGGTTATATGATAGAATTAAGAAAATTTGGAGTACCCAGAGGCACCCTGAGTTCTGACCCCAAATTTTAAGGGGAGATATTATGCAGGCTTATGATATTATTTATAAAAAAAGGAATAACGAAGAGTTATCCGAAAATGAGATATCTTTTATAATACAGGGATATACTCAGGGTAAAATACCGGATTACCAGATGTCAGCTTTCTTAATGGCCGTCTGGTACAGCAAGATGACCCCAAAAGAAAGAGCTCAGATAACATATGAAATGGCTAAGTCAGGAAAGAAATTCAACCTTTCATCTATTCAGGGATTTAAGATAGATAAACACAGTACAGGGGGAGTAGGGGACGGTACATCTCTTATAATAGCTCCTGTTGTAGCTGCTGCAGGCGGTATAGTTCCCATGCTTTCAGGCAGAGGATTGGGCCATACAGGGGGCACCCTGGACAAGTTGGAGTCGATTCCGGGCTTCAGTGTAATGCTTGATGAAGAGACTATTAAGAAAAATTTAAAAGATATTGGAATAGTTATGACAGGGCAGACTGAAGATATTGCTCCTGCTGATAAAAAAATGTATGCCTTGAGGGATGTTACTGCTACGGTTGACAGTATTGACCTGATTTCAGCAAGTATAATGAGTAAAAAAATAGCTGAAGGTATGGATGGAATGGTTCTGGATGTTAAGACAGGCAAAGGAGCTTTTATGCAGGAAAAGAATGATTCCATTGCTCTGGCAGAATCCATGATTGAGATTGGCTCTAATTTAAATAAAGAAGTGTTTGCTTATATTACTGATATGAATCAACCCCTGGGCAGGGCAGTGGGAAATGCTGTTGAAATGATACAGGCAATAGATATTTTAAAAGGCAAGGGTTCGGAAGATATAATTGAAATTGCAGCATTATTAAGCGCCCGGATGCTGATTATGTGTAAAATTGCAAAAGATATGGATGAAGCCCGGCTTATAGTACGGAAAATGATGGAATCAGGAAAAGCGCTTGAAAAACTTGTTAAAATGATTGAAAAACAGAAAGGCAATCCTAAAGTGATCGATGATTATTCCTTATTACCCGGACCTCAGATAAAAGAGACAGTTGTTACTCCGAAAGACTGTTATATAAGTGATATAGACGCACTTATTATCGGCAGCAGTGCTGTGATCCTGGGAGCCGGCCGGGAAAAGATGGATTCAAAAGTTGATCATGGGGTTGGTTTCGTCCTTCATAAGAAAGTTGGTGAAAAAGCAGAAAAAGGCGAACCGCTTCTCTCTATTTATGCTAATGATCAGGACAAATTGGATAAAGCAAAAATGAAATTAATAAAAGCTTATAAATTCAGTGATAAACCAATTACTGTTCCGCTTCTTGTTTATGGTAATGTAACCAGGCGTGGTTTTAAAAAAGAAATAATTCAAAGGCCGTAATATTAATCGTTTTTTATGAACAAAGAACTTTCTAATAAAATAAAAAATCTTGCAAAAAATATTGGATTTACAGACTGCGGTATTACCACAATAGAACCGTTTGATGATTATAAGGATGCTGTTAAACAGAGGATAGAGCAGTTCCCTGAGGCTGCACCTTTATATGAAAAGATGCTCAGACGCGCAGATCCGGCTTCTTTTCATCCGTGGGCAAAATCCATTATTGTCTGTTTGAGGAGATATGGAAAGTATGAACTCCCAAAAGGAGTGGCTGGTTTTATTGGAAGGAACTATCTCTGTGACAGAAGGTATTCAGGATCTCCTGACCATAATATGCCCAAAAAAATGAAGCAAGGGCTGATAGATATGGGCCTTAGGGTTAAAAGGGGGGGATTACCTGACAGGCATGCAAGTGCAAGGGCAGGTGTTACAAGTTTTGGCAAGAACTCTTTTGCTTATTCAAAAGATGGTTCATGGATCAATATTGAAACCTGGATAGTGGATATTGAGCTCTTGCCTGATAGATCTTCTTTCAAATCCGCATGCCCGGAAAACTGCAGTAAATGTATAGATGCATGCCCTACAAAAGCACTTGTTGAACCGTTTGTATTGCGCTGGGATCATTGTATTGCTTATCTTACATACAGTTCAGCTGAGCCTGTTGCATTGCATTTATGGGAGAATATGGGTAAGTGGATATACGGGTGTGATATCTGTGAAGAAGTCTGTCCTTTAAATAAAGGAAAATGGCAAGGCCTGGAAGATGGATCCTGGATCAATGATATTGCTCCGTATCTTCAAGTGCAGGCACTTGCTGAAATGACACAGGAAACCTTTGAGGAGATCGTTCATCCAAGGTTCTGGTATATACCTCTTAATAACCTTGCTCGCTGGCATAAAAACGCAAAAAGAGCGTTAAAATTATTAAATAATATTAAATTTAAGGAATAAAGTTGTTTTCGTAAGTAACGGTATTATGCCTGATTTAGAAAGGCCTCAATCTTTAAATGCGACTTCGATAAAATTATCTACTTCAGTATAGACATAAGGAGTATTATATTCATCAACAATGATATCCAATGGGTCAGTCTCTTCAGCTTCCAACAAGTTCATATTAGAAGAGATGATTCCAAAACTTATAAGGAATAGTAATACAATTATTGTAGATAAAAAGATCTTGGATCGTTTAATTAATCTTTCATCTCTTTTCTTAATAACCTGATGAGCAATCTTTTTACTCCAATCAAGATCATTTATCCTTTTTTTGACCTCTTTATATAAATTGTTCATTATTTAATCCTCCCCGCATTAATTTTATTAACATCTCTTTACCTCTGTGAGTACGCGATTTAACTGTTCCGCGGGGTAAAGAAAGGGTTTCAGCTATTTGCCCCTCATTATATCCCTCTATATAAAGTGATAAAATAGTATTATACTTAATTGGCAGCAGATGGATCTTGTTTTTCATTGCATTAATAGTTAACTTATCTAAAATTCTGTCTTTATCATCCTCATCTTTCTGCGGGTTAATATTAAATAATATTTTTTCTTTTTTCTTTTCTTCCCTTAATAATTTTTTGTTCATTCGCAGTGACTCATTTTTTGCAATAACGTACAACCAGGAACTGACCTTTGATTGGCCCTGGAACTGGTTTTTCATCAGGCTCTTATAAGCTCTTAAATAAGCCTCCTGTGCCACATCATCTATTGCATGATAATATCTTTCATAAAGATATTTCTTTATTGCTGATAAAACCATACATTTAGTCTCTTCTACAATTAATGTAAAATCTTTTTCATTCATCAGGGGAAGTTATTATCTCCTGTAAGATAAGCCACTTCGTGGCTATCTTCCATAGGGGTTTCACCCCTATGGTGCATTTAAACAAGCCACTGGCTTATTTAAATCCCCTCGACCCTTCGGGCTCGGGATCCTGAGCGCTGTCACCCCTTGGGGGAATTCGCAAATTCCCCCAAACCCCCATGCTTCTTAGTCCATGGCTTGTCCAGGGGCACAATATCGGAATTTATCCAAATTCCGATATTGTAAAATTAATTATCTTCTGCGGTCTCCATGTCCTTTGCGTCCATTGCGCCTTTTGCCTTTGTAACCGAATTTTGCTATTCTTTTTGCTAATTCTTCTCTCTGCTGCGGGGTTAATATACTATGAAATTTAATTAATTTTTCAATCATAAAGTTTTCCATTTCTGACTTTTTTGCTTTTTTTGCTTTAATTATATTAATTATCCCTGTTTTATCAATTTGGTTTTGTTTGATCTGTTTAATGATCTCTGATCTTACTGCTTCCTTATCTTTCTTGTCTCCTTTGAGAGCCTCGATTTTACTCTTGATTTCATCTCTTATCTTATTCACTTTCTCTTTCTGATCTTCTGTTAATTTTAATTCCTTGAACATTCTATGCAGCATAAAATCCTGAATTCTTCCATGCGATCTCCTGTATCCTTTACCATAACGTTTTCCAGGGTGGTGGAGAAATGAGCCGACTGTCATTCCTAATAGGATCCCGATAATAATTAACCCGGGAATTAATATTTTTTTTGACATAAATTTTACCTCCTTTTACTATTTAAATGAAAATTATGGTAGGCAGGCAGTTTAACTGTTCTACCTACCATGATTACTATCATTAATAATTATAATATTATAAATATGAAAATCAAATATTATTAAGCTTTTTTAAGACTGATACAGAGTAATGCATAAGCTATTGCAGCAGGGATCCCGCCTAATAATACAATAAAGATCCAGAGTTTGCTCATATTTGCTCTTTGTTCAACATCTTTAGATATAGCTATTGCCAGAAGGATCCTGATTAAAAGCATACATAAGATCAAGAGCTTAAAACGCTTCATCTTGAATCCTAAAAAACCTTTTCCAAAATGTCCTTTCTTTCTTTTAAAATGTTTTTTTCTTTTTCCATGATCTCCTTTTTTTCTCAAAGATCTGTCAGATCTTAAATCCATTGTCGTTTTTTCAGAACCTTTTTTAAGAGCAGCATCACCTTTTTCTTTTGTTTGAGAAAATACCGGAATTGCAGATATAAGAAAAATTGAAATTGTTAAAAATACAAAAAACTTTCTTAACATTATTAATTACCTCCTTATAATGGTTGGTTAGTAAGTTAGCAGGTTAGTAATTAGAAAATAATAAACCAATCTGCTAATTTACCAACTTACTATTTTAGACCCCTGATATTAAAAGATAGTTCCGTTTTTTATCTATGAAAAATGAATGACGCGACAGTTATGGTTTGGAGTACTTTTTTAAATGAGGCAGCAGCTATGGTTTGGAGTACATTCTTAAATGAGGCAATATGTTACTTCCGATAACATATATTATGTTAACTCAATATATGCATTTAATACCGTGAATGCGTGAATGTATGTTAATTCAACATATTATAAGCTGAAATATTGATTATTAAGGGAATTATACTTTAAAGGGCTTCTTTATTGTATACTTATTTATAGTATTTTAAGTTATTATTTAAAACAGTTATTCTCTCTTTTATATCTTTTTCCGGATAAAATATATATAATTCTTTTAAAAAGTATAATGATTTTTCATATTCTTTCTTATCCATATAAATATTAATTATGATCATATATGATTTTTTTATCTCATCTTTAAACTCTTTTCTGTTTAATTTATCATTATAGATAAATTTTTTAAGATATTTGAACGCCTTATCATATTGTTCGATTTTATAAGAGAGATAACCTATCTTATGATCTATTATAATATTGTTGGAGATGATAGAATAATAATGATCATAATGATCAAGAGCCTTATGATATTTCTCTCTGCGCTGGTAATGCTCACCGCTTATTTTATAAAATCCTGCCAAATCATTTATATTCCTGAAGAACTCTTTATACTTATCTGATAAGGTCAGGTATTGTTCTGAAACATTATAATTTTGTTTATTATAATAAATCTTTGCCAGTTTATAGTATGGTTCAGGATATTTATTGAAGATCTTATAAGCTTTTTTATAATAATTTATTGCTTCATCGAACTTATTTTTATTAAAATAAGAATTACCTTTTAAATATATTAAATATGATTTTAAATATGACGGATCATTAAATACTTTACTTTTAAGTATATTTGAATTAAAGATCAATACTGAACAAATTAACAGTATTATATTCTTGTTTTTTAACATTTTTTTAAATTACCGATTCTTTTTGGAAATATCGGCACAATGAATTAATTCTTCAATACAATTGTGTAAATAATATTATTTAAAAAGAATGTAGATATACTTGAAGATAACTAAATAGGTAGTTTAATGGGACCCAGAAGAGTGGGACAAATAGGCCGTAAGACCTGAGAAGCTTAATAATAGAATAAAAATCTTTTATTAATCAAAGTTGTAGGATCTAAAGCTACATTATTTCTTCTTATTTCAAAATGCAGGTGAGGACCGGTTGATATTCCTGTATTCCCTACCCTGCCTATTATCTGGCCTTTCTCAACGTATTGTCCTGCCTGTACAAAAGTAATAAGGGCATGGCCATATATTGTCTTATACCCTTTCCTGTGCTGAATAATGATTGTTTTTCCGTAACCGCCCCGGATACCATTAAAGATCACTTTTCCTCTTTCAGCAGCTGTGAAATCTTTCCCGATCTTGTTGGCTATATCTATCCCGGGATGGAATTCCATTTTCTTCCTGTTATATGGAGAATGCCTGACACCAAATTCAGAGCTTATCCGGCCCTTTAAAGACCAGATGAATTTAAACTTTTTACTGTAAGATTTTTTATTTTGCGCAGATATTTTTTTATTTATCTTATTATAATCTTCTGTTTTACCTTTTATTTTTATATTGTAATCAAATACCTTTGAGGATATTCTTATCTTCTGGCCAATATGAATAATATTCGGATTTTTAATATTATTCAATTCAATTAATTCTTTTATATCCGTATTAAATTTAAGTGAAATCCTCCACAAATTGTCCCCGCTTTTAACAATATATTCTTTGATTGGTGCTTTAATGATCTTATCGATCTTTTTCTTTTCTATCTTTTTCTCTGCTTGTCTTATTATTGCTTTATTTTCTTTCACTTTTTTCTTAATCTTTTCAATTTTTTCGATTATTAAAGATTCAGCATCTGTTTCAACTTTCTTCTCCTCAGCTATGATATCAAAATTATTTTCAGATTCTTTTTTATCTTCAGTTATTTCTTCAGTATCAGTAATAAAAGCATTAATATTTAATTTTCCCTGATCATCTATTTTTACTTTTTCTTCAATATCATAAGAGATATTTTTACTGGAAGTCAGCAATAATAGAATGAGCATTAATGAAATAAAAGAAGAAAAATAAAGAAGAAAATCAAGACTTTTTAAATTTTTTTTCATAATCATTACTCCAAATAAATTATATATTTTAGGGATTCATCTTTTTTATTATCGGAAATATATTGAATAACATTTAATCTTTTTTTTATTTTTTTTTCTTTTTTAGTTAGTACATGGGAGAAAATGTGTGAAACAATCTAAATTTTAATTATTTGTCATTTTTACGGATAGACTGTGTGGCTACTTGTTTATAATATTTAGTTCGTGTTCTTATAGGAGTATTCTATAATCTTTTAAACGCTCTGGATGCGGCATTACATAATTATGAGACAGCCTGGAAACCTGACCTCTTGATACCACTCTTTGGTAGTGAATCCAATAAATTAAAAAATCATCCTTCCCGGATATGCAGATACACACACAGGTGTTTCTTATTGCTTCTTTTTGAAGTGCACTTAGAAGTCTACCCAAAGGCCCGGATCCATGTCCGGATTCCCACTCCTTGATTAAAGTCAAGGATGAGCTTTCCAGTAATAACATAAAAAGAACAAATAACTGGTTAAACAAATATTTACTTAAAATTCTATATTTAATTGTTTAAACCTTGTTTCCTGATTTTAATCAGGGAGTTTAATTATAAAATAGAGATTTTCTTATGTTAGGTATAACGATTTTATAAAAAATACTGGCGTTAATATCATGCAAATAAACTCATTATACTGTTACTTAATATTATAATTTAATTCATCAAATTTAATAATATAAACTTAATTTAAATTATGAAATTAAAATTTAAAAAATATTACTCTTTTATTTGTATAATATAATAATTAGGAGTCATTATGTCCGGCTGAAACCGAACATCCACAAACAATGAAAATGAATATAACCACAGAGTACACAGAGGATTAATAATATTTGTTTTATTATTCTCTGTGTACTCGGTGGTTACTCTTTTCAAAGGAGGAAAAAAATGTTATCAAAAATTTTAACAGCATCAATATTAGGAATAAAACCTTTTTTAATAGAGGTTGAAACAAGCATTGCCAGAGGCCTTCCCTGTTTCCATATAGTAGGATTACCCGGTAAAATCATTTATGAATCCAGGGTAAGAGTGATATCAGCAATAAAAAGCAGTAATATTGAATTTCCTGCTAAACGAATTGTAATCAATTTAGCTCCTGCAAATATTAAAAAAGAATTAACAATATTAGATTTACCTGTTGCCAGTGGTATTCTGTGTTCTTTAGAAATATTAAAGATCAAAGAGAATACATTTGATTATATATTCTTAGGTGAATTATCCTTAGACGGTACAATTAAAAAAATAAGAGGTATCCTTCCAATTTTAATGATATGTAAAAAGAATAATATAAAAAATATTGTTATTCCGTATGAAAATCAGAATGAGGCGAAATTAATACCTGACATCAACATAATCCCTGTAAAAAATATTAATGATATGATCAATAAAATAAATAATAATCTCTCAATAAGAAGTGATAATAAAAGTTTTTCAATTAAAATAAACAATACAAACCATTATGGTATTGATTTTCAGGATGTTAAAGGTAATCATTATATAAAAAGAGCATTGGAAATAGCAGCAGCTGGAATGCATAATGTTATAATGTGCGGCCCGCCCGGTGTTGGGAAATCCATGTTATCAAAACGTATCATTACACTACTCCCTGATTTAAATATAGATGAAGCAATCGAAACCACAGCTATTTACAGTTCAAGAGGATTATTATCCGATGACAGGCCATTAATAACAAACCGGCCTTTCCGGGCCCCGCATCATACTTCATCTGATATTTCCATTATAGGAGGCGGAAAGAATATTCAATGCGGTGAAATATCTCTTGCACATAATGGAATACTGTTTTTTGATGAATTTCCCCAATTTAAAACAAATGTTATACAGACTTTACGGGAACCTTTAACCAATGGTTATGTATCTATATCAAGAGTATCCGGAACTATAAAATTCCCCGCATCATTTATGTTTGTAGCGGCAATGAATCCCTGCCAGTGCGGTTATCATAACAGCGAAAAACATGAATGTACCTGCTCTATCCAGCAAATCAATAATTATTATAATAAGATTTCAGGCCCTATCATGGACAGGATCGATATCCAGCTTGAAGTGCCTGAATTTAATTTCCTGGACTATTTAAATGAAGATGCCGAAAAATCGGCGGATATCCGAAAACGCGTGATAAAAGCGCAGAAAATTCAGCAGCAGAGGGTCGACTCCCCTACCCTTTTCCATAACTCCCGGCTCACAACTTCTCAGATCGACCGGCTTATCCCCATAGACGACCTCTCTGTTAAACTGCTCTATAAAGCCATTGATAAACTGAACCTCTCCCCCAGGTCCTATTATAAGATTTTAAAAATAGCACGGACCATTGCTGACCTCGAAGCATCAGAAAAAGTGACTACAGCACATATCTCTGAAGCCCTGCAGTATAGAATTCTTGATAGAGCAAATTATTGCGGAAATTCTGATTTTCAGATGCAGTATATTAACACTATATAATTTATTTAGTGTTAACACAAAATAAATAAATTAAAAACCGTTCTTTTTATAAAGCAGGTGAGTTAATTCGGAAGCAATTTTATCAATTGCTTTATTTACATAATCCGGAGAGTTTAACTTTACACGCAATTCTTTGACTTTCCGTCTATTAAACGCTGTTAATTGTATTCTACTCATGTACACTACTTCCTTGTTTAATAAAAGAAATTACTTCCATTTTTGATATTATCGGCAGAAATAATATTTTCAACAGATGAAATTTTTACGTTATTATCCATGTTATAAATTAAAACAGCATCAAATCGAGCATCATAATCAGTATAATTTTGATTTAATAATAAAAAGTATACAGCTGTTTTTAACATCCTTTCTTTTTTCCTTTCATTAATTGAATAACCAATATCACCGAAACTATCATCTTCCCTGTATTTAACTTCATAAAAAATTATTCTTTTTTTATTACTTAAACCAATTATATCTATTTCTCCATATCTTGATCTGAAATTCCTTTCTAATATCTTTACCTTTTTTTTTATTAAATAAGATACAGCCAGATCCTCTCCCTTTCTTCCCTTATCTTTTTTATTCATAATTTACTTAAGGGCATCTTGAAAAACTATCATTTTATTTAACA
>SDBT01017928.1_pt1 | contig 11154 bp, 18 predicted proteins | sample 2277101 | NCBI WGS metagenome assembly SDBT01 (sample SAMN10404973, study PRJNA504765) | marine sediment metagenome | isolation source: marine sediment core GS10_PC15, 103 cmbsf | place: Arctic Ocean: Southern Knipovich Ridge | collected 2010 | reverse complement strand
AATTTATAGAGATCTTTTACAACCGACAGAGACTGCATCAAGGGTTAAATTATATTACTCCGGAGGCAATGGAATCGAAAGTGTCTCATAATTAATATGTCTGTTAAACCCGGGGTAGCTCATATCATAACCTTGATAGGGATGGTTCCCCGCCACCTTAATTTTATTAGGCGGGTTTGTCTTTGGCGGAAAATCCTGACCCCCGCATTCACTAAACGCTAAACGCTAAACGCTATACCCTATCTATCGTTTTTCTTTCTAAATCCTGCCTATTGATAATCAGGGGGCAGTCCTATTTCCTTCCAAAAGCTAAAAGCTAGAAGCTAACAGCTAAAAGCTAACCAGCTAGCAAGCTAGCCAAATCCCGCCCTGTAGCGTAAAATGGATAAATTTGAAAACGTTTTAATGCCAAAAACCTTATTGTTTATAAGGTTAATTGAGATTATTGTGGGGTTTTATGCAGAATACCTGGGAAATGATATTTTTGCGTGTTAAGGTTAAATGGTAGGGGTTTTTAGAAGGAAGATGCAAATCCTTTAATGAGGAGACCTGCTATGAAAACTCAGGAACGGAGAGATTTTCCAAGGATATCATGTTCACTAGAGGCTATGTGTAGCCCTCTGGGTTTGATCGGGGATTATTATGAATTAGAGATAGTGAATATTAGTCTTGGTGGTGGATTGCTAAGAACCAAGAAGAGTTTTAAGAAGTCCGAATGCCTTATCTTAACGATCTATATGCCGTGCACTTTGTCGATAGCCACGATTGTGGGTAAAGTTGTACGGCAAGAGCATATGCCCAATATTATAGCCAACAATATTGGGGTTGAATTCCTTCAATTAGACTTTATGGTGGATCAGTTTATAAAATATAAGCGTAATGAGGGGGTAACGTCCTTATTTTTATAAGCCACGATCTAAATCCTTCCTAAATTCTGCCTATTCGTGTAAAATGATTTAAAGGAGACTATATGAAAAAATATGTCATAATGCTTGTATTGATTTGCTTTGGACTTGTTATTTTGCCTCAATGTAAGGCAAGAACATGGTTCGGAAAAATAAGCGAGATGACCTACAATATTAGAAACAATGATGAACAGTTTCTGAGCGGTGAAGAAGATTACTATGTTATGCTCAAAAAAGGAAAGTGGCGAGTTGCAAAATCAGCAAAGTTTAAAGATGGTGATCTTAGATATAATCTCTATGTTCAGTTTTTGGTAAAAAACACTTCTTTTAAAGACCTGAATAACCCTGTAAAAATAATTGGATACAATAAAATTAACGTAAAACTATTTTCTTATGGGTCTACTCAATGGAAGAAAAATTACGCAGCAGTTGATGGGAGAACAACTGTTCATCATCATATGCTCCCTATCGAAATCTCATCAAAAATAGCAAAAGAACTTCATAATGTTGAAGTAAAAATGTACCCTCGCTCGGGTGGGATTTGGCGAAAGTTCTAAAATTTTTCTTAATTTCTTAATTGATTTTTTTCTATACAAAACAAGCTTTTAGGAATATCATTTGTTTATGGTTGCAAAGGCGTGACTCAGACATGAATCTACAAGGAGGTAGGCATGAGTTTAGGCTTTGAGGAGAAACAGGGGTTGGTTATGGGGTTAGTTCTTCAATGCCCATTTGAAATACCATTGCTTACTTGTCCGGCTAGAGATTTACGAAAGTTGCCGCTAGATGAGAAAGCGAGATCGGTTAGAGCCCTGGCTGAGCAAGTATTAGACGAGATCATAGAACAGCATAAAATATGCGGCAGCAAAAGGTGAAGAGCAAAGTGTTAGCTATTACCCAATTATTTTTTTCACTAGGGATGTATTTCATGGGCGTTATTTTTTATGGCCTTTCTTTGGCTCCAGGCATTGCCTTAACTCTTTACGCATGGAATAGATATCTTGATCAATCTTTAGTGGTGCGCAGCCTTACATTGGGGATGAGCCTTGCTGCTGCTTATTTCTTATTTGGGTTATGCCTTATTTTTTTAATAGGGCTTACGCGAACATTATTGTTTTTACGTCCCAAAGAAGGTCGTCATAAATTGCTTTCATATGAAGCGGCGAAATGGGCCTTTATTAATTCTTTGTATTTGCTGGTTAATTTTACTTTTATTTATTTTATTCTGCTTACACCGTTTGCTAATTGGTTCTTGCGTATGCTTGGGGCAAAGTTGGGCAAGAATGTTCAGATAAATTCAAAATTTGTATTCGATGCTTCGCTACTAAAAATTGGCGATAATACTGTTATTGGTGGTGGTGCTATTATTGTTGGCCATCAAGTCCAGCGCGGCGTCTTAACTTTAAAGGGAGTCAGTATAGGAAGCAATGTTACAATAGGATCTAATGCTATTGTCGCACCGGGCTGTATTATCGGCGATAATACGATCATCGGTGCCGGTACGGTTTTACAAAAAAATACAATCATCCCTGAGCGCTCTATATGGCATGGTGTGCCCGGGGAGAGCGTTAGGAAACACCCACCGCAAGAAGATATATCAAGTTAACTTCTATAAAAACATCTGTTGGCTGGTAGCAAGAAAGGGACATAGCTGCCTTTTTTGTTTACTTTGAGCCGGGAGCTGTTAATATAAAGCAGTATTTTTGTCGATAATTCAAGGAGAAGAGTGAAATTTAAACATTCTTTATTTTTAAATCCCTACCCTCATTATTCCTCGACAAGCGCTATGAAGCTTTTCCCGCCTACAGGTCTAGAATATGTGGCAACAAGCGCCAAAAGTGTTGTAGAAAAAGTAACTTTGCTAGATTTGCGTTATGAAGAGGAATTAAGCAAAATTGATAATCTTAATAATTTCATTGCTCAAGGCGTTGACATCATCTGTGTTGGCATTGGTTGGGATAGGCAGTTAGATGAAATATATCAACTTCTTAATCAATTCCCTAAAGATATTCCTTTAATTGTCGGAGGCTATACGGCTACTGAAAGGGTAGATGATATATTTGAGCAATGTCCTAATGTAAATATCATTATAAGGGGTGAAGGTGAAGAAACCATAAAGGAAATATTGCAAGATAAGCCAAAAGAGGATATTTTAGGCATATCTTATAGAGATGATAAGGCCATTATTCACAATGAACATAGACCGTTGTCTTGTCTGGATAATTTTCCCTATCCTGACAGGTCTTTACGCAATAATACTTACCGTTTATCTATGAATAACATTAATATGCCCGGTTGGACATTTGATACGGTATTGTCAGCCCGGGGTTGTCCTTATAAGTGTAAATTTTGTACATTTACTTTAAATCCTTTGGGTCAAAAGAGAGAATATTCTGCTCGGCGGGTGGAATCAGTGGTTGATGAAATAGAATCTATTTCTGCTAAAGTAATACTATTTAGCGATGAGAATTTTTCGATAGAGCCTAAAAGAGCTGAGAAGATTTGCGATTTGATCATTGAAAGAAAAATAAAAAAACGCTTTGTAGTCCAAACCCGAATTGAAATAGCGAAATACCCTGTTCTTCTTGAAAAGATGGTAAAGGCCGGTTTTAAGACTTTATTAGTAGGCGTAGAGTCTCCTCATGACCATATTTTGAAGCAACTAGATAAAGGATTTGATTCAGAAACTATTATTAAATATTTTAAGGTTCTTAAAAAATATCCCTTGTATTATCATGGCTATTTTATATATGGCAATATCGGAGAAACTGAAAGCGAAATGCTTTATATAGCTGATTTCGCTAAAAAAATTGAGCTCGATTCAATTACTTTCTTAAAGCTTAGGATAGAGAAATTTTCACTTCTTAAAGAGGTTGTGGAAAAAACCCCTCATTATCACATCGCAAGTAATGATTGTGTTTACTCAGACGATATTAGCTACGATAATCTAAAGAAAATAGGCAGAAAGATTAAGTTTTCGTTTTATACGCCTTCGCGTTACGTGCACATATTAAGGAAATGCTTTCAAATTAAGTTTTTCCAATTTAAAGATATAATTATGCTTCTTAGAATCATTCCTGTGGTTCTTATCGGAGTCTTACGCAGGGAAATAGAAAGGGGCAGGCTCAAAGATTCTTTAAAAAGGACTTTTATTAGCAACAAATCTTAATTAAAAAAAGGGTTTAGTGCATAGTAGGGAGCAGTCCTTCATTCGGGCGTTGCCTTCATGAAGTTAAACTATATAGTGAAACAAAGGAGTTCAAAATGAAAAAAATTCTTTTAGTAGATGATGAGCCGGATTTCACATATTTTCTAAAAACCAATATAGAGGAAAGAGGAAATTATCAGGTTTCGATTGCTGATAATAGTAAGACTGCTGTAGAGATATTTTCTCAAGATAAGCCTGATTTAGTTTTTCTTGATATTATGATGCCTGATGCTAGCGGTATGGATATTCTACGTAAATTAAAAAGTCATAATGCGGACAACGAACAAACAAAAATTTTAATGCTTTCTGCTAAGCGTGACGCGCAGTCTATACTAGATGCTCAAAAATACGGGGCTGATGACTATATAATGAAACCCGTTGAAATAGATAAGCTTTTGAGTATAATGCATAAATATCTAGGCGAATAAAAAAGCTAGGAAAGAAAAAAACCAAACAGTCGTAACTGGCTTTGGTTTTTTTGTCCTTTATCGCGATAACCCATGTATTTATTAGGGTTTGTAAGCGTTTTCTTGACTTTTGCCTTGAAAATATGGTATACATTGATTCTATCATCATGCTGCTATTGAGGAGCCCCTACGGTCATCCCTGCGCTATCTTGGCTTCTCTTAAAGTCTTATAACATTAGGTACATCTTAATGATTTGACCAAGCTTTAGAGCGGCCATAATAAATAAAACTAAAGGAAATAAGAAATGGATGTTTATAACGGTTCTGAAAGAAGGCAATGCAGGCGCCATAATTGTCATTATCAAGTTAGTTTTAAGCCAAAAACAGACTCTAAAACGTATGATTACTCACAGACAAGAAATATTAGCAAGATGGGAGCCATGCTTACAACGAGTGATTTATACGAAAAAGGTGCTTTTCTTGAGATAATTATGACAATTCCTTTTACTGTACCCACTGTTAAAATTGAGGCTGAGGTCATCTGGACTAAAAAAGTGCCTAATGCCCTTGTGTATGAAGTAGGCATTAGGTTTGGCGCTCAAGATAGTGTTTTAAGCCAATTCATTGCAGAAAGATTGCATTAATTTTTGTATAAAAGTATATTTGCAAATAAAAACTCTACAGTTTTTGAAGGCTGTAGAGTTTTTATTTTTATGGTTTGGGTTCGTCTTGACCTCTAAGAAATATATTGCCTAAGTGTAGACAATCTTATAAAATATGAATTAACATGAAGAAAAGTTTAATCTTAATTTTATTAATTATTTTTGCTTTCTTTAGCTTTGTAGGCACAAAGGCTTTTTCAGCTTCCAGTAGTTCCTATTCGATTACTGCAAAAATTATCTCTATTAGCCGCAAAGAATATAATGATACAGTCATAATGAGAAGAAAATATAAAGTAAGAGGGATTACTAAAGTCTTCATGAAGCTAAAAATCCTACGCGCAGGGTATATGATTAAAAAAGGTGCTGATGATCCGGGAGTAACTTACCGCGTTGGACAGATAGTGGACGTTTACGCTTATGAGGAAGTGGATTTTTTAAGCAGCAAATTGATAGAAAAAAATGACGTGATAAATGTAACAATTGTTGCAATTCCTGTAGGGGTAGGAGAGTATTCATATAAGGTTAGCAGGATAAAGAGGCGATAAGACAACAATCTATTTATGAATTGGGGTTTATCTCTTAAAGATCATGCAAGACTAATAGTCGTATTAATATATTCATGTTTGACCCTGCCTCTTTTTGCCGGAGACATCCACATTCCTTCTGAGTTAAAAGATTCCGGTTTCACTAAATATATTTTGGTTCGTTATTCAAACGATACCGCTTATGAATATTATACGTTTTATGATTTTACCACTCAAGATTCCGGCGACACTATTACTTTTGTGGTCGCTGAAGGTGTAGTCATCGATTATTATAAAGAAAAAAGCAAATAGACCTTGAAGATATTTCCATGAATTTACTAATTATGCAATTGAATTGTTTTAAAAGATAAGTAAAATGCAGTTAGTTTATAAAGCCTTGTCAAACAAAGGCGAACTCTATATAATCAAGGGTGTCCTCCAGCAGTGTGGAATTGAGTGTACTGTAAAAAATGAGATTTTAGACTCTCTAACCGGAAAAATCAGCTTTTTAGATGCTTGTGCTGAATTATGGGTTAAAGACGAAGATTACGAAAAAGCCAAAAAGATAATAAACAGCAATGAGAAAGAATAATTTGTTGTTAGTTGTAGCTACGGTTTGCTTGGGAATGGTGATTAATTGCTACGAGGTTCGGGCGAAGACTTTGCAAACAGGATTAAATCTTACGGTAAAAAGCCTGATAAAAGAAGAAGCCGGATTGTTGATTTCAATACCTGATCCTTTTTCTCAAAAAATGCATGATACTATAATTTTGGAAAATATCGTATCAGTTAGCGATTATGGAAAATGGTTACAGGGCAATCTTTATTATCAAAAAGACGCAGATGGCCAAGATGTATGGTCTCTTCCCGAGGAGACATTATCCAAAAATGGGGGAGATTGCGAAGATTTAGCTTTTTTTACGCAGGCAACGCTAGAGGTTCTAGGGTATAAGCCTGAGGTGCTATGTGTGATGCGCCCCCTAGAGAGTCATGCTTTGTGTATTTTTAAAGATAGCGGGCGATACTATATTGTTGATAACACAAATATATTTGAAACTATGATTACCAGCCGTTTGCAATTATTTGAATTTCTTACTAGAAAATATAAGGCAACTCACATAGCTCAATTGAGGATAGACACGAAAGGCTATAATATCCTTTTTCAAAAAACAAATATTGCCAGTAAAATAAGCGAGTGGAGGGGGCAATGAAAAATAATTATTTTATTTTGTTTATTTTAGTGTTTTTATTTATATCTGCTGAGGCCTATTCTCAGGATGTAGTCTTTATAGGTATACCTGTTGTTAAAAATTCTTCTTCTCATGATGAGTCAACTAATAAAAAAATACAAGACCAGGATCAAGTCACTTATAAATTAACTATCGTCAAAGAAGGTGATGAGTACTATTGGAGTTCTCGTAGCGATAAACCGCTTAAGTATAAGAAAAATGGGCCCTTTCATTATTTTTATGATGATTCCGGAGCCAGTTATATAAAAATAATGGAGGCTGAAGAAGGAAAATACATTTACATGGAACACATAAGTTTGGGTTTTAAGACGATTTCATATTGGGGCGGAGGGAGTAAATTAAAATTTTGAGTTGTTATATTAATTAGAGTACAATAAAACATATGGTAGAAAAAATAGCTCTTGTCGCGGCAATAGTGCTGCCGTTGTGGAATATACCTCTTATTGTGAGGATTGTAAAAAGAAAATCGTCTTCTGACATAAGTTTGTCTTGGGCGGTTGGGGTTTGGGTATGTTTTCTGCTAATGGCCCCTCAAGCCTTGCAGTCGTCGGATATTGTCTGGAGAGTCTTTAACATTATGAATCTGATTTTATTTAGTGCGGTTGTGGCGGTTGTTTTGTGGTATCGTCGGACTGCCGGGAGGAAAGTATGAAGAAATGTCCGTATTGCGCTGAAGAGATATTAGATGAAGCCATTAAATGCAAGCATTGTGGAGAATTCTTTGAAAAAAAGGAAGAGTCTAAATGGTATCACAAAACATCAACGTTAGTGGTGTCTTTTCTATGTGTAGGTCCACTTGCTTTGCCGTTACTTTGGATTAACACCCGATTTAGTAAAAAGGTTAAGATTATTGTAACAGCAATTGTTGTTATCTTTAGTGTGATATCCGGAGCTTTATTTGTAAAATCAGCAAAGGCTATCATGGAGTATTATAAATTAATAAACGAGTATCTTTAAAAATCACTTGCCGGCAAGTCATAACCATTATTAATTAAAAGGACAAGTAACATATGGGCTTAATATCTCTTTTGTCAAAAAATCCTTTAGCTTTTTTTATTTTGACACCAATACTTCTTTATTCGGTTATCTTTCATGAGATTGCTCATGGCTGGGTTGCCTCATTGTTTGGCGATAATACTGCTAAATATCAGGGCAGGTTGTCTTTTAATCCTAAGTCTCATATAGACCCGATGGGTGCTCTTGCTATTTTTTTGGTAGGCTTTGGTTGGGCCAAACCTGTGCCTGTAAATTACAGAAATCTATCGCATTCTAGAACAGCTATTGTATCTGTTGCCTTGGCAGGCTGTGCTGTAAATATACTTATCGCTACAGGAGCCTTATTTTTATTACAGTTTGAGGTTTTTAAAATGAACGGAATTTTTGTGATGGTTTTAGTAATAGCAGCAAAAATAAACTTTACATTAGCGTTACTTAATCTTATACCTATACCGCCCTTAGACGGTTCAAGAGTTTTAATGTCATTTGCAAGTCCGTCTTTTAGGTTAAAGCTTGCTAAACTTGAACCTTACGGATTTTTTCTGGTAATAGGATTATTGTTTATCGGATTTCTCGACCCAATGTTTTCTTTAATTGACAGTGTTATTATTTTATTTATAAGTTTTTGATTTTAATCTTAATATAACTAGATGGATAGTATAAAAATAGATAAAATAATACGCTCTCGAAGGCGTACACTATCCATTTCTGTAAATAATACCGGCCACTTAATCGTAAGAGCACCTTTGCCGCTAGATGATCATGCAATAATTGATTTTATTAATAAAAAAAGAGATTGGGTTGATAAAAGAAAAAAAACAGCAAGAATGAGAATGGCTAGAATTAAGCCAAAAGTTTTTACTGATGGTGAGGAGTTTAAGTTCATGGGGCGCAACCATCAGCTAAGGCTCACTTCTCGGGATCAGATAAGATTGTCAGAATATTTGGAATTTCCTATAAGATTTTTGCCAAAGGCTCATGATTTTTTGCTTCGGTGGTATAAGTTGCAAGCTTTTACCAAAATAGGCGAGCGGGTAAAGTTTTATGGCAAGATAATGGGCTCAAAGCCTGAGTCTATTAAAATTACTAGCGCTAAAACTCGTTGGGGTTCTTGCTCAAGAGAAAACAAATTGAATTTCTCCTGGCGTTTAATAATGGCGCCATTAAGTGTCATTGACTATGTAGTTGTTCATGAGTTGGTTCATATAAGAGAGAAAAATCATTCTTATCGGTTTTGGGACAAGGTTTCAGATTTTTTGCCGCAATATAAAGAAAGACGAAAGTGGTTAAGGGCAAACGGATATTTGCTTGTGATTTAGTTAGGGGGTAAGAATTGCGTATTTATAATGTAGCGGTAGTTGGAGGAGGCGCAGCAGGTGCTATGGCGGCCATACGTGCTAGTCAGTTAAAAAAAGATGTTGTTTTGATTGAGAGAAACCGTTCCATCGGCAAAAAACTCCTTCTAAGTGGAGGGGGAAGATGCAATATCACCAATATTGCATCAATAGAGGAGTTTATAGAAGCATTTGGCAAGCAAGGAAGTTTTTCTAGAACAGCTTTTTCTAAGTTTTTTAATAGCGATCTAATAAGCTTTTTTGAATCTGAGGGGCTTTCGATGAAAACAGAAAGCAGGGGGAGAGTTTTTCCTGTTACTGATAGTGCCGCTTCCGTTGTCAAAATTCTTACTAAGTGCCTGATAAAAAATGGTATCGAGATCTTTTATAAATCGCGTTTGAGGAATATAAAAGAAAAACAAGATTTTTTTCAGCTGAATCTTGAAAATAAAGATAAAATTTACGCTAATAAAGTGATATTGGCAACCGGCGGACTTTCTTATAAAGGATGTGGCTCTTCAGGAGACGGTTTTTGTATTGCCAAAGAATTGGGGCATGTAATAGAGCCTTTAATACCGGCCTTAGTACCTTTAAGAACTAAAGAAAAATGGGTAAAACAGCTGCAGGGTATTTCACTAGCGGATGTACGGCTTGTTTTCAAATATAGTAATAAAAAAATATTATCAGCTATCGGAGATGTTATTTTTACACATTTTGGGATCTCAGGGCCCTTGGTTTTAGATTCGAGTAATAAAATTGTTGGCATTATTGCTAAGCACAAGAAAGTATTACTTTTTATTGATTTAAAGCCTAAGTTAAGTTTAGAGCAACTGAGGGGTTTGTTGTTAAAGGAAAGCAAAAGTAAGATAAATGTGCAGCTCAATAATTTTATGAAAAGTCTATTGCCGCGACGGTTGGTTTCTGTATTTTTAGAATTATCGGCGATAGAACCTCAAAAGAAAATTAGGAAAATCCGCCCAAAAGAACTTAATACAATAGTTAATTTATTAAAATATTTCCCGCTTACTGTTACAGGGTTTTTATCTATCGAAGAGGCTATGATAACCGGCGGCGGTATTTCGTTAAAAGAAATTGATCCACGAACTATGCAGTCAAGAATAGTTGAAGGTATTTATTTTGCTGGTGAAATTATAGATGGGTGCGGTATTAGCGGAGGCTACAATATGCAGCAGGCATTTTCTACAGGCTATCTAGCCGGGCAAGAAGCTAGCTCCGCTTCGCGGAGTTTCCCTAAATAACTATATTAAGGTGGTCAAAATGCCTAAAATAATTTTAGCTTCTAAATCAAAGGCTCGCAGAAAACTATTAAAGCAAATAGGGCTTAAGATAGTTACCGTAGAGACGAATGTAAAAGAAGATAAAAATGCGAGCAGCGGCCTAAAAGCTCTTGTGATTGGCAATTCTTTAAAAAAAGTAAAAGCAGCGGCAAAGAAATTTACAAAAGGCATTGTTATTGGCGCTGATACGGTGGTATATGTTAAAGGACACTTGATAGGAAAACCTAAGAGCATCAAAGATGCCCGCAATACTATAAAATTACTTTGCAGGAATCCCCATTGGGTTTATTCGGGTCTTGCTGTTTTTGATATCGAATCAAAAAGAATATACACTGCTTATGATAAGACTAAGGTATATATGGCTTTTTTAAGCGATAAACAGATAAAGGATTATTGCCGTAAATTTTTACCGCTTGATAAGGCAGGAAGCTTTGATATACAAGGTCCGGGAGCATTATTCGTAGAACGCATTGAAGGCTGTTATTATAATGTGGTGGGGTTGCCTTTGGCTAAACTGGTAAAAATATTAGCGAAGCTTGATATAGATGTATTTAACATATAGATGCAAGA
>SDBT01017927.1_pt1 | contig 11154 bp, 13 predicted proteins | sample 2277101 | NCBI WGS metagenome assembly SDBT01 (sample SAMN10404973, study PRJNA504765) | marine sediment metagenome | isolation source: marine sediment core GS10_PC15, 103 cmbsf | place: Arctic Ocean: Southern Knipovich Ridge | collected 2010 | reverse complement strand
CGTAACTGCTACTCCATCATAGATGGAGGAGTAAATTCTTCCTGACATAGCTTCACCTCGCTAGTAAGTGTGTGATAGGGGGAACCCAAGGTGGGAACGACGTGGCTGCTGCCGCTGCTGCTATCAACCCGATCATGCCGATATATTGAACGTCGTAGTTCGTACCACCGGCCGGGCTGGTGGTTTGAAAGTTGATATCATCCCCGGCTACCACGGCATCGGTGTTTGATGTGTCGGTTACAATCGATACACCCGTCAGTTCGACACTCTGATTGCCGTCGGCAGCATTAATGCGAAAGCTGATCGTCACTGTGACCGATCCAACCATTCGACTAACGTTTGCGATCAATTCCTCGGAAGTGAAATCCGACGCAGCAGCAACATCGGTCTCCGTTTCAGTAAATTTCTCCGCACTCATCGAACCTCGGATCGGCCACCATGCTGTTACGTTATCTAAAACTCGCTGATCGTTCCCGTGGATGCAAGTAAACCATTGGCTGTCCGTGCTGATAAGGTTCCCCCAGAGCACGCCAAACCTGATGTCTCCGGTCCCGGCTCCAGTGGACAAGTCCCAGTTAATCTCCTGATTAGCACTGATAGTATCGGTGTTTGACGTGTCCTCGTGTGTTCCTGTAGCCGCCGCTAAAACACTGATGATCTGGTTGCCATCTGTTTGATCTATCCGAACACGCGCCACCGAGGTATCAGAGCGCGTGTTGATGGCTAAACCCAGAGATAAATCAGCCCAGGTAACATTCCCTTCCCCGATTGTATATTCACGGGTTGACTCGGTGGCGTTCTCAACTCGACCCCCTATAGCGGGGACAAAGGTTGTCGCGCTCGCGCCCAAGAGGGTCTCACCGGATGACAAACACCCAATCAGCGTAACTAAATCAGCATCGCTGTCGAACTCTATGGAATTCAACTGAATACCTAAAGACGTACCACCCGCGCCCCCGACCATTTTGAGCAACACCTCATCGGCCGCGACAAGCGTGTGAGTATTAGAAGTATCTTCAAAATCACCAGTAGTTTCGGCTGCGATACTCACGGTCACGCTGGTGTCAGATTGTGAGTCTTGAAGTGTGACAGTGCTTGCGGCAAGAATGGTGTTTGTCAAAACCGTGACAAAGAGATGCCCCATCGTGCCACTTAGTCGCAACGGACGGTCGTTGCCGGCTGCCGCGCCACCTGACTCGACATTGCTGGCGCCCACAGGCGTATATTTCGTTTCACCGTCATTTAATATTTCGGGACCGGCTTTCCAGCTAACGGCGAGGGACTTAGCCATCGAGAACAGGCAATTCTTTGGACAGCGCAATCACCGTATCGCGAATGTCCTTGCGAGGAAGATTCTTATGTTCTTCGCAGACGCGCTCGACAAAAGCTCCGAAGAAGCCACCTTCCTTCCGTTGCCCGATGATGAGTTCCTGCCAGACACAGCCGCACACTTGAGGGATACGGACGCGCTGCGTTTGTACGACCCCGGTAAAACCGACATGCTCAGGACAAGGCACCGTGACCGTGGCCCGTATTCTGGTTCCCGCAGGTGGAGCCGCTTCCAGCACGGGATGCCTTATCTTGGAAACCTCGCCCCCGAGGTCCACTTTCACGGTCTCATAAATTGGCACCCTGTAAACAAAATCCCGACCAGTAGAACTAGGTTCGAGATAGCCTCGAGGACTCACCGCCGTGTCGGAAGCTATTTCTTCATGCCCCATACGACTGGTCGTTTCCTTGGTGAGTGCAAGTTTGCACTCACAAGTATGCGGGTTCCAATCCAGCTTTTGCAGATCCATTTCCATAGATATTACTCGGAACTCACTGGTTCGGGGTCAAGAACGGGCTCGTTAAGCTGCTCCAGTTCACGCAACTTTCTCGTCACCTCGTCAAGGTCGAGAAGCAACTTCTCCCGACGCAGATCGACAATGAACTGCTCAAGCTGATCGAGCACATCACTGACTGCATCCTGGTGAGTCTCTTGCCCGAGCGCCGCGCTGGCCAACGCAAGATTGAGAAAGATCGCTAAAAATAGGGTTTTCATACAGGTCATTGTCCAACCTCTCATAAGACTTCTCGTAATGGCCAGACCGTCGTTCCAATCAAAGAAACAGGGTCTAAGATTTCAGACAGCTTTAGCCCTAAAACATCAGCCCATGAATACCAAAGGACCAGCGTACCAGGAAACGCACGGCCTGTTTCCCATGAAGCAAGATGCGAAGGGAAAATCCCCATGTGATGAGCCACCGACGCTTGAGTCCATGGACTCTTACGAGTGAATTGGTCTCCATTAATATCACACCAATGTTTGTGCTTTCGAGCCCTAACTCTTGATAAAAGGCTTATCACATACTCATCCATTCGACGGTCTTTTGTAGACATTTCCAATACCATCAACAGGCTATTGCCACACCACTATTCCTCATCCTCAGAAAGTTCTTCAAATACATTCTTTTCCTTAATAGTCTTACTATCGACTCGAATACCCAAAGTGGCAGGATTGCCTTCGCTCGACCCGTCCGGAGGTACTTGCAGCATCCCCACTGAGCCTTTAATAATCACCTCAATTTTCTGCCCTATCTTCAAGGCGCCAACTTGCTCGTCAGAAATGTCAATCTCCATCGCCTCGCGAAACTTATCGTCCTCGCCCATTTCGCCTAAATGAAAGCTTGGCATCTTAAATCTCCTTGTCAGAAGCAGGAGGAAACGATTTTCAATCCTATGATGCGACTATTCCGCACCCTATGATCTCAACCGTCTCTCCTCCCACTCCCTAAGCAAGTTAGCCAGCAACCCGACTGATTGCCTGGCCGTAGATGTCGACAGTCTTCACCGCACCGGTGCCGTCATTCTCGACCCCAATGTAGGGGATGAGATCAGCCGAAGTGAGCGCCGCCGTGGTCTTCACGAGAACATCGTTGATATACATTCTTGCGATGCGCTGATCGTCAACGGTGATCTTGAGATGATACTGCGTGAGTGTCACGACAGCAGCGACGCCAGCATCAGCAGCATCATCTACGTCAGCGATCGAGCTAACCGCTTGCCACTTGCCGCTGTTAATGTCGTTTTCGTAGCGGAAGAAGACCTGATCAGCATCAGTCGCCACCACGGGGGTATTCGTGAGCTTCAAGCCGGCCCAGAGGATCGCGTTGGTGATAACGCCGGTCTTAATGAAGCACTCCCACTCGACTTCCTTGTCGGTGCCCCAAGTGACCAATTTCCACGCCGACTGGTTGGCGTCGATATGAGGCACCAGGATGCAGGAGTCTCCGTCGGCACCGCTGGTTGACATCGTGATACCGCCCTCGGCGTTGATAAGAGCGTCATCGGTCGTAGCGTTGGTGCCGAGTATCTCGAAGTTACGATCGGCGGTGATGTTGGTTGCCTCCGTCGCACTCAAGATGTCCGCGTTGATTGAGGGGATACCATACAACCCCGGAACGTAAGTAAGCTCGTAACGCTTCGACAGGCCGATGCCGGTCCTGCGCCCGCGAAGGTGCGAATGGCCGGTGACGAGAGTTTCGAGCTTATCGAGGCCTTGGATGACCCCGCCTTGAATATTAACCTGTGACATCTCACTTCCTTTCTATGAAGGGTGCCCTTGCGAGCACCCCCCATCTTCATGACTAAGCCACCCGAAAGCCACTTAATCCGGTTACACGAACTAGACGCTCAGGGCGCCCAAGTATCCGTTCGTCAGCCCGCCGTAGCGAACCTCCAGCCCGGCCTCAGTGAGCCACTGCCCACGCCGCAGATCTTCATCCTTATTCTGGATGTTGTCTTGGAACTTCGTATCGCGGCCCGTCAGCGGACGCCAACGGAGCGAGGAGAAGTCGACGATGAACATAGAGTCTCGATGCAACGTATTCTGGTTGAACAGCGGATGTGTCCGTATCAGGAGCCGGCCTTGCGGCATCAAGAATTCACGGAACTGCATCCCGAATGTCCTGATGACCCCACCCCACTGGATTTGTGAGTTCGAGTCGGTCTGGAGCATCTTGTTGAGGGCATTGAGCCCCGTGTTGCCGGTGAACGCAATACGCTCATCACCGGCTGCCGAGTCGTAGTCGAACACGGGAAACACCGCATCGAGGAACGTCGAGACCGTGGGAGACGACGAAAAGACTGTCGTTGTGTCGGAGGGGACGAAGGCCCTAAGCCCGTCCATCGTCCGCAACGGCTTCCCATTCGGCCCAGTGGTCTCGTTCTTCTGGCCCCAAAGGAGAGCCAGTTCGATGTCCCTCGCATGGTCGAAGGCACGCCGCTTCTTGTCGTTCGCGACAGGGTCGCCCGTGCGAGTCTTGGTCTTCTCCGCCGTTCCCGTGATCTCATAAGCCGTCTTGAAGATCTGGCAGAGGTTGTTGTACTTGATCGGGTTGCGGGATACCGCAGTCGGTGCGGCACTGCCTTCCTCGAAGGACGATCCGATCTTGAGCAGGAACAGGTCGTTGGCGATCGCAGCAGCCGTTGTGCCGGCGCGACCACGCTTGACAGTGAACTGCGTCTCGCTTGCGACAGCAGCGACCTCGATGATCTCATGGTCGTAAGTCGCGTTGTCCGTCGCAGGCTCGACAAGCAGTAGATCACCCGGTGCCAAGTGTGTTGCGACCCCCCAGACATTGCCGGGAGACGATGTGCTTGCGTCCGCACTATCGACCACGACTGTCAGGTCGCCGGCACCGAGGGCGCCATTGACTTGCAGGCGAATGATCCCAGTCGGCTCATCCCACCAGGAGAAGTCGGGGTCATTCACACTCTCCTTCTGCACCCTCGCCATGAGGGCGAAGATCGGAGAGCTTCCATTTGGACTTCGGAAGAGGATCATCTCCCGAAAATTCTTCGGCCTTTCGTCTGTGGCCCAGTCTCCCGTGCCACGAAGGCCCGCTACAGCAGCCATTGTACGTTCTCCTTATCCTAAGTCGAGCTCTTCCTCCTCCATCTCCCGAGAGAGCGCGGAGAAGGGGTTTTCTTTCTGCGCTGATGTCGCAACGGGAGGACTTGCAGCTGCCGGCTGGAAAGGCGCGACAGGTGCTATCACAGGTTCAACAGGCGCAGCCTCCATCGGTATCTTGAGGGCGATTATAGCTTGCGCCCCTACGTTATTGATGAAGGTCTCCAACGAAGCGTTTGGATCGACCTGACGATAAGCCATGCCAAGGCGAACAATCGCATCGTGGTGTTGCCCTTTGTCGAGCTGAGGCCACGCACCATAAAACGCATCCTCATTCGTCCTGGTCAAGTCTCGAACTTGAAGGGCCGTCTCGACTGCCTGGGGGAGCACACTCATTACATGCCCAATTGATGCGGTCACAGCATCCATGTAGACCTTCGACATGAGGCGAGGGATAGCTTCCCCCGCGTTGTCATTGAGGTCTTCTGCCGCCTGTTCGTTGAGGGCGTAGTGCTGAGTTGCCAGAAGCTCCTCAGCCTCTCCACGCCACTGCTGGTAGTATCCCGCCAACTGATCTTGCGATAGCTGCGGCGTAGGCGCTGCCGGTGCAGGTGGCTCAACGACAGGCGCTACGGGAGGTTGTACCGGTTCGGCTGCTGCAGGCGGCTCGGCTTCAACTGGAGGGACAGGTTCGCCCACAGGCGGCTCTGGCTCCTCAGGTGTCGGCTCCGCTACCGGGGTCGGCTCTGGCTCCGATACAGGCTCCTCAGGGAGATCGGCGTCGAGTTCTCCCTCGGACTCGGTTAAGAAGCCCAAGTTTTGGACTCCAGGTAATGCCTCCGGCTCAGGAGTTATATCAGTCTCCGGAACGGCCGGCGCATCTTCAACTTCTGTAGGCTCTGATGCGGCTGCTGTATCACTCATCGTCTATAGTCTCCATAGAGGACTCATCGTCCCCTTGTGTAAGGGAAGTGAGCAATAGTGAAGCGTCTTCGTGAAGTTTTCCAGGGAGCGCGGCTGCTACGCGAAAAGCTGCAGCCTCCCCTTTCTTATACTCTTGTGCGTACATGCCGTCGGCGCTTGCGAGGGGCTGGAGAAGCTGCAACTGGCGAGTCGTCGATTGCCCGAGAAGGGTCTTCTCAAGCATTCTCCAACCTTCGCTCGATAGAAGCACCACCATCGCATTGCGCAGCGTGATCGCGTCAATCTTGCGCGTATCGGGCTTATCGCGATAGCTTTCAGCTGGATCGCTCATGCCGAAGCTCCTAAGTTACTGACCTGCCCCGCCGGAACTTTAGTCAAGTCGGGTAGGTTCGCGGCGCCGGGCCCAGGAATAACGTTTCCCGCTTGGGCCTGCTGCGCTAACTGCTCATCAGGCAGTACTTCTATCTTAAATTGATTAATGTTCTTCAACCCACTGAGCTGAGCGACCCACGCAAAAATCCTTCCAATATCATATTGCTGCATGATCTCAGGGAAGTTGCGTATCTGCGCGAAGAGCTCTCGCCACAAATTAGCTTGTGCAAAGCGATCAACAGGAAGCGTACCGTCGACGGGGACGAAGTCGAAAAAGCCTTGAATTGTCTCAGGGTTAACATCGACGAATTGCTGCCCAGCTTCGAGCGCTAAGTCGCCGACGATGCGGAACTTTCTCTCAGCATCGTAGTATTGCTGAGTGTTCTGCACGAGCTTCTGCGCCATCGGCGCCCACCCCATCGCGCTCGCATATTCACTCACAGTTTTCAGCCTATTGATACTGAAGCCTGTTGAGGTTCTGATCTCCGCCGCGGTTTTCCGCCCACCCTGCTGCAAGACGCCTAGGATTTGGTCGCTCACTCCTGAGGCCTTTTGCCCGATTATATCCATCGCGTGCATATCGCGCATATGGTTCTGCGTCAGATCGACGACCTGCAATTGTGTCATTGCAGTTTTCGTATCGCTCCCATACGCTTCAGGCGTCAGGCGAATAAGGCCACCGGGGAGCGGGTCTTGTGCGTCCATCATGACGATGCGAGAGGGGTCGACGACGAACTGATCATTGAGCGCTTTGCGGACATTATAGAAGTGACTGTTGATTAAAAAGTCCATCGTGTTCTGAATGGGCTCAAGAATATCGGGTATCCCTCTGTTCGCAATCGCATAGCCCTCAGGTTCGAATTCGATCACGTTGAAGGGAAACTTATTGTGCCAGGCGCCGAGTGGCTGCGCACCGATGACGATGTTGAAATCTGAAGTTACAGTGAAGACCCACTTCTCGGGCGAGGTGCCCTTGCCGATGTTCCAGGTCTTCGGAATAAGCTCGATGTGGCACTCGAATATCTTAACAACGTCCGAGGACTTTCGATTATCGGCCCCCTCTCCTACAGTGTCGAAGGACTCATCTGAGTCAGGAAGCTCTAACTGGGCGCTGCCTTGAGTGCGCGCTCCGGTGTCTCCTCGGAAGCCAGGACGCAGGCGATCAATGTTCGTGTACATCCCACGCTCTTCACGCCGGAGCACCTCGTTCCAGCCTAGCTCGCCATAAGTAGCGCAGAATTCGCCATCCTGAAAACGCTGCACAGACACTCTCGGATCGGGGAAGAAATCAAACGGCCGTACGTTGAAGATCTTATTCCCCATATAGCCAGGGATCTGTTGCGAGACCTTTGTCTTTTTCGACTTCCCGGTAGGAATGACACCGAGGATAAGTTGCTCTTTTTCGATAATCTGCGAAACAGTGACAGTCCGCTCGTCCCAGAATTCTCCGACAACGCCGAGGCCATATTTGCCCATATCGAGAAGCCAAATGTACCACGGCACGAGCATTTCGCCTACTTGTACCTGATAGGACATAAGGGCCTCAAGAGCCTGCACCTGCTGAGAGGACTCACCGTGCCGGCCCTGGAATTGCATGACGGGCACGCGCGCAAGAAAGACGGTCGTCCAATAAGTGTGCGAGGCCATGAGAATGGCGTAGCTGTAAGGGATCTGAATGGTCGTATATTGTGGCTTGCCCTGATCGCGCAGGAGCCTTCGCTTCGCATCAACCTCAGTCTCTGGTAGAAAGGCGAGAGCTCTTTCTTCAGCCTTAATCCACTTATCGTGCCGAGTCTGGAACTTGCGCTTTGAGAACTGCACGCGGTCCCGCACGCCGTCGAGGATCAGGCGATGGAGCGGGGAGCCGAAGCGAATATCGAGTGTTAGGCCGGGCATTTATCGCTCCAACCGCATTGGGCACAGCGGCAATATGGTCCATGAGATAACCTTGTCTCTACCACTTCCCACAGGCGAGACTTGCACCTGGGGCAGACGCTGATTTCCTCCAACTCAACGATGTTGTCAAGTGTTAGTCCAGGCATTAATCAACATCCAAGTGAGGGACAAGATGGTTCACGCGCTCTTTCTTCCGCTTCTTGAATTTCGCAGGGACGCTCTTTGTCCCGGTAGTGCGGTCAATCGATTCGTTGACACCCTGATTGAAAAACTGAGTAGACTTACCCCTTGACAGTGAACTGCCAGCACGGGCTCTATCCAGATCCTTACGCATTCGCCCACCGCTACGAGCAAATCGTTCGGCGTCAGTAATCCCCTTAGATTTCTTCGCCATCAGAGTTTCCTCTCACTGTTTAGCTCTTAATCTCCAACGCGTAACTGTGGGCGTAAGTCGCGATCTCCACGCCTATCGGCTCAAGGGCCTTTCGCAGCCTAACCACGAGAACCCTCACGAGGCCTTGTGCGTCTTCCGGTTCGTCTGCCTCATGCAAGTATAAGCGCTCGACGATATACTCTAAACTCGCGACGCGAGGAAAGGTGTCTACAAGCGCCTCCATTAGGAGCGCTTCTTGTGGAGCAACGTGATCAAGTGTTAAGGTCACGACAATCTTACTCTTCTCCAAGTCAACGAAGACCCCAGAGTTATTGGGTATCCCTCGGTTACATTCCCCACACCACTTCATTCCTTAGCCCTACGGCTATGGTGCTCCCCTTAGATACTCAAGCCGAGGAATATCCGCCTGAGAAGCGATGATCTGGTCATACGCCTCCTCAGCATAGTTCCTCCCTGAGAGTGAAGCGACGCCGACGGCGACAGTCTCGATCAAGTCGTCGTGCGATACGTCAGGGTAAGACGTGAATTGAGAAACGAATTCCGAATGTTCGCGCTTGATGTGGAGACGCTTGTTTGATGCGGGGCCGGAGAGGCCATCGACTATTTTGTCGTATTTCTTGCGCTTATCGTCAGTTTCTTCAATGACATAGTAGCGGCCTTGATGACGCATTGCTTCTTTGAGGAGCCATGCGAGGGTGCGCTGGTACGCGACAGACTCGACGATAACTCGTCGAGGGTGCCACTTAAGTGCAAGTCGAAAGAACTCGGCAATGGTCCAATTTGGTTCATGGCCGCGGTTGAGGGAATAGTCCAAGAGGTAAAAATCATTCTTATGCCTCCCCACAACTGTGAGGGCCTCGAAGTCTTTTGTGCGAAGGCCCTTGGCGATCTGTATATCTGATGGTGGGGGCACAGGGTCGATTACTAAGACGACTGTCATATGCTCAGGAGTAAGGTCATAGAACTGCAGCCACTCAGGCTTGAAGGATGAAGTCTCTGGCGAGACGATCTTGCACTCTTTCTCTCGAAGCCAGAGAGATAATTGGTTGCGGTCTATCGCCGCTTGCTTTTCCTTACGGAGCGTTTCGCTGGGCCACCGCGAGGCCCAAGCACTCTCTTGCCTTGTGAGGGGAAAATCCGCGGTGTCGCTGGTCCAGCACCCGAACACGGCCGATCGCCACTCGTTGTCGGCAAGGGCAAGAGTTGAGGCGTCCTCTCGGTTAAGGGGGGTTTGGAGAAGACTCAACTTGGCGTCGGGTGCTTCGGATGCTGGGGCCAGCGACTCTTTGAGCGCTCCGTAGATCAGGGTGGTGATCTTCTGGCGCTGTTCGGGGGTAGCGGTATTCTCCTCGTCGAGTACGTCATCGACAATTATCAAATCTGGGCGGAAATCGTCTTGCAGGATACCACGGACAGAGCCGGTGATGCCTGTTGCCATTATCCAGATGGGATAATCGTCAGTACCATGATAGATTTCGGCTTCGACGTCTTGCCATTTTTTGCCTGCACGGAGGCCGAAGGTTTGACTATAGGCGTGGTTGAACTCGATCTGACGCCGGAGCCACTTAACAGAACGGAGCGCGTGGCCCTCACTTTTGCCGACGTAGAGAATGGTATGCGCGAGACCATAGGCAATGCGCTTAGCTGCGTAGATACGCAAGAGCGTAGTTTTGGCGCCACCGCGGAATACTTGAACATTGACTAACCTATCCTTTGAGTCGAGGATGTTCCAGATTTCTTTATGAAACGGCGCGGAGGACTGACGCAAGGTTTTGGGGAAGAAAGTATGAGCAAATAAATTGCTATCGACAGCACAGAGCTTGACGAGTTCAGAGAGGGTGGGTTGTGTTTGGGGGGCGTCAAGGGGCATTATTTCCCTCCCCAGATATACACATGGAAGCGATTAGCGCGGCACTCATGCGCCGCAGCCGTTAAGTGAAACCGCTCGGGAAACCGTGTGTGAGGGTCGAACCACCTGACAACTTCAAGAGATGAGAATTGCCAATCGTCGCTGAAGAGATTGCGTAAGACGGGCTCGTATTTGTGGCGAATTTGCCACCAAGCATCAGAGGTATGCTTGAGCTTAATTTCGACAACAGTGACGAGACCTGAGAGAAAATCGACGAGAAGTCCATCGGGTTGGCACCACTCTAAGCGCGCTGCGCCGTTGCGATAGCGCAGCCAGGGTGACACAACATACTTATCGGGATACTCTTCAAGGAGATGCGACTGGACGCGGTTCTCGTAAAGCTCCCCCTCGCGCCGCGCACCACGTCGGCGCTTGCGCGTGAAGTTAATTGAGGGGGGAGCTAGGGCGAGTTCGGCGTCGCTGACTTGCGTGGCCGTAATGGGGTAGAAGTTAGGGCGGTGAGGGCAAAGCAAGCTCGGGCTCCTCGTCCGCAAGTTGTTCAGCGACTATCGTGCCGTTCTGGATTGTCTTGTAAGCCTCGCGAGCGTCGGCGAGAACCTGCTTGTCGATGGCGCCAATGTTGATCTGAACATTGGCCGCGGTGCTTGCGTTGCCGCGTGCGACGAAGCCGAGCGCTTGAAGAGCCATCTCAGCCGTCTCGCGAATGGGCGTCACTCCTAAGTTAGGCGTCGTCCTGAGCTTATGCTCAAGCTTCCCTAGCGCGGTGCCGGCGAGATCTTCGAGCTGCATGTGGATACCTTCGCG
>SDBT01017926.1_pt1 | contig 11155 bp, 9 predicted proteins | sample 2277101 | NCBI WGS metagenome assembly SDBT01 (sample SAMN10404973, study PRJNA504765) | marine sediment metagenome | isolation source: marine sediment core GS10_PC15, 103 cmbsf | place: Arctic Ocean: Southern Knipovich Ridge | collected 2010 | reverse complement strand
CTGAACACCAAGTAAGGAGAAAAAACAGATGACAAATACAGAACAGAGCAGAAGGCATTTTCTGCAGGTAGTGGGTGTTGGAGCGGCTTGCCTTGCGGGGACCGGGCGATGTCTGGCTCAGGTCGGCAGTTCCGGCAAGAAGAAAAGTAAAGCGAAGTTTGAATTAGGCCTGGCTTCGTACACCTTAAGAGAGTTCAAGCTGGAAGATACGCTGGCGATGACCAGGCGGGTCGGCTTGAAAAACATTTGTTTCAAGAGCATGCATTTGGAGCTGGACAGCACGCCGGCCCAGATTCGTGACACGGTGCAGAAAGTCAAAGACGCCGGACTTATCCTCTACGGCGGCGGAGTAATCGGCATGAAGAAAGAAGGCCAGGTACATCAGAGCTTTGACTATGCCAAAGCCGCGGGTATGAGGGTCATTATCGCAGCGCCGTCGCCCGAGATGCTGCCGCTGATCGAGAAAAAGGTCAAACAATACGATATCAAAGTGGCGATCCACAACCACGGCCCGGGCGATGATTTATTCCCAACTCCCAAGGTCGCATTAGAACAGATAAAGAATCTGGACAAACGCATCGGCATGTGTCACGACATCGGACATACCAAGCGCTACGGCTCCGATCCCATCGCCGAAACCAAGCTATGCGCCGACCGTCTCCATGATGTCCATATTAAGGACGTCTCATCAGCGAACAAGGATGGGCATGGAGTCGAAGTCGGGCGAGGCGTGATCGATATCCCCAAGTTCCTCAAGACACTGATAAAGATCGAGTACGACGGCATAGTTTCGTTCGAATACGAAAAGGATTCCAAAGATCCGATAGCGGGTCTGGCCGAGTCAGTCGGCTACGTCAAAGGCGTGTTGGCAGCTATCGGAAATTGAACATCCGGCCCTGCGCCGGTGATATTACAGGAGTGGATAGGTTATGCCGTATAACATTCGTATGGTCAGCACGTATCCGCCACGTCGCTGCGGGATCGGGACATTCTCCCGCGACCTGGCGACTGCGCTGGAGAACTTTACAGCGGAAATCGGAAACATCAGAATCGCGGCGATTGACAACGGCAGAGGCAGATATGACATTCCTGTGGATCTGACGATCGACCAGCACAATCCCGTATCCTGGCAGGATACAATCACCAACATTATCGCTCGCGCAAAGGAAAGTGCCAATCCGACGGTTGTCCTTCTGCAGCACGAGTACGGCCTCGATCCGGACGACAACGGCCAAGGGGGACGGGGCACGAATTTCATTAAAATGGCCAGGACCTTCAAAGCGAACGGCCTGATTACATTAGTCTACCTGCATACCGTCCTCGATGACCCGGATGAGCACCAAAGGAAAGTTTTGCAGGACCTCGCCGAATCCAGCGACGGTCTTATCGTGACAACCGAAAGTGCAATCCACATCCTCGAATCACCCACTTATGGAATCCCCCACTTCAAGCTCAAACACATCGATCACGGAATAAGAATGCAGCAACGGTCACAGTACGACCGGTTGGAGATGAAACGCAGGTATGGGATGGAGGATCGTTTTCTGTTCACGACACTCGGCCTGCTGTCGCCGGACAAAGGCGTTCAATACAGCATCCGAGCTTACGGCAAGTTTCTGGCTGAGTCCTGCACAGAAAAACAACGGGCTCGTATAGTCTATCTGATTGCCGGTCAATGTCACCCTGAATTCGTCAAGGCCGAAGGAGGCGAACCCTATCGCAAATACCAGGGGCTGCTGAGTGAGGCACTGGAAGATTCGAAGCTGACCTGGTGTAAAATCAAAGACCTGAACGGCGCTGACATCACCCGGTATGACGTTGTTTTTCTCGATACCTTTCTGGACGAAACGACACTGGTCGGACTCTACGGGGCAACAAATTGCATGGTCCTGCCGTACCTTAACATGCAGCAGATATCGAGCGGCATCCTGGCCGATACACTCGGCTCCGGCCGGGTCGCTATTGCGACCAAATCCCTGTATGCCAGGGAGCTTATCCACTCGAACAAACGATGCCCCGAAGGTCTTATTGGCGGCCGATACGCCCGGGGCATTCTCGTCGATCCGGGCAAGCCGTCTATTCAGCAGATCGCGCTTGCCCTCGACTACGTGGTATTCAACCAGAAAAAACGGCTCATGATGGAAAAACAAGCCCACCAGAGAGGCTATCAGATGCGATGGGGCAATAGCGCATGGGCTTTGTTGCAATACATTGACTTTGTGAGAGAGCAAAAGGAGATTGTGACCGGCAGGGGGATAAAATTCACAAGGACAAAATCCTCGTCGCTGCAACTGCAAAAACACCGGCGTCACCATGAGGTCGTGACGTCTCTCGACCGGCAACCATCGATCTGAAGCATAAGTTTAGTAGTTTGTTTAGAATGAAATTGTAAATTGTCCATGTGATTGGGTGGCATCCTCAAAGCCCGAGGCTTTGGGTATAGTCAATACCCCAGAAGCCATCCCCAAGCTCCGCTTGAGGCTGCCACCCTCCCAGACAATTAAATCAAATTTGACAGACTACTCGGAAGATTAAAAGACTTAAGCTGCCGTAATCCTAAGCGGCAGCGTGTCGAAGAGCTATGAATTCGGGAAATCCAGGATTAAACTACGTTGAAAGGAGTCGCGGCTATGACGTCTGTACAGCGTCTGATTTTTTCTTTTGTATTGACGGCAGCCTTTTTTGCAGGCTGTGAAACAACGCGTAATATCCAATACGACCGGGAGCCTATAGCACATCTGGAAGCTATGCGGTTCGGGGGCGTCGAACTGGACTATGTCACAGTGCTGTTCGACGTCGAGATTGACAATCCTTATCCGGTTAGCTTGTCGTTGCAGCGTTTACGCTACGCCCTTGTCAGCGGCGGTCGTACGTTTCTTACGGCAACTGCTTTTGATAACGTCACGGTACCTCCGAACACAAAGAAGGTACTAACACTTGAGGACGAAGTCACTTATGCGCGTCTGCTTAGAGCCCTTGGGAGCGAGCCTGGTTCGACAATTCCATTAAAGGCCGAATTGACATTGTCGCTGGATGCGCCGAGGTCGGGATGGATTAACTTGCACGCCGAAAACGAAGGCAACATTATCCTGCCGGAGTCTCCGGAGATAAACGTCGAAGGCATAACGTACAATGCCGTGGATGTGATATATGTTCCCACACCTCAGGATGTTGTGGACAAAATGCTGGAGCTGGCCCAAGTAAAAAAGGACGATTTAGTGTACGACCTGGGCTGCGGGGACGGCCGGATTGTTGTGACGGCCGCCAAAAGATTCGGCTGCAGGGCCGTCGGTTTCGATATAGACCCCCGGCGAGTGGAAGAGTCGCTGGAGAATGTCCAAAAGAACAACGTCGGGCACCTGGTTGGAATTGAGCAGAAGGACATCTTCACGCTTGACCTAAGTAAGGTGGACGTCATTACTCTGTTTTTGCTTTCGAGGCTGAACGTCAAACTGATCCCCAAATTGGAGAAGCTCAAACCAGGCTCCAGGATCGTCTCTCACAACTTCGCAATGGAAGGTATCAAGCCGGACAAGGTTGTCACCATGTTCTCCAGTGAAGATCAGTTCGAGCACACAGTCTATCTCTGGACCACGCCGCTGAAAAAAGAAACGGGCGAATAACCACCTGCCGGACACGACAAGCTCATACCGCCTCAATCGAGGCTGAGAAGTTTCTGTTCTTTGATTGCCTCAATGGAATTCTTTGCTTTTTCCAGGAGCATGAATTTTTTTTCAGGCCCTTTTCAGCGTCTTGCCGCATATCGCTTCGGCTATCTTGATGCCATCGACGGCCGTGGAGATTATTCCACCGGCATAGCCCGCACCTTCACCGGCCGGGTACAGGCCTTCGAGAGCGGGGCTCTGGAAAGTCCGGCCCCGGATAATTCTTATCGGTGAAGAGCTTCTCGATTCCACCGCCGTCATAACCGCATCGTTCATCGAGAAGCCTTTGAGCTTCCTGTCCATCTGCAGAATCGCCAGGCGGAGGGTTTCAACAACGAATCCGGGCAGGCACTCTGCAAGATCGCACGGCGTGGTTCCGGGTCTGTACGACGGCACAACCCGGCCTAGTAAATCCGAAGGCCGGCCGGCAAGAAAATCACCGACAAGCTGGACGGGCGCGAAGTAGTTATTGCCTCCGGTCTCAAAGGCCTTGCGCTCCCATTTCCGCTGGAATGCAATCCCGGCAAGAGGCTCTGTGCTTGCGAAGTCCCGAGGAGTGACACCCGCCAGCAGGGCGCTGTTTGCATTAGGACGATTTCGAGAATAAAAGCTCATGCCGTTCGTTACTACGCACCCGGCTTCGGACGAACAGGCGATTACCTCCCCGCCGGGACACATACAGAAAGTATAAGCGGAGCGGCCGTTCTCGCAGTGGTGGACCAGCTTATATTCAGCCGGGCCGAGAAATTCGCCGGATGCTGGCCTTCCATACTGGGCCTTGTTTATCACATCCTGCGGGTGCTCGATACGAACGCCTATCGAGAACGGTTTTGCTTCGATGGGGATGCCCTGTCGATGCAGCATCTCGAACGTGTCCCTTGCGCTGTGTCCTAAAGCAAGCACGATCGTGTCTGTCTCGATATTTTCAAAGTCGTTGACGATTGCTCCGGCAACTTTACTGCCCCTGATTTCGATACCCGTCAGTTTTGTTTCAAAGCGAACCTGTCCGCCCAGCGAGATAATTCCGCTGCGGAGGTTCTTTACGATCTTGACGAGGTTGTCCGTGCCGATGTGAGGCCTGGCCTGATAGAGTATTTCTTCGGGCGCCCCGGCTTTGACAAATTCTTCAAGGACCTTTTTCGAACGGTTATGTTTATCCTTTATCTGTGAGGTGAGTTTTCCATCGGAAAAAGTACCGGCGCCGCCTTCGCCGAACTTCACATTGGATTCCGGGTCAAGCTCTCCGTTACGCCAGAAATTTTGGACATCCTTTATCCTCGATTTGACGTCCTTTCCTCTTTCTATCAGTACGGGCTTAAAACCGAGCTGGGCAAGAATTAGAGCAGCAAAGAGCCCGCAGGGACCGCTTCCGACGACAACAGGCCGAAGGCCGTGTATATCTCCAACTGTCGGCATCCGGTAACTCATGCATGGGGCGGGAGAAATCCTGATGTCCTGCGAAAATCTGGAAAGCAGCTCAGGCTCGTTTTTGACCCGGACATCTATCGTATAAACAGCCACGATATTGTTTTTGCGCCTCGCGTCTGTGGATTTGCGGATTATCGTAAAGTCAAGAAGCTCCCGCTCGGATATATTCAGCCGTTTGAGAATGTTCGCTTCCAGCGCCTCCGGCTTGTGGTCGAAGGGCAGTGTTATATCTCTGAGTCTGATCATAAGTTTCAATTATTCTGTGAAACAGGAATTTCAGAGCACCTTAATATTCCCATAGTATTCCCATGCGGTTCGTTTAATGTTGGGGCAACTGCAAAACGATCATTCAAATCTGATTGTTGTGCGATTGATCACACTGTACGCGCTATCTTGAGCGCCCTTGTCATGTCGAGCGGAGCCGAGACATCCGCGTCTGACCAGGAGAAAGACCCAAAAAAGTACCATACAGCATTCATTGCCCGGAGTCTGCCTCACACGACTAAAAACGATTCGGATTCGTAGCGCCAGCATCGGACTGAACCGGGTCCGCTTCCGGGACAATCACCATGGCGCCCATTTTTCGCGTGCCGTACGATTTGCGGTTGTAGCCGATGATGATTGGCTTGCCGATTTTCGCCCTGATCGTATTTGACAATATCTCATCGTTCTGCTGACGCCAGGTTTCTTCGCCAATTTGTTCGATTTCACCGACCGCCTCAACGTCAACTTGAAGCTGCACCATACGATCTGACTCGGTATCGAGCATCAGCTTCAGTGTCCAGGGGCCTATGGGAGCCTCGACCGCGCCCGGGACCGACAAGTTGCCGCACCAATAGCCCACGGTCCGTATGTCATCGCCCAGGAACTTGGTGATGTGTTTCTGCATCTGTTCCGGCAATTGCGTATAGTGTGCGGCTGCTATCTTGTTGGTGAATGTTTCATCATCATCCCATTTCAGTTCCATGATATGGGAATCCGGAAACTTCTCAACCATATGCCTCAGAGATTCATTCGAGGCGGCTTTGCCCTGAATCAGAATCTCGACCTGTGGCACGTCGAAGTCATTACTTTGAAGAAACTCGCTTATTTGCAGATCCTTATCTGCAGCGGCATCCAACAATTCTTGTGAAGTCACGTGCGTTGATGTCCGCAAAATCATTGAAAACGGCTTCATACCCCGATCCCCGGAAGGAATCTCAAACATGTAGATGCGATATACGAGGTTTTGAGTGTCCCGGGGCGTCGATGCTTCAGAATCGGCAACATCCATCGCTTGGATCAAATTCTCAATACTTTCCATCTGCTCTTGCGTCACATTAACAATCACGCGATTCAAGCGATAGTCTTGATGTGCTTCTATCCTGAAGACGCTAATTATCAGATTTACCATTTCCTCTGCTGAAATGTGCCTGAGTTCAAAAATTCTCAACTCCTTTGGGCTCATTGAAGGGAGTGTTGAGCGCACTCCGGGTGTTCGGGCCACAGGTGTAGGATTTAGCCGCCGCGACGACCTTGGCGCTTGTGTGGCGGGTGTCGGCACCGTTTTTGCTGCGAACAAGGGCTTCGGTTGCGCCGGAGTCGGCGAATCCGATTGCCTAAATACCGGTTTTTGTGGCTCCTGTTTCGGCGCCTCTGCATTCTGTGCCGGCGATGCGCTTGAGACTACCAAAACTCCTAAAATGGAAACAATTAATGTTCTGGTCTTCATCGTTCAATCTCCTTTGAAGTTATAGGTTCCATACTACATAGATTTCACCATTGTCCAACGTTCCGTGAAGAGTCCGTTGGGGCGGCTCGGCCTGGCCTGCTTTTTCGATCACAATTTTCGGGTTCTCGAATTCCGAGTAAAAATCATCGATGATCTTCCCCTTATACGTCCGCGAATATCTCGTATACTCAATTTCCAGCAGCTCATCTGCCGAAGCCGTTCCGGCAAGATCAATGGGGTCGTTCAAAACAACCGACATAACGACGCATCCGATCACAATACCGAGTGCAAATGTCAACGCAGGCTGCCTGAAGAAATTGAGCAATGCAAAAATCCATGAGGACTCCTGCGGCCGGCCCTGCCACGATTGTCTGAAGATTTCAGCTTTCTGTCCGGAAGACAACTCCGGCACGGCTGCCTGATCCAATTGCTCGAACGTCGAGAGAAAGGAATTATATTCGCTCAGCAATTCCTCTTGAGATTCGAAGCTGTCGTGAAAATACGCTTTGAATTCTTCCAATGACAAACGCTGGTTCTTCATGATTATTGACCTCTAAACATCTATCTTTCCGGCCAGTTTGGCCCGTAATGCGAGCAATGATCGGCGAATATGTGTCCGCACCGCACCTTCGCTGCAACCGAGTGCCTGGGCGATATCAGCGATTGACATTTCCTCATAATATCGAAGGACAAACGCCGTTCTCTGGTTCACGCTGATTGTTTCCAGCGCTTCACGAATACGTTCCTGGATAAGTGCACCATCCAGTTGCCGATTTCCCGGATTCTCATTCGTTGCCGCCGTGCCTGGATGAATCCCACCATTAATGATACGGTTCCTATTCCTATGCCTGATCCATTTGCGGTAGTAATCTATCGCCGTATTGGCTGTGACCGTATTCAACCATGCGGCGAACGGTCTGTCGCAGTGGAACCGACCAAGCTTCCGGAACACTTTCAACCATACTTCCTGCACGCAATCCTGCACCTGCGAAGGATCCAGGACGATCCGGTAACAGATGCGATGCACCCTGTCGACATGCCGCTTGTACAACCAGGCCGCGGCATTTCTGTCGCCCCTTTGAATCGCCTCAATCAAGGCTTTGTCTGGGACAGGATCTTGTCGATTCATCATTCATGTAATACTTACGAATTACTGAAAGAAAATGAATACAAAAAAATTAATTTATTTTCCAAATAGTCTGATTTTTCCGATAGAGTACCAGCCGTCCGGTTGGCGGCCGGAGATGGCGAGTTTAACTTTGGGTTTGTCCGAATTCAGGTCGAGGATGCCGATCTGCAGGTCGTATTCACCTGCGGACATATCTGCCGGGACCGTGACGGCGTTGTCGTAGAGATTGTCGCCCGGCAGCCAGGTTGTGATGTCGGCGTCGGTAGTGAGTATTTCGGTTTTCTCGTCGCTCTTGAGGCGAAGAGCGAGGGGGAATTTCCTGTAACACGGCGCCACACCGGCGTTTTCCCACCATGAGGTGAAAGAGAGCTTACCGCCGGGCTTGAGCGTCGCCGGGTAAGTGAATTTGCGAAGAATGAATCTGTATCCCATTGCTCGCAGCCAGCTATCGACCGAGGGCCACCAATCCTCGGGCACGGGCGAGGACTTGGCATTGAATGAGGAGATGTGCCATTTGAGCGACTCGGCGATTATGTGGTCGACGTCCCAATTCTGGTCTTTCCAATGCTGCATCACCCAGCAGACCTCTAAAGTCACCGGGGCTTTTTTCCAGGCGTCCCGTACACCGAAATTGATGATCGCCTGGGGATAATAATCGTTCATGTGCGACCACGTAGGACTGAATCCTCCCATATCGCCGAGACAATCGACCCTCCAGCCGACGTCCGCGCGGGAAAGTGCGTAGCTGTTTGTCTTCTCGTCGGTCAGAAGCATTACGAGATGCGTTTTCTTAAACGAGTCGGTGTAGGCGTCCACCAGGGCGCGCCTGGTTTTGGTGGTTAGAAGAGCGGAGCCCGCGCCCTCGCCCCAGGCGCCGACTATCGAAACGTCGACGCTTTCGAGGTCGGCGTGCCCGTCGTAGCGTTTGCCGAGGTTCTTTATCATCGCTGTGAAATGCTCGACGTATCGGGGGTCCTCCGGATTGACCTGCCATTTCTTTTCCCGCCAATCCTTTTTGTCGCCGGCCATGGTGCGATACCAGTCTGGGACGTCGTTCTGGTTTCCCGTCCCATAAGGTGCTATGCGCAGCATCAGGGTCTGGCCTCGCTGGCGTGCGGTCTTGAGGGCCTCGTCTATCAGGTCCCAGCGATATTCGCCCATTTCCGGCTCGATGAATTTCCAATATATCCGGAAGTAGGCTATCGTCGTATCGGGATAGCCTTCGTTTTTCAGGTCGCCGTCGAAGTTCTGATAGACGATAGGCTTGCCCTCGGTCCAGCCTTTGGCTTCGTTGAGCGTGTCGCCGTTAAACCTCTGGAACGTCATAAAGCCGATTCCGGGGTTTGTCAGGACGTCGTCGATTTCCCTGGGGCGTACGATGATGGTCTCTTGTGCGAGACCCGTGGCGCAGAATGCCACAATCAGCGCCATTGTGACTGAAACGCCTGCGATCAAACGTGAGATTCTCATGAGAACTTCTCCTAAAATAGTCTTTGGCGAATTAAGTAGATGGCAAGAATATATTTCGCCGCAACATTACTTTCACGCAGAGGGGTTGGATTGAAGATAATCGGCGTCGAGTTTGTCCTTTTCGCGTCCTGTTGAGAGTTTGTTCTTTATCAGATTATCTTTTGAAATAAATGGCACATTGAGATCATCGATTTGGATTTGGTATTTCCGAAGATAGGCTTTGTCGAACTCGACGCCGTCGATTTTTGTTATGATGTCAATTCTTCGCGGCGCCACCCCAATTTGGAACATGATGCCTAATTCGCAGAAAGTCTGTTCGTTAACCTCTTCAAGCGGCGCTCCAAACTCTGCGAGTGATTTATATACTCTTTTTGCATTCTCGGCCGAAGCCTCAACCCATATATCGAAATCACCCGTGGCGCGCGGGTATCCGTACGCCCCCATTGCGTATGCGCCGACAACAAGGAACTTAACCTTGTTGTCTAACAAGATTTGCAACATTTCGTTGTAGTCTTCGTTCAGCACTTTGTTTGTCCCGTAACGACCACAATTCTTTGGTAAGCTCCCAGACAAAACCGACACGTTCGGCCGGTGATGCTTCAACGTATCCATAATCGGCGTCGGTCATTTTGCTGAGCTTCGCATAGTCTCTCATTAGCTTCATATCAATATTGTAGCATACTTTACGCAAAAGCAAAAGACACAATAAGCACGACGCATCACGCTATTTATAATAGAAAAGGCGGTTTTTCTTCAGTTTTGGGTGTTTTTTGGTGGATTTTGAGGTAGGGCATATTTTTTTGTAAAAATGGTTGATTTGCGGTTGTGAATCGGGTATAGTTCTCCAGTTGAAAATATTGCTCTGTCGCACGGGGTAGCTTTTGAATTGATTATTTATTATTGGATATTGACTATTTAAGAAACTGCAAAGAGCAAAATTCATAAATAGTAAATAATCAATGTCTGGGGTCAGCAGTATCACGGCTTGGCTGACTCAAGCCTCCGACAGAGCCAAATCGGGCCGAGACATAACGGTCTCCGTGACAACGAGAATGTTTTTTGAGTTTCGCGTTACCCGATGGTGTAATTGGCAACACATGGCCTTTTGGTGGCCATATTCCAGGTTCGAGTCCTGGTCGGGTAGCTTTTGCTGTTTACTATTTATTATTGACTATTTAGAAAAGAAAGAAGATTACTTTGCTAACGGCGGCGTGCCGGGATATACGATGTTATATTTGAAGCGATTTTATGGCTGAAACGGTAGCGATAATTCTGGCGGCAGGGGGCAGCACGAGAATGAACACTCAGGTTGCGAAGGTGCTGCACGAAGTCTGCGGCCGGCCTATGCTGGCCTACGTGCTCGATGCCTGCCGTAAGATTGGCATAAAAAAGATCTATGTCGTGGTTGGTTTTTCCGCCGACGAGATCAAAAAGCAATTCGCCGGAGCCGACGATGTTATCTGGGTCCAGCAGGATGAGCAGTTAGGGACAGCCCATGCGGTTTTGTGCTGTAAGGAACATCTCAAGGATTTTCATGGCCAAACGCTGGTACTCTGTGGCGACGGGCCCTCAATTCGCGCCAAAACATTGAAAAAGCTGATAGATAAGCACGAATCGGGGCAATCGGCGGCGACACTTGCAACGGCGGTCCTCGATGACCCGGCCGGATATGGGCGAATCATCCGCGATGCGTACGGCAATATGCAGGGAATTGTCGAAGACAGCGATTGCACCCCGGAACAGTTGAAGAAC
>SDBT01017924.1_pt1 | contig 11155 bp, 9 predicted proteins | sample 2277101 | NCBI WGS metagenome assembly SDBT01 (sample SAMN10404973, study PRJNA504765) | marine sediment metagenome | isolation source: marine sediment core GS10_PC15, 103 cmbsf | place: Arctic Ocean: Southern Knipovich Ridge | collected 2010 | reverse complement strand
CCTGACTTTTAATCAGGATGTCACAGGTTCGAGACCTGTACGGCCTACACTCAACTCCCTCCCCTTCTGCTAACATTTTTGCTAACGAACTTCTGAGCACAAAAATGTACAGAAAGATACGAGAAGGTACAAAATGAGAACAAACTGAATACATATAAGGATTAGGAATTACTATTCTTTACTGTTTGGGACAATACGCCTGTATCTTTTAATCAAAGGTCAATAGCCAAAAATCCCTTTTTAAGATACAATGTGTGTATTAGCAATACTTATGTTAATATAGACTTACATTCATTCATAACTGCAAGCAGACAGGCTGACCAATGTCTATAGAAACAAAAGAAGACATATCCTACAAGAGGAATCTTATCACTTCTCTCAGAATGCGTTTTTCTCCGGAAGTGCAGCAGTCTAGAGAGGCAATAGTGGACAATTTAGTTCAGCGTATTCTTTACTCAACAAATAAAGATATTGGCTGTAACATTAAGGACATACAAACCACTATAAGTAAAAGCTTTGGAATCAACATTGTTATAGAGGAGGTGTGTAATTCAATCACCAGACTAATCGATACTCGGTTAGCTCAAAACCTTGGCAAGAAACCAGACCGATTGGTATTTAAAGGAAAGGATAGCTCGATAATTAAATTAACCGAAGATGCAGTAAAAAGCATCGAGAAGTCCGAACTAGAGTCTACTGAAAAATTTAGTCATATATGTTCAAGACTGTTCGGGGACTCACAGCATGGATGGGAAAAATATGAAAAACCCTTTTTATTACTATTGGCCAATATTTTTGCACGTTTAGGTGAGGACAACGTCAAAATGATCCTCGGAGAATTACCACCTCATAAAATCGTTACCTCTTCCTATTTTACGTCAGCATTGAATTCTGTTAACAAGTATCTAAAGCATTTGGACAGTGATTATTTTGAAAGTGCCGCTACATCATTTTTTCAAGATGCAGACCCTGATTACGCACAACTCAAATGGAAAATGGCTCAGAACTATTACATACTGAAAGTAATAGGCCTCGACAGAGAATCAATATTATTTTCAAGAGAGCTTTTTAATAATGCGATATTTTATTTGGATACTAATATAGTAATATCAGCACTTTCTCCTGAAGAAACCTACCACGAATCATTTATAAAACTGAGTAATATATGCCAAGAATTAGGAATAACAACGTCAGTAACTACACTCACTATTGATGAACTTAATAGACTAGTTGAGTCTCAACGTATGATTTTAAAAGATACGGTTGACCAAATACCTGAAGCCACCGCTGCTAGAATTTCCTCAGATTTTTTCGAAATATATTATGAACATAGGAAGACAGATGACAACTACCCTGTAGAACAAGTTTTCGATATATTTGCTAATGCAGAAGACGAATTAAAAAACACCCTAAAAGTCAACACCGAGAACCATCAATATTGGTTTGACAGTATCCAGGAAGATGCGAGAACCAAGAAATTTTCAGAGGACCTCACCGCAAGATACAACTCAATGCGAACTCGAAAAAAGAAGGAAATATCTGCAAACCATGATGCTTTAATGATGCTGTTAGTCGAAAAACTAAGAGATGAACATGGTTCAACTGTATGGTTCCTCACCAGAGACTACACTTTACCTAGTTGTGTCCCGAAAGATAGTAACCATAAGTCACTCGCAATTACTATCGATGCTTTATTACAATGGCTATTGCCTGTTGATAACGACTTGATTGAAGAGCCTGATATAGCAGTAACTTTCTCCGAAATGATTAAATCTCGTGTACTACCACAAGACAGAATCTTTAATATTGAAGACTTTAGGATTTTTCATGAACTTGATATGGAGTGTAAATTACTGCCTTCTGAAGACGTTGAAGATTGTATAAGGTATATGCGAAAAAACTTGCCTTTGTTAAATCCATTGAACCCTCTAGACAGAGAAAAATTTGCCCGGGCAATGAAAGTATTTTTTTCTGACCCTAGTCGAAAATATAAGAAGGATACTCAAGAACTCTTAGCAAGAATTGATGCATTAGAGACTAGTAGTACAGATCAAGAAAGTATTAGCTTAAAAAGAGAAGCAATATTAAGATTAGCCATTGTTTTCCTAGTATTTCTTGTGCTAGAGGCCATCATATTGGCAGTCTCTTCAATATTTGGAACGGGCAACAACATATTACAAAAAATAGTCAACTCATGGCCATTGATACTAATACCACTTCCAGTTTGCATACTCCTTGGAGGATTCTATCTAGGAAAACAGAGGCTCAAAGCACTTGGATGGCCAATAGACAAGTTCTTCGGTGCTGAATAATACCTATTTTATTAACACTATTTATTAAGCCAATATTCTGCTAACATTTTTGCTAACTAACTTTTCACCACCCTAAATGACAAGGTGGTACCAAACGGTACCACCTGAAGCTAAATCCAATATATTAAGTTACAACTAATTACTTATTGTTACGCTCAGGGACAAACCTCTTGTATCTTTTAATCAGGGTATCACGCTAAAGCTCGTTACCCGCCTCAGAATCTGGCCACGGGTTAAGGAAGCATGATGGTAAGTCTGCAGCGACTTGTTAGTCGGCCCTCGCCTGGTAGGATACGAGTTCCCTGGTAGGCGTGCCGAGAGCATGGTTGATTCACTCATAGCATAGTGTTACTATCGTATTAACGACAGACTCAAAGGTTCTGGAGTATGGAACGCCCGTGCTTGACAATTATCTGAACCTGGTTGAGGATGATTCAAGTGTAATGAAAAGTAACTATTCTGATTAGGAAATACTCAATAGGAGGACAATTATGGGAGACACCTATCCAAGATTTACTGTAGCGGCGGTTCAGTCTGCGTCAGTCTTTTTTGATAGAGACAAGACGATGGATAAAGCGGTTCATTTAATTGAGGAGGCTGCCGATAAGGGTGCTGTAATCATCGGTTTCCCCGAGGTATTTATCGCCGGGCACCCTGGCACCTGGTACATGTCCAAAAAATCCAATCCCTTGCATGTTGAACAAAGGTTGTTCGTAGAGTTAGTCAAAAACGGAGTAAAGGTTCCCAGTCCTGAAACCGACCGTCTTTGTGCTGCGGCCAGAAAGGCTCATGCCTATGTAGTAATGGGTATTAATGAAGTTGACACCGTCTTCCCAGGAACCCTTTATCTTTCACAGCTCTTCATTTCAGATGAAGGGGAAATTATGGGAGTACACCGTAAATTGGTGCCCACAGGGGCTGAAAAATTAATTTATAGCGGAGGTGACGGAAGTTATTTGAATGTATATGATACTCGCTACGGGAAGCTTTCGGGCATGGTTTGTGGTGAACATGCCCATAGTCTTTATAAATATGCCTTGCTAGCCATGGGGACACAAATTCATGTTGCCGCATGGCCGTCTTTTGGCCTCTATCCGGATGCTATTGATTTCCGCGCACGCCAACTTGCTCATGAGGGAAAGATTTTTGTTATCAATACTATAGGAATTACTGATAAACAGAATGCAGCTGTATGCTATGATACTCCGGAGGAGGCGGATGACTTTGTTGGCACTACGGGTGGCGGAAGCTCCATTATAGGTCCTAATGGAGAATATCTGGCCGGCCCGGTGCATGACATTGAAGCGGTGGTGACAGCGGAAATCTCGCTGGAAGATGCCCTTTCAGGCAAGATGACCCATAATGTGTTAGGGCATTACACCCGGTGGGATGTTTTTTCCCTTAACTTTAATCGAGAAAGGCATTCTCCCTTTAAGAACATAACACCTACGGAGGGTAGTTCCGTGGATTTATCCTCTGACTTGCAGGAAGTTAAGGAAAAAATCCGTGAAATCAACGAAAAATTGGATAGACTTACTGAAAAGCTAGAACCATAAGGTAAAAAGTGTATAACCTGCTAAAAACAGGGCCGTTATTTCAAAAATCTAGGTAGTTTGTTCCCTTGTATATGCTGATTGGATGGACTATACTGCTATAGGTTTCATAAGATTTTTATAGATTTAAGCAGTTTTGGTGTGCCCTGTCATAGGGAAAGAGTAGTCTACCACCCCTTTTAGCTTTAATCAATTTCTGAGGGTAAGAACTTTGGGCCAGGAGCCTTTAATCAGCATAAGCGAAGCCAGCCACGTCCTCGGAGTTAGTGAGGCGGCACTCCGCCAGTGGACAGGCGAAGGTAAGATAAAGGCTTTCATCACCCCGGGTGGCCATCGGCGTTATTCAAGGACAGACTTAAAGAGGTTCATGAGTTCACAACAAAGGACACTCGGCATAAAAGACCTTATTGTTGAATTGGAAGATACTGCCCAGATACATCGGGAAATTGGCCAGACATCTCTTGCTACCACTCCGTGGGATAATAAACTCAGCCAAGAATCACAAGAGCATCTGGCGAACCTGGGTCGGCGCCTGCTCAATCTTATTATTAAATACGTAACTGAGCCTTCCAGGCGAGAAGAAACTATCCAACTTATCCGTAATGTCGGTCATGACCACGGTGAAACGCTGGCGGCATTAGGCCTGACACTTACCGATTCGGTTGAGGCTTTCGTCGCACACCGTGACCCCATTATGAATGCAGCTACCCACCTGATGAGAAAAAGGGAGGCATTTACCGGGCGTGTCGTGGAGGCAATCCCTCTGGCAGCCCATGTTATGGACAAGGCTCTGGTCGCTTTGGTAGCAGCACACCAGCAATATCGAAATGGGATTCAGAGTGAGTCCAAAGGAGGAACTGCCGAGTGATATCTATCTCACGCCTGCTCTGTGACACTATTAGCCCTGGTGATAGTCTCCGTTATGGAGAGAGGACACCACAATCCATTGATACAGGTAAACCAGATCAGGATATTCCTCACCCGATTGTAGTCTGGAATTGCACCAAGCAATGCAATTTAAGATGCCTCCACTGCTATGCCAGCGCTAACGACCAAAGGTCGGCGGGAGAAATGGATACCACAGCTGGGGAAGCATTTATCCGTGACCTGGCTGATTTTGGCGTACCGGTAATCTTGTTCTCCGGGGGGGAGCCTCTGCTCAGGAAAGACTTATTTGAACTGGCGAGTCTGGCGCGGGAGCAAGGAATGAGGATTGCCCTCTCCACCAATGGCACGCTAATAACTGATAAGGTAGCCAGAGAAATTAGCAATATTGGTTTTGCCGAGGTGGGGATAAGCCTGGATGGCATCGGAGCTAAAAATGACCACTTTCGCGGTAAAGACGGTGCTTTCCAGGCAACCCTGAAAGGTATTAGAAACTGCGTAGACCTGGGGTTAAGGGTGTCTTTACGCTTGACCATCACTCGATTCAACTATCAGGAGATTCCCGATATTTTTCGGTTGGTAGAAGAGGAAGGCATCGACCGGGTCTGTTTCTATCACCTCGCCTATTCAGGTCGAGGAGGTAGTCTCCAGGGAGAGGACATTAGCCACTCTCAGACGAGGTCGGTTATAGACATAATTTGCGAGCGTACTGTGGACCTGCACCGCCGCGGCTTGAGCAAAGAGGTACTCACCGTGGGTAATCATGCTGACGGTGCCTATCTCTATCTAAAACTGAAGGAACAAGATCCAGAGCGTGCTAACAAAATACTAGAGTTGCTCCGAAAGAATGGCGGCAACAACTCAGGCATCAAAATAGGTGCCGTTGATGACTTAGGGAACGTGCACCCAGACCAGTTCTGGTGGCATTACTCGCTAGGCAATGTTCGTGAGAGAAAATTCGGTGATATCTGGACAGATACCTCTGAGACATTGCTCCGTGGGCTGAAAAACCGCAAGGAATTGCTTAAGGGACGCTGCACCAGCTGCCGGTATCTTGACCTATGTAATGGTAACCTGAGAGTGCGTGCCGAAGCGGTATACGGTGATGTCTGGGCAGAAGACCCGGCCTGCTATTTAAGTGATGAGGAGATTGAACGGTAATAAAATGACTACCGAAACATCTCGCCAAAGTAGTGTTATCGAACCCAGATTGCAGGTAATGGCCTGGGAGATAACCAGAAGCTGTAACCTCTATTGCGCCCACTGCCGTGCCTCAGCAGCCTATGGGCCTTATGAGGGCGAGCTATCAACCGAGGAATGTTATCGAGTTATTGACGGGATATTGGAAGTGGGTAAACCAATTCTTATTCTAAGTGGTGGCGAACCACTGGCTCGTGAGGATGTTTTAGAGATTGCCAAATATGCCGTGAGCAAAGGCCTCAGGGTGGTCATGGGTAGTAATGGCACCCTGGTTACTGATGAAGTGGCGGCCAAGATGAAGGAGGTACCGATATCTCGCCTGGCGATAAGCCTGGACTTTCCAGTAGCTGAGCTTCAGGACGACTTTCGAGGTAAAAAAGGTGCCTTTAAAGAGGCTATGGCGGGCATAGTTAATGCTCGCGGCGCCGGTATTGAAGTTCAGATAAACAGCACCATTACCAAGCTGAATGTGTCTTTTCTGGACCAGACCCTATCTCTGTCGCAAGAGGTTGGTGCTGTTGCCTTTCACCCATTCTTCCTGGTTCCTACCGGCCGGGGCAAAGACCTGGAATCAGTGGAACTCTCACCACAGCAGTATGAAGAAACGCTGAACTGGATATACGATAAGCAGCTAGAGTTGGGGGACAGGATGTTCTTCAAGCCTACCGATGCTCCTCACTATTTGCGGGTGATGCAGCAAAGGCAGAGAAATGGTGTGGCAGAAACAAAAAGACCGGTGTCTACTACCGGTGGTCATCCCATGCAATCTATTACCCGTGGCTGTTTGGCTGGCACTGGTTTCTGTTTTATCTCTCACCGCGGGAGCGTCCAGGGATGTGGGTATCTTGATGTAGAAGCCGGCAATGTTAGGAAAGAGAGCTTTAGCCAGATCTGGGCTAACTCCGCTTTATTCCGCAAACTGAGAGACCTCTCTAACATCAAGGGTAAATGCGGGGTCTGTGAGTACAAGAGGATATGTGGTGGTTGTCGGGCCCGGGCTTACGAGGCTACTGGAGACTATCTTGAGGCTGAACCATACTGTGTCTACGAACCAATAGCGCAACGAAAGGATTTGGCCGGAGTAGAAGATTAAAATGCTTCTGGATAGTATTGACAAAAAGTTGATTAACCTGGTGCAGATGGAATTTCCATTAAAACCGAGTCCATATCGTGAACTGGGACTGAAGCTAGGTTTTAACGAAGACGAAGTTATTCGGCGTATTGGACAATTAAAAGTAAATAACATCATTCGCCAGATAAGCCCGGTACTGGATACTAGAAGGCTTGGCTACGGGACGACTTTGGTGGCAATGAGAGTGGCGGAAAACCAGTTAGACAAAGCCGCGCAACTGCTTATTGACCACCCTGGAGTGAGCCACAGCTATGAGCGGGACCACCACTTCAATCTCTGGTTCACTCTGGCCATACCCCCCGGAGCTGACATGGAGAGTGAGTTGGAAAAGCTGACCGGATCCATTGGGGCCGAGGCTGTGTTTGCTTTGCCGGCAGTAAAGGTATTCAAGATAAGTGCCTACTTTGATATGGATGGAGAGGGTCAAGGTGAGACCGGTACTTTGATACAACCCGGTAGCACTCTCCCGGAGAAGGTTGAGCTTTCTCAGCCGGACAGATTAATCATTAATGAGCTACAGCAAGACCTGCCTCTGATTTCCCAACCCTTTGCCGAGATGGCAGCACGCTTAGCTATGCCTGTAGAAGACCTCTTAGCTCATTGCCAATCACTTAAGCAGCGTGGAGTCATGCGGCGCTTTGGTGCTTTCATTAACCATCGTAAGGCTGGCTATACGGCTAACGCGATGACCTGCTGGGTGGCTCCATCGGAGAAGGTAGAGACTGTCGGTCAGAAGCTGGCATTATTACGGGAAGTGAGTCACTGCTACGAAAGGAAGACTAACCCTCTCTGGCAGTATAACCTCTTTGCCATGATTCACGGTAAAACCAAAGAGGAATGCCAGGAAGTTGCCAGCAAAGTATCTGCTGAAATCGGGCTTATGGATTATGTATTGATCTTCAGCACCAGAGAATTTAAAAAAACGAGGGTGAAATATACGGTATGAGTGAAAGAGAACGAGCACCTGCCTGCTACCCGGTCTTCCTGAACGTTAGCGGCAAGAGATGTGTGGTGGTTGGTGGTGGGCAGGTCGCCCTGCGTAAGGTAAGGGTGCTCCTCGAGTGTGGGGCTAATGTCGAGGTAATTAGTCCTGAGCTTTGCTCGGAGCTAGCTGAACTGGCTGAGCATGGGCAAATAGGTGTATGTTACAGGTATTACCAGCCAGGTGACCTGAAAGATGCATTTATTGCCATAGCCGCCACCGATAATAACGATATTAACCTGCAGGTAGTGAAGGAAGCGCAAAGGAATGCAGTTTTGGTCAATGTGGTAGATGATGCCGAAAATTCCGATTTCATTGTCCCATCGCACCTACGCCGAGGCGATATTACCATAGCCATCTCTACGGCAGGCAGAAGCCCTGCCCTGGCACGGAAGATACGGGCTAGGTTGGAGAAGGATTTCGGGGAAGAGTACGCTGCTCTAGCTCTCCTAATTAACGAGGTGCGTGCCGAAGTAAAGCGGCAGCGAATTAAAGTTGATGGTGATGCTTGGCAGGAAGCCTTAGACCTGGATTTACTATGCGATTTGCTGAGGAGAGGGGACAGGGAAAAGGGTAGGGCTATTCTGCTCAACGCTCTTAAGACACGACAAAAGCAACAGGTGAGGTAGGCTGACTTATGCAGCTTAGTTTGGTAGGGGTAAATCATCTGACAGCACCAATTACCATCCGCGAGAAGGCGGCGATCGGGGCTGGGAAGCTTCAGGATTCCCTGTCATTGCTCCGCTCTCATGTCTCTCAGGGCATAATCCTGTCTACCTGTAACCGTACTGAAGTTTATGCCGTGGATAGTGAAGGCCGTTGTGCTGAGGAGGCAAGCCTTAATTTTTTGAAGGCTCACCTGGACATCTCTGATGCTGGCTTGCTCCGGTATTCTTATGTCTACAGGGGTGAGGCAGTAGTTGAGCATCTGTTCCGCATCGCCTGTGGTCTTGAATCGATGATTGTTGGCGAATTTGAGGTTCTGGGTCAGGTAGGACAGGCACTGGGAATTGCGGAGAAGGCAAGGATGGTGAGTCTACCACTACGCCATGTTTTCCAAAGTGCGGTTCGAACCGGCCGACGGGTTCGCGAGGAAACGGGGATCAGCAAAAATGCCCTGTCCGTCAGCTCGGTGGCGGTGGATCTGGCAACTAAGGTTGTTGGCGACCTTAGAAGCTGCAAAATGCTTGTTATTGGTGCTGGCGAAGCGGGAAGGCTGGTGGCTAAAGCTGCCAGGGATAGGGGGGTCTCACAGATACTCGTTGCCAGCCGGACCCTTGAAAGGGCTTCAACTCTTACCGCAACTTTGGGTGGTATACCAGTCGATATAAATAACCTGGTAGAGGAATTGAACACCTGCAACATAGTTGTCACCTGTGCTTACACGCCACATCGGATACTGGATGTGGAGAATGTGTCAGAAGTGATGAGGAACCGTCCCGAACTCCCTCTGGTGATAGTTGATATTGCTGTTCCCCGCAATGTGGAGCCGGTAGTGGAGCAAATAGACAATGTTTTTCTGTACAACATCGATGACCTGACCGGGGTTTCTGTTTTAAACCGCAAGCAGAGAGAGGGCGAGATTGAGAAAGCTACGGAAATTATAGCGGCTGAAGTGGCTAAGTTTGCCTCCTGGTGGCGAACTCTTGAGGTCAGACCCGTAGTCAGCGCCCTGATGAAAAAGGCCGAAGACATACGCTGCTCGCAACTGAACAAGACACTAAAGAAATTGCGTCCGCTGTCTGATGAAGAACGAGAAAGTCTAGATGCTATGACCAAGTCAATTGTAACCAAAATCCTCCGGCACCCCATCCGGTATCTTAAAGCGAATGAGAATAGTAACGGAGATTATACTGAAGTGGTCAGCGAGCTTTTTCAGTTGGGTGGAGACAAACCAGGGTGAAAAGAAAGATAGTTGTCGGTTCCCGGGGTAGTAAACTTGCACTGATTCAGGCCGAATCAGTGGTGGCTAAGCTTAGGAAGGCAAACCCTTCGCTTGAGGTCAACATCAGCACGATAGTAACTGAAGGCGACCGTAACCGCCAGACCCGCTTTGACCAGATGGACGGAATAGGAGTATTTGTCAAGGAATTGGAGGAGGCTCTACTCGACGGTAGAATTGACCTGGCGGTTCATAGCCTCAAGGATATGCCTACTGAGATTCCTCAAGGTCTACATCTGGCGGCAGTAACTGAAAGGCTCGACCCCAGAGATGTTCTGGTATCCAGAGCCGGGAGACTCGACGAGCTTCCAGCGGGCTCAAGGATAGGTACTGGCAGCTTCCGGCGTAGGGTTCAGCTTACTACCTATCGTCCTGATTTAGAGGTATGCCATATCAGGGGTAATGTTAACACCCGGCTGGACAAAGTTTCCCGTGGAGAATTTGATGGCGTAATACTGGCGGCAGCTGCTTTGATACGCTTGGGGTGGCAGGACAAGATAAGCGAATACTTACCTCTAGAACATTTCTTGCCAGCGGTGGGACAGGGAGCACTGGCTGTAGAAACGCGTCTTGATGATACCGAGGTAGCTGAGCTCATCTCGTCCACGAACCACTTGCCCTCGTGGCAAAGTGTAACCGCCGAGCGTGCCTTTCTCAGCGCAATGGGTGGTGGCTGTCGTACTCCGATTGCTGCCTTAGGAATAGTAAATGGAGATACTTTGAAGCTCGAAGGAATGGTAGCCGATATTGAGGGTAAGAAAGTACTGTATGCCTCAGAAGACGGAGATGCCATGTCTCTGGAAGAAGTGGGGGTGCGGCTGGCACAAAAGCTGCTGGGAATGGGGGCGTCTGATTTTGTTGCTGAGGTAAGCAGATGAAGTGTGGCACGGTCTATTTGGTTGGGACTGGGCCGGGTGATCCTGGCTTGATCTCGGTGAAAGGGCTTGGGCTTCTTGGCCAGGCTGATGTTGTTATCTATGACAGCCTGATTGATGAACGGCTTCTTGATTCGGTACCCTCTACGGCAGAGCGGATATACGTGGGTAAGGCTGCCGGAGAACATATCAAATCACAGCCTGAGATAAACCAGTTGCTGGTAGAGAAAGCAAAAAAGGGCAAGGCGGTGGTGCGGCTTAAGGGCGGCGACCC
>SDBT01017923.1_pt1 | contig 11156 bp, 21 predicted proteins | sample 2277101 | NCBI WGS metagenome assembly SDBT01 (sample SAMN10404973, study PRJNA504765) | marine sediment metagenome | isolation source: marine sediment core GS10_PC15, 103 cmbsf | place: Arctic Ocean: Southern Knipovich Ridge | collected 2010 | reverse complement strand
ATTAAGTATATGCTTGATTCTCCTATGATTAACCTTGAGGATGAGAGTGATGCAGAGGTTCAGGTATTCCTGGACAATGCAAAAGATGTAGTTGAAGCCATAGCAAATGATGAAGATAATGATATTTGGGATGTTATCAGTGAGGGTCAAAGCCCTAGTCTTATTAACTCTACAGCTGCCAATGCGGCATGGAATGCTGCAAGTGGGCAAGACCCATTTGAGGACATCATGGAAGCGAAGATGGAGATAAGGCAACAGACAAAAAGAAGTATTAGAAATGGTGTTTTATTGGTGAATGCTCAGGGAGAAAAAGATTTGTTAGTATGGTTAGTTTCAACTAAAGGTTCAAGTATTCCAAACTTTGCAAGTGAGAAAGTTGGGAGTGGAACTTTATCTGGAATTGCTGGATTGAGAGTTATAGTTTCTGAAAATGTGACAGCTACTTTTGCTATGGTTGCAGACTTAAAACAGGCAGCATTATACAGACAATTTAAACCATTACAAACATGGATAATTACAGAAGAAGGAATTGGCAGAAAGATTAGAGTTTCTACTAATGGAGTTGCTATTCTTGTTAAACCTAAATATGTTTCTCTAATTACCGGGGTAGCATAATGTCAGACGAAAACGATAAGAAACTTTATGCGCACTATAAATCTTTAGCAGGTGGAAGCATGAAGTCTGGAAATCCAATAAGAGATGAATTGATTAAGTCTGATGCAGCAAAGCATTTAGCAGACCTAATTAAGAAAAGACCTAATATTCAATTTGAAGAAAATACTATTAATACTATTAATACTACTAAACATAAGGTAAAGAAAAATGGTTGAGAATGAAGCTGGTCATAATAATGTTAATATTGGGAATGTTTCAGGTGTGATTGGATTCTATGCAGCAACACCAGTTGCTAAACAAACCGTGACAACTGTTTCTTTATTATCACTTCAAACTGCATTAATAAATTTAGGATTGGTGGAAATATAAGATGGCAGTTGGTGATGTAAATGTTACGATTGTTGAGAACCCAACAGCCTTGACAATATCTGCAGCTTTGAGTACTATGGTTACAGCACTTAACACAACAATGAGATACACAGTAAGCCCAATCGGTCAGGGGCAAAATGTAATTATTGTAGGTATTGCACAAGCATAATTATTTAAGTTCTAATTCTTTATTATTCTTATGACAAATCCAAACAAAGGAACTAAAAGCACTAAAGAGATTTCTAAAAGCACAGTTGAAACATGGTGGACAACTACCTCTAACTTAGTCCCAGAAGAATCTCATGTCCTAAGTAAAGAAAGAGTTGGTTTAGAATTATAATGGTAAAAATAGACCAGGAAAAATTAAAAAGAGAATTGATGGGCATAACTGATACAGATTTAGTCATTGCAGATATGAAAAAAGAAAGAGAAGAAAGAGTGCCTATTGCTGATGATATGTTTATTCCAAATCATTCAGGGGAGCATGATGCAGGCACCACAGGAACACCTGTAAGTGATTTAGACATAGCCAATAAAAAATATGTAGATGATAATATCCCAGCAAATATATTTCTATTCTTCACAAAGAATGGCTCTGATCTCGGTGGAGTTTACTTAGACCAAGAAGTTGATCCAGTCACAGATACAGAAGAAAGCACATTAACTGCAATTCCTGCAAATTCAACAGGAACATTAATGGTAAGTTATGCAACTCAATTAGCAGACTCAGTAATTGGTGGAATTGTAGAATTGCCAGTTGGAGTTTATAGTTTTCATGTTCATTGTGAAGCATCATCAGCTGCAAAACTTTCAATGTATGCAGAATTATATCACAGAACAGTGGGTGATGTAGAAACATTATTATTAACAAGTGAAGATTCTAATTTAATTCCAATAACTAAAGGAAGCATTGCATTTCATGGAAGTTTAACAACAGAAAAAGAATGGGCAGATGATGATAGAATTGTCATAAAATTATATGGTAAGAATAATTCAGCAGCTTCAAGAAATCTTACAATATATGTAGAAGGGACAACAGCTTCAAGAGCAGAGCTACCAGCTATTAGAGGGGCATCAGCTGCAGGTGGATTATGGAATAGAGCAGGCACCGTGCTAAGCCCTGCAACTGCCGGTGATAATATAGAAACAACAGGAGCAGGAGTATTTGAAGGTTTGACTCCATATAATAATGGAACTGCAGACTTGGGATCTGGCTCATTCAAATGGAGAACCCTTATTCTTTCAGAAAACATAACTCTTGGCGGGAATATTACAATTAGTGGAACAGTTGATGGAATAGATATTGCTACAGATGTCGCAGCTAATACTTTAAAAGATACAAATGTCACAACTAATTTAAGTGCAGGAACAAGAGCACCAACCACAATAGATGTTAATTCTTCTGATGGAACTAACGCAACTCTCGTTGAAGCAGATACAACTAATGCTGGAATACTTGGCTCAGACAAATGGGATGAGATAGTAGCGAACACTTTAAAAGATACAGATGTAGACCACAATGTCACAACAAACCTAAGTCTTGGAGCAGTAAATGCAACCACAATGATTGTGGCTTCAAGTGATGGTACTGATGCCACGCTTATTGAAGCAGATACAACTGATGCAGGATTATTAGGTTCTGATAAGTGGGATGAAATTGTAGCTAATACCTTGAAAGATACAAATGTAACTACTAATATTACTGTGGTTGAAGCCCCAACAAATGTAGAAATTCAATCAAGTGATGGGAGTAATGATACCATTGCAGCAGCAGATGTAACTAATGCAGGAGTAATGACAACTACTATGTATGATAACCACATTTTAAACAATGCAAAAAATACTGATGTAGACCATAACGTTACAACTAACCTAAGTCTTGGAGCAGTAAATGCTACAACCATGATAGTGGCTAGTAGTGATGGAACAGATGCTACTCTTATTGAAGCTGATACAACAGACGCAGGACTTCTTGGCTCTGCTAAATGGGATGAGATAGTTGCAAACTCAACTAAAACTTCATATACTAAAACAAATGTCAAAGGTCACATTGAGCATGGAGGCACAGCAGGAACAGGAAGACCATCTGGATTTACTTCTGTTGAATGGGTTGGAACTGTTGAGCCAACTAATGCTTCTAATGGGGACACATGGATTGACACGACATAATGGCAGACACAGGAGCAACAAATCCAGGAACAATGGCTGATGATGCTGCTGTTGGGACATTAACATGGGCAAATCCAGATAATGCTAAAGCAACCAATGATGCTTATGCAACAGCTGGTCCAGTAAATGAAGCAACAAGATTTACTCATTATTTAAAAGCCACTAATTTTGGTTTTTCAATACCGGGAGGAGCAACAATAGATGGAATTTATGTTGAAATAGAAAAGAAAGAAACTGGAGCAGCAGTTAGGGATTGGGAAGTTAAACTTGTATTAAGTAATGGAAGCATTGGAACTGAAAATAAGGCTATTGGAACTAACTGGCCAGCTGAAGCTTATGCTACTTATGGTGGAGCAGAAGATTTATGGAGTGAAAGTTGGAGTGACACAGATATTAACGATATAGATTTTGGTGTTGTTATAGAAGCAAGATTAATAGATAATTTTGAACAGAATACTACTGCGTATGTAGACCACATAAGAATAACAGTTTATTATACAGAAAATGGTAATGGAGCAATAAACCCAAAAGTAAAAGTCTCAGGAACATTCGCAACAAAGAAAACATTAGTTAAGATAGGTGGGACATTTGCAGAGAAGCCAGTTAAGGTTAAAGTTAGTGGAACATTCCAATGATGATACATTTATAAAGGTGTATACAGTAGTGTATACATGGAAGAATTAACATCAGAACAAGAAGACTTTTTATTGGAAAGGGCAAGAGAAATGGATGCTTGGGTTGACCATTATAGCGAGGAGGATATGAGATGAAAAGTATATTTGTAAGGATTCATCTCTCCACGCTGAGGAAGATAAGGAGATGTTTCTACGCAAGGAAAGATGAAACTTGCGCATCATATTTTAAGAGGTTAGCTGAGCATTTGGAATTTCAAAAATTATAAAATGAAAAAAGAATTTAATTTAAGTGAGAAGATATGGTTTGATAAAAGGGGTTGGGCTCACATCAAATATGAAAACATCAAAGAATTTATTAGATTAGATGGGGAAATTATTGATGATTATATTAGAGGAAAAATAGATGAAGCAGAATTAATCAAAAGAAGAATTAAATTAGCAGGAAAAAATTTAATATGAAATTAACTACAAGATGGCAAATTCGGGATTTAAAAAGAGAAATAAAACACCTTGAATCAAAAGTCAAATTTTTAAAGAACTTAGTTAAACATATAATGAAAGAAGAAAAATGATAGAAACAATAATAATTCAACTTTGGATAATCATATTTTTAATGATAGTTGGATTGATAGTTAAATTCACACAATTAGCAGGAATATGGAAATCATAGTCAAGACGGTGGGGCTGAGGGATGGAACAAAAATAAATATTCCCTGCCCCTCTTGACACCGAAATCATAGTCTTCAAGAGTGTCTTCGAAACTCGGACAAAGGGCGGAATTTTTCACTTTGGTTAAGAGTCTAAATCTTCCGCCCCTTAATTAAAATGGAAACGCAAGATGGATTGGCTATGCTATAAAGAATATTCCACAGGCTTGTTGCAGGTTCGAATCCTGCCGTTTCCAATAGAGGTTAATCTGCTCTGGATAAATTAAATGATTTGACAAGCCCGGAAAGACGGGCATGATTAAAATGTATAAATTCAAGGATATTTTTAGAATAACCTGGGAATTGTTCAAAGAAATAGTCTTAGGACAAACAATTAAAATAAACAATGAGGAGGAAAAGTGAAAGATGAATATTGAAGAAATGACGTATAACGATGTAATGAATGACATAGCTTGTGAAGAAGCAGAAGAGATAAGGTCTTATTTAGAAAGATGAAAAAGAATTTAGAGATAATTGAAGTTGAGCCAAAGTTGGATAAGAATGAGAAGAAATACTGGAAAATTAAGACAAGTGAAGGTTGGATGTTCTGCTGGGATGAGACTTTAAAAAATCAGACAATAGCATATCAGGGCGGAGTTGCGTGTTTAGAGGTTACAGAGAAGCCAGGCAAGAACTTTAAGGGAGAAGATATTGTATTTAAGACCATTACGAAATGTTATGGAGAATCTACTGGAGGATTGGGAGACCTATTTCAAGGAGAAGACGAAAAGCCAGAAGTTGTGAAGCCTGGAGAAAGTAGGATAAGTAGTATAAATCCTACTAATGGGAGAAATGCCACAATGTACACAAGTTATGCAAAGGACATTTTTTGTGAGTTATGGGATGCAGAAAACACAACAACTAGTATAGAAACAATGAAACACGCAATAGAACTTGTAAAACAAGCTAAAAGTGCTTTTGAGTAGTATAGTAATATCGTAGTATAGTAGTATTTATTTATCCAAGTCTATGGCATCCTGTTCATGGGCTTGGATGTATTCTTTTAAACATCTAAGAAAGCCTTTACTCATGTTTTTATTTCTTCTATTCAAAACTGTTATAGCCCAATGTTCCCCTTTATAGAGCTTAACTACTACTTCTGGGTCATAGCTAATGTGGTGTTTCTGTATTAGTTGTTTCTTTGGCATATTTAAATAAGTTCAGCTATAAATGCTACTAAAAAGGTCAACGTATTTAGACCTCCAATTATCCACATTAGGACAACAGCAGTTTTCAGCCACCCACTTAAATCTTTAAATTTTATTTCCATTATGAATCTCAAATCTACAATCTCCTATGTCTTTAATTAATCCTGTGCTACCCATTACTCTTAAACAAGTTTGTATTGTTCTTGGGTCACTTCCTATATTCATCATTATTAATGCATTTAAATCATGGATGGTAATTATACCCTCTTTATCCTTAAGCATTTCTTTAAGTTTTGAGTAAGTATTACGGCCATCCATATTGACGTATATATATGTGTGTGTATTTAAATATTTCTATTTAGGCTATTTAGAATTAGGCTTCTAATTCAAGCATATAGCAGCATCAGGACTTAGGCTTTAGGCGATATGCGTAGGATTTGCCTGTTTTAGACAAACACTAAAACACAAATCCTTACAAACACACATATAGTTAAAGCTCTAACCTTACTATTAAGACTCAATAAAGACTTAACTCCACCAGGACGGCCTTTGATAATATCTCTATAAATGAACCTCTGGGCATATCTCGAGACTATCTATACCACTATCATATAACTAATACCTTCCTCTTTAATTACTTTTGTGTGCTCCGCGGGTTCTTGTCCATTTCCAGTGGAACAACAATCCAAAGCCTTATATAAATACGAAACTTAGTTTGTGTACTCACAAACTAATTCTAATCATATCTTCTTTAAGAACCGTTCCACTGTAAATGGTAGTTGTTAGGCCCTACACCTCTATTTCCAGTGGAACTTGTAGTGCCTAACTTCTCCATTGGAACTCAAGGTACCTTCATTTCCAGTGGAACTTTGTACCTCTTATTCAGCAAATAGAGTTATCTGAGAGGGGGGGCTAAGATAACTCAGTACCGTGTCAATACAGCTCCCAGGAGCCTCCAGGATGCGAGAGTTGGGTTTTCCGTATATAGAAAGTTTGTTTCCTGCAAACAAATCCCAAATTTATATAAATACTGAATATTACTTAATATATATGTTACAATTAGACAAATGGCAACAAGACATCCTGGACTGCAAGAACAAGTATATTCTCCTATGTAAAGGAAGGCAAATAGGAGGCACAACCATAATGGCAAGAAAGTGTGCGGATAGAATGCTCACACAAAAAGGATGTCACATAATAGTAGTCTCACTAACAGAAGACCAGGCTCAGCTTGTAGTTATCATGGTCCTTACTTATTTAGAAAAGAATTTTAAAGGTTATATAGCCAAACCTTACTCAAAGAATATAACTAAGAACAAGATAGTTCTAAAGAATGGTTCTCAGATACTAAGCAGACCAGTTGGACAAACCGGTGATGCAGTTAGAGGATTTACAGGCAATGTTTTATACATAAATGAAGCCTCAAGAATGCCAGAGTCAGTATTCACAGCTGCAAAACCTATTCTATTAACAACTGGAGGGGATATATGGATGGATTCCACTCCATTTGGCAAAAAAGGCTATTTCTATGAATCCTGGCTGAATAAGCATGATAGATTCAAGGTATTCTATATGAGCAGTGAAGAAGTCATTCAAGAGAGACCTATTAGTGATTCCTGGACTAAAAAGCAGAGAGAAGAAGGAATTCAGATGTTAAAAGAGGAAAAAGCAGATATGGGGGTTTTAGCATATTCACAGGAATATCTTGGCTTATTTATGGAAGATTTACGAAGATTATGCACTCCTGAGTGGATTAGCAAGGTTTGTATATTGGGAAGATGCAGTAGAAGAGACCACATTCAGCATTTTCTTGGTTTAGACATTGCAAGAATGGGAAAGGATTTAGGAAGTTTTGAAATCATTGATAAGATAAACCCAACTAACTTACAGCAAGTCGAAAGCATAACTACTAAGAAACAATTCACAACTCAAACATTTGACAGAATTCTTAGATTAAATGACACTTGGAATTTTAAGAAGATTGGAATTGATGCAGGTTCCGGCTCTTTAGGAGTCGGTTTGCTTGATTTCCTATTAAAAGAACCTAAAGTCTGCAGAAAAGTTGAGGCACTAAACAATAGACAAATTACCATGGATAAATATGGAGACAGAAGCAGAGGATTACTAAAAGAGGATATGTATGATTTGATGATTTCTTTGGGAGAGAAAGGATACTTAAAACTTCTGAATGACCCTGAGGTTATAGCCTCGTTAGAATCAATTCAGATTGAGTTTGTGGAAAAGGAGGGAAGGAAGACCATGATAAAGATTTGGGGGAGAGATGCGCATATTGCAGAGGGAATCATAAGGGCTGCATGGTTAGCAAATCAGAAAACTCTAAATACTTCAATTTCGTGGATGTGATATGATTGAAAATATAGAACCAACAACTATTTTAAAAGAAGGAGAGAAGTATAAGTTAATTGATAAGGATTATTTGCTTATTGTGGCGCTGGGAGATTTAACGAAGGCAATAGAAAGATTGAGGTTATCTTTATAATGAGGTTATCTTTATAATATGGCTTGGACATTATCTATATCAAGCATGGCTGTTGTAGCAGCAGGAATTCATGCAAATTCTACAATAGCTGCAGATGCAGTTACTTTAGCAGCATGGAGTGATCAGGTAGAAGGAAGCATAGAACAGGATACAAATACTTCATGGGTTGCGGGTTATTCTAGTCTCTCAACATCAATGAAAAATGCTCTTAGTGATATAGCTTCTTCAAGAATAGCCAAGAGAATTATAGCTTATGACCCTACCGGGTACTTAACCCGGGAGGCTGATATGTTAATGAATATGAATGATGATATAGAAATTAAAGGCTTGAAAGTTCTTGAAGGAAAAGCAGACAAGCTTAAAACCCCTTAAAATGGTATTAAGAAAGAAATATGTATCACAGGAAAGCGCAATAGCAAGTTATGATTGGGAAGAAATAGCGTCAGGATTGGGGCATCAACTTTTCTATGGAAGTTCAGTCATTTTAAGCGGAGGAGCAGAAAAGTTCTTAATTCCACAAGCTCTCTTTGGGATTGGTGACCAAGCAGATGAAGGAACAACTACTTTAGATTTATCTCAATTCAATCTTCCGAGCACAATTCAGGGAACTGCTTATATTGACTATTGGACAAATAAGAATACAACAGATATACACACGGTTACGCTGAAGTTCCAAAAGGTATCTGGCACAACAACAGATATTTCCTCTGCAATTACTTCAGGAAACATAATTTCAAGCGGTTTTTCACACCATGCTATGAAGATTGACATTAATCAAACTCAATTTAAAGTAGGAGATAAATTAAGAGTTGAGGTAGTAGTATCTGCAGGTGGAGGAATCTGCGGAATCCCTTTAAATCCAATTGGAAGTTACCCTTTTATATTAAGCGTTCCTTTCAAAATAGACTTATAAAAAAATAAACTTATAAAATGGAAAGCGATGTAACACAAACAAGCACAATTGATGTAAGTAGTATTGCTGATTATAGCCAGGACACTAAAAGCTCAGATGCAGCAGGCGCTCAAAAGGAGAATAAATGGACTAATACTAATTTTACAAAATATTACGGGTTTTATGGTAAGATTGGAGAGTATAAATCTGCAATTAATTCCTTTGCGACATTGGTAATAGGTCAGGGTTATACAGCAAGTAATGCAACAAAAGTTATATTAGAAAAGATAACAGGCTGGGGGGAAGATACTATATTATCCGTATTATGGAGTATGATTGTAGTTAAGAAGTTTGCAGGAGATAGTTATTCTGAAATTATAAGAAATCCAGAAACAGGAACACTCCTTAATCTTAAGCCATTAGACCCTGAAAGAATGGCTCATATTTCAGACGAGCAGGGATTAATAGAGAGATATGATTATACTCAATTTAGTGGAAAGGTAGAGCCATTTAATCCAGACCAAATACTTCATTTCTGTAATGATAGAGTTATAAATGAACCTCATGGGACAGCAACTACAGAAGCAGTTGAATGGATAATAGAAGCACTTGAGGAAGCAAGGAGAGACTGGAAGAGAATATCACATCGTTCTACAATCAGGGTTTTATATGTTGAAGAACAGGATAAGGACAGATTAGCCAATCTTAGAAGAGATTATAAAGAAGGAATAAAGGAAGGAGAAGTTCTTATTCTTCCTGGAAACACAAAAGATTATCAATTCCAGGACCTAAATCTCCCGCCAGTTGAAGCCTACCTTGCATGGATTAGATACTTAGGAGACCAGTTTTATAATCAGTTAGGAATAAACAAGGCAGCAATTGGTGGAACACAAGATAATACAGAAGCATCTGCAAAGGTTGGTTTATTTTCTAATGAAGCTGTATGGGCGAGAGAGATTTCAGAAGTTGAAGCAGACTTATGGAATCAGCTGGCTATTAGAATTAAGATTAATAAACAGCCGAGTATGATGGGTAGCATGCAGACACAGGAATCAAAGAATCAGGCTCAAACAGGCTTTCAGCCTAATGATACACAATTAAATATAGAGGGGGAGAGATAATGCCGCCAAGAAGAAAAAGGACTCCTGAAGAGGAAGAGGAAGAAAGAAGAAGATTTGAAGAGAGAAAGGAAGAAAAAAGAAGAAGAACAGAAAGAACTACAGAGTTAATAGGAGAGAGGGAGAAAAGAACTCGTGAATTAGGAGCAACAAGAAAGGCAAGACAACAGGCAAAGGGAGAAATTAGAGAGAGAGAAGAAGAGGAAGGAGAATCAAGAAGATTAAAAGAAACAGCTCCAGAGATTTTAGAAGAAGCAGGAGCCTTTGAAGAAGTAACTCCAAGAGAAGTGGAACTATCCCCGGACTTAAAAACTGATATTCCTTTTTTAACACCAACATTGGGAGCGGCTTCTCAAGTAGCAAAACCAAGGAGTGTTCTGGGAATTGCAAGAGATCAAGGTTGGTTTCCTGATTTACTTCCAGCTATTAGAACAGGAGAAGAGGCTTTTCCAATACCTGAAACTCCTGAAACTTTAAGAGAATCAGCACTCAGACAAATAAGCATAGATGCATTCAATAAAGATACCACAGAGGCGGAGAGTTGGGGGGCTTTTATAGAGCTTTTACCAGCTGTTGGAGAGATAAATAGATGGGTTGGGGGAGTAGTTGAATCCCCTAATGAAAATGCTAAGGTGGTTCTTGCTGAAATAGAAAAGATAGCTACAACAGCAACTAATAATCAAGAAAAAACAAGGAGTGGTATAATGCCAGCTGCTTTTGCTATGAATAGAGCAAGAGTTATGGAAGAAAGAATAGCAGAGTTAGAAGGCAGGTTAAAATTGCTTATAAATCAGAGCAAGGTTTTGCAGGCAAACACAGACCAAGTTAATCTAATGATGCAAGCCATTTTAGATGCAAAGATAAGAACAGATAACTTTAGAACAGCAGCATCTTTTGCCTTAACTGCAGACTTAACAGGAACAGGCAGAATAGTCCCAACTGATGAGCAGATTTATTTTGAATTAAAGGAGGGAAAATAAATAATGAAAACTCAAAAAGAAGA
>SDBT01017922.1_pt1 | contig 11156 bp, 17 predicted proteins | sample 2277101 | NCBI WGS metagenome assembly SDBT01 (sample SAMN10404973, study PRJNA504765) | marine sediment metagenome | isolation source: marine sediment core GS10_PC15, 103 cmbsf | place: Arctic Ocean: Southern Knipovich Ridge | collected 2010 | reverse complement strand
TCTCTCTTACTGCAATTGATGGTCTATCACACAAGACTACGACATATAATTCTACACTCCCGCCAGTGGTATTAAATGCTTGTCTATTCCACGATTCCACTCAGCTAGATATCAACACATTCGGGCTTAGTCTTACGAACACTCTTGGCCAACAAAAGGCAACGTGTGATGCAAACGGTGTGACTGCACAAAGGGTTACTAAACGATTAATAAGCGGCACAATCAACCCATATATGGACGATACAGCAACTGACAAGTTTGATGACTTCGATGATGGAACTATTTATTCATTGATTGTTACGGCCCACACTCCTAGCGCAACAGCTGGAGAGGTTAGCCTTGGAACAGTTGTAGGGTTTTACTTACCTAGTGTATTAACTACTGGGTTTAACACTAACTCTCTAGAAGGACTCTTGGTTGATAACATAGCATTCCAAGCAACGACTGGAACAGCTGGTGGTACTACAGAGTTTTACTACGGTATGGTTTAAGGGAGAATATTATGGAAAAAATGTCAGTACACGTTAGAAATTTGGGTTTTTCTTATGTTGGTGTCGTAAAGAACGAGAAAAAAGAAGTCCTTTACGAGAAGCGTGGTAAAAGCGGCTATGAGCTCAAGAAAGAACTAAAAGAAATGGTTGCAAAAGGTGCAATCAAAAAGTAATCATTAAGTATGATTACGATTCCAAGGGCTGATTCGGTCCATCCGTTGAAACTAGGTGATCTAACTTTTAACTTCTCTCCTCTTTTAGTCTGGGCAGAGGTAGACATTATGTCTGTCTATAGACGCAAAGAAGGGGACTTCGAAGTAAACGCTGCCTTAGTCGCATACAAAACCATCAAGCACTGTCTTAAGTCTGTAGAAGGAGATGTCGAGTATTCAGATGGGAGCAAGTTTGAGTTAAAGTTTGCCTCTGATGGATCTTTAAGTGATCAATCTGTTACTGAGGTTTTATCTCTACCTATTAAACAAAAGCTTCTAGAACATTCGTTTAAGATTATTAATGATCATTTCGCACTATCAGGCAAGGTTGATGGAGCTAAGAAACGGGTAGAGGACAAGCCTGTCGCAAAAAAAAAGAAGACCAAGAACAACTAACTGATCTTCTATCTATATTCCATTCACACGTTAACTCATTCTCTTATTTATCTGATTTAGAGAAAGTACAGATTCAAACATCTTTACATGCTACTGAGAATACTATGTTTCAGTGTGGTATGTGCTTGAGACAATACCCTAAAGAACCTAAGAGACTTATGGAATATAGATCAGGTTTGGGTTGTTTTGGAGTGAAGAGAAAGCCGATTCATTCACTGGGTGATTATCTATACTCGACATGTCCAGGTAACTTTGTCTTGCCACAGCTTCCAAGAATACTTACTATTTATAAAAACTATGAGCGCGGAATCATGCCTTTCGGGGGGCCTTTGATGAATCAGACCGTAAAAATCATTGAAATCTTTGATGTCATAGAGTCCTATAAAGCGGACAAGGCCAAACGTGATAATATGGCTAATAGACACAGATCAAATCAAAGGGGTGGTAAGTAGTGGCAGAAAAAATCACACTAACCTTCGAGGGTAAGGGAAATGCAGAGAAGCTTGTTAAATCCCTTACTAAATCACTCGATAAGATGGGTGATGAGGCTGAGAAGAGTTCCAAACAAGCAACATCAGCATTCTCAGTATTCCAAGGGACTCTTGCATCAGGCATTGCGCTTAAAGCAATTGGTGCAGTAACTAACGCAGCCAGTAAACTATTCAATACTTTTATCACTCAAGGTGTAGTTGCTGCTCAGGTTCAAGAAGATGCTATTAACCGTCTGAATGCTTCATTGAGTACGATAGGTGAGTTTAGTAAAGAGGCGTCTCAAGACATACAAGACTTTGCATCATCCCTTCAGAGTGTCACTACATTTGGAGACGAAGCGATCATTAACATGGTTGCTCTGTCTCAGTCGTTTGGATTTAGTGCCGAACAATCAAAGATTGCTGCTGAGGCCGCTATTCAACTATCCGTCGCCGCTGGGATTAATCTTGAGGAAGCAACGAGACGTGTGGGCCGTACAATCAGTGGATCTATCGCTGATGTTTCTAAGTTTGCATCGGGCATTAAGGATCTAACGAAAGAAGAGTTAGAAGCTGGTAAGGCCGCTAATGTTCTTTTGGATAATTTAAAGGGTTTAGCTGAGGCTCAGACAAGTACATTTAGCGGTGCATCTAAACAATTAGCAAATACCTTTGGTGACCTCACTGAGACTACGGGATTCTTTGTTACTAAAAATCCAGCAGTAATTTCTGCAATAAAAGAAATAGAGAAGTTTATTAAGCTGATGGATAAGTCTCTTAAAGACAATAATGAAACCATCACATCATTCGTGGCAGACGCCATACCATTAATTATAGGTTTCGCTGGTGTTATGCTTCAAGTATTTGGAGCTGTCGGCAAGGTAATAGACAATGCACTCATACCATTAAGGGGGTTTATCGGTGGCTTTACAGCTCTAATTGAATTCGCTAGTGGTGATTTAGACGCCGCCAAAGAGACGTTTATTTCTACATTTGAAGAGATACAGGATTCTATAGAAAATGTATTTAATTTTGAAGACAGTGCCTTATTCAAAGCTGGGGAAAATGTCCGACTACTTGCTGATAAAATAGAAGAGTCGAACAAGAGATCATTAAAATCGTTATCAGACCTAAATGAAGTCACTTTAGAAGGCACTAAGAAAACAAGTAAAGCAATTAAAGATGACACTCTTTTATTGAAGTCATTTGAGGATAGTACCAACAAAGAACGTGTATCTAACTTAAGTTCAACTCTTGGAGTCATCTCTCAGCTCCAGAAATCTTCTTCAAAAGAGCTCTTTGCTATAGGCCAGGCCGCAGCTATCGGAACCGCCACAATTGACGGACTGCTCGCCGTGCAAAAAGCACTCACAGCAGCACCTCCACCTTTCTCATTCGTTTTAGCTGCATTAGTAGGGGCTGTAGCAGCGATTAATATTGCTCAGATAGCATCTCAATCACCACCATCATTTGCATCTGGTTCAACCTTTGTTGAGGGTACTGCAGGAACTGATCAGATACCTGCACTTGTTTCAAGGGGGGAGAGAATCATTACAACTGCTCAGAACGCGGATCTAACTTCGTTTCTTTCTAGTGAGGGTGGTAACACGGGTGTACTAAATGCTATCTTAGCTAGTTTAAGTAATCTCTCACCTGGTGTATCCGTAACGATTGGTGGAGACACATTAGTGAACACATTAAATGATGAGCTAGATGCTGGATTGGTTTTAAGAGTATGAGCGTAGAATTTAGAATCATGGATGTGAATAGAGTGCTTGATAGCTCTGTTGTGATAACGGAGTCTAGTGAGGATACATCGTTTCCATCAACGAACTTCCAAAAAACATCCAGATCTCAGACATGGAGAACAACAGGTAACTTCGTTATTGATGCGAGTAATAACAAGATCGACTTTGATGAGGGGGGTGGAGAATTAAACGCTACTCTTGTGAACGCTACCTATACACCTACTACCTTAGCTGCTGAGATTAAGACTCAATTAGAAGCAACAGGTGCAGAGACCTATACGATTACCTTTAGCACATCAACAGGTAAGTGGACGATCTTACATGCTAATGGAGCAGGCACTCTCTCACTCCTTTGGAAGACTGGGACTAACGGTGCTGATGGAACTGATACACATGTTGGAACAACTATAGGATTTAGTGATGCAGCTGATGATACGGGTGCAACTCCGACCACTGGGTATACAGGCGATAACATAGCTATTCATACAGAAGAATGGGTAGTGTTTAACTTTGGAAGTGCCATGACTGTTGATTCAGTTGCTTTGCCGTATGATCCAGTCATTGGAGTAACGTTAAGTACTGGAGCAGTGGTTAAGATACAAGCAAACGCTAGTGATTCATGGACATCTCCTTCAGTAGACGTGACTCTATCACTAGACACTGATGATGATGTATTCACTCACTTCTTTACTTCTACACAGAACTTTCAGTACTGGAGATTACACATTGTTGATGTAGCTAATGTTAATCTTCATGTAGAGATTCCTTTACTGATCCTCTCAGCTGCTACTACTCTTACGCAAGCTCCAGAGATTGGATTCACTTACGCTAGGAATGATCAAAGCAGTATTAGGCGCACAGACTTCGGACATCTGTATGCTGATGTAAGACCTAAGCTTAGAAGCATGAGTTTCTCTTATAAGAACATGTTAATAGCTGACATTGAGACGTTGATTAATCTATTTAACACTGTAGGGAGTACGACTCCGTTTGCTATAGCTGTGGATCCGACAGAGGATCTGTTTGATAAGGATCGATTCTTTATCTACGGTACTTTAGATAAGACCTTTTCAGTTAAGCATGTCATTACAACCATCTTTGATAGTGGTCTTTCGATGAACGAGGTTATTTAACTTGGCAACATTTGATGAGTTTAAGACAGACTATTCAAGTGAGAAGGTTATCCTTGCTAGAATAAATGCAGCTAGACGCCTTCAAGGCTGGGTTGTTCATTCAGGTAATGTTTACAAGATAACGTCGTTTTCAAATAACGTACTCGTATCAATGAGTGAGGATGGTGTAGCTCTTACCTCTGTAGCTACTCTAGCAGCTGTTACAGCAGGTGACTTCTTTCATGATAGAACTGCGCAAACCATCTACATGGAAGCGAGTGACTCTGCTGATCCAAACGGTAAGTTCATAGCCTTAATCTTTAGTGAATTCTTTTCAAACAATGGAGTAAAGATAGCAAATGATCTATCTACTGGGTTTGCTGTGTGGTGGAGACCCCTCATATCAAAGACATCAGCGTTCGGGCAAGGGATAGATAATGAGAATCAGTTTGGTCTTGCACTGGAGGGATCTGGATCAATTAACTTCCATAACGACAAGGATTACTGGCAAAGCAGGTTTGATCGATTCACATGGGAGAATAAGGCAGTCAGTATCTACGTATGGAATCAAACTGTACCTGTAACGTCTGCAAAGCTTATCTATAAAGGTAAGGTAAAGAGTAAATCTTACACAGATAAAACTGTCGGGTTTCAATTAAAGGATCTGATATCTGAGCTTAGGGCTAATGTATCTTTAAGTGATCTAAGCGCTGTGTCTGGAGCACTGCTTGATACTCAGTTTGATGATGCTTTACAAAGGACTGTATACGGCTTTGTGAATGGACTTGTTCCCTCACCTCTTGATCAGATCACTGATGATGGGTACTTACTCACTGGGACTGTAGCGATCACCAACGCCACGACTACGTTAACTGGTACATCCACAACGTTTTTAAATGATTACAAGTTAGGTGATGAGATCTCAATTGAGGATGTAGATGACTTCGTAACCATTGAATCTATCGCGACTGATATTTCTCTTGAGGTGAGTGAAGCGTTTTCAGGTGCTACGGTCACAGGTAAGACACACAAGGTTGTGCCAGCGGTTAAGAATAAGCGTTATGCAAATAGAGTCTGGCTCATTGCAGGTCACGCCATAAGAGAGCCATCCACTACGATCACTGTTTCCTTTAGTGATACTAAGTTTCAGGTAGCTGATGTGAGTGAGTTCTTTGTGGGTGATAGTATCGTTGTGAATTCAGAGTCTAGGACGATATCTAATGTAACCGGTGATGTAATAACAATCACTCAAAGCTTAAGCACTCTACCCAATGTGAGTGATACGGTTACTAAGAACTCAGTTTCAAACGTGTTTATAGATAGTGATCAGCTTCAAGACGGTAGAGACTTCACCATTGATGCAGCTAACGGAAAGATCACACTTGATGAGGAAGCTGAGGTTAATATCTCTCCTGTTAAGACTCCGAGTGGTTCATTTACATTTACCAATGGTGACCCTAGTGTTAGTGCGACTAACGGTCTATTCACATCAGAGATCGCACCTGGTGATTGGATTAAAGATCAAGGAAAGACTGTATACTTTGAGGTATTAAGTATTGAAAGTGATACGGATCTTACTTTAACAGCTGATTCTTCTTACACAGCCGGTGGTAAGGCTAACTTAAAGACACCTAAGTACTTCATAGAGGGTGAGAGTGTACTGACTTGCGATACGGTTGGTAAGACTGATGATGGCTTAAAGAGCGGAGTATTCTTAGGCACAGCCCCTGCTATTGTTGAGGATTTACTAAAGACTGCGGGCCTGACTGCTGACATCAATACCTCTTCATTCACTACAGCTAAGGCAACGATCCCTCAGAAGGTTGGGATGGTGATTCCAGATCAGGTTGCATCAGGTACAACGCGTAAGTTTAGAGACATCATAAGTGATCTAAATCAAAGCGTGTTTGGGACGCTTAAACAAGATCAAGACTTTCTTTTTGCTTATGAGTCCTTAGAGGTGAATAGGGATACGGATCTATCTGTGAATGAGGCTGATATCTTGAAGTACTCAGTGAAGGCTAGAAGCGACAAGATAGCTAAGACCACAGTGATTGAATATGACTTAAGGGAATACGATCCTGTATCTAGAGAAGAGAAGTTTACTGAGGCAACGCACAGTAGCGAGCTAGCTGAGTTCTTGGTGAATACTGAGGAGGAGTTTAGGTTAACCTCAAGACTAATTGACGCAACAGAGGCTGATACCTTGGCTGAGAGATTCTCTTTGGTGCTTGCGTTATCAAGTAGTGTGCTTAGCTTCACTACCAAACTTCAGGCAATTGATTTAGATGTGAATGATAAGATTGAATTTAAGCATCAGGCATTCTATCATCGCTTCGGAAGCACAGACCCTAGGAAGGTAGCAGCTATTCAGAAGATTAAGAAGAGCGAGACCGAGGTGAGTGTTCAGATCGAGGATTTAGGCAATGCGTTTTCAAGGTGTTCTACGATGACTGAAAACACAGCTGATGATTTTAGTGTTGCAAGTGAGAGTGAGAAGTCTAAGAACGGTTACATGACGGATGAGTTTGGACTTATAGGTAATGATGGTACTGTAAGTGAAACAAACCTGATATTTTAGGATGAATTATGGCATTTACACCACTGAGCCCTGCTAACATTGAAGTTGGGAAGCCTACGAAGAAGGAAATCTTTGAGCGAATTAGAACCAACTTTGATGACCATGAGACTAGGATCCTATCTAATGAAACTACGATAGGAAGTATCTGGCCAATTCAATTTACGATGAACGGCAAGTACAACATTAATAAAGCGGGTACGACTGCTGTTGACTTTGAGACAATCCCATTTGCTTTAACTCTGACCTCTGCTGTAATCACGACCTTTGCTGATCCAGGATCTGGTAATGGAACGCTTACAGTAGACATTCAAAGAGCTGTGGGTCAGGGAGCCTTTTCAACTATATTCTCTACTCTTCCGTCCGTAGTAAGTGGTGGTGGAGCTCAGGACACGAGTACGAACGCAGTGCTTAGTTCTACTTCGATGGCTCAAGGGGACATTTTAAGATTAGACTTTAGTACGGTTATGAGCGGTAATGTAACCGGTTTTAAGCTTGATATGAAATATACGACATAGGGAGAGAGAGATATGCCAACATTTGGACCGATCGTAAATAACATCTTAATCGGTGGAAGACAGGCCATCGATGTTAGTGCTGATGATGATAATTACTTTATCTTAGGTATGACAGGTGCTGAGACTGCTGGGACTGGGAATAATTATACCTTTAGGAAAGTAAATGGCACGGCTGGATACCAGGTGCCTGCTTCTACTATCTTTCAGGTTGAGTGGTTCGACGCGGTCAATATTGATGCGGCTAATGGGAAGATAGCACTCATTTACTCTGATAACGATGTTGGATCTGCCGGCGGAGCGCTTACTAACCCTATTGTTATGTATGGTGTGGCTGGCATGCCTCATTTGGTTATTGCTGGAGTTATCGGTGCGACTGCAGAAAGAGTTGTTGGTGAGTGGGAAGTGCCTGCTACTAAATTCATCAATTTTGCTCTTACTCGTGTCGGTGGTGCAGGGACAGTGAACACTCCTTGTCTAATTGGTGGACGAGAGAAGGCAGCTTAATCTTGGGCGTACCTCTTTGGGTCACAAACCTTCCTTGGAACTATATCAAGGCTGCAAGTTTAGAGCATGGTCTTGATTGGAAGCTTGTCGGAGCTATAGTACAGAGTGAGAGTGGTGGAGAGCCATGGGCTATCAGATATGAGTCTACCTTTAAATACCGTCACTTCTTTAGAGAGCACGCCAGTAACCTAGGCATCACTGTTGATACTGAGAGTATGCTTCAATCCACTAGCTTTGGACTGTTACAAATAATGGGCTGTGTTGCACGCGAGAGAGGGTTTGAGGATTATCTACCTAAACTTTGTATGCCAGAAGTGGGTCTAAAGTATGGGTGTTTACATATAAAAAAACTATATGAAAGATACAGTAAGGACTCTGACATCATAGCAGCGTATAATGCAGGTAGTGTTATAGAGAAGATCAGTGGCGGTGGAGTGTTGATCAATGAACTTTATGTAGACAAAACTATGCGCTATCGTAGAGCATTGAATAAATTGGATTACTTAAAATAAGGAGTAGAAAATGGAATTACTGCAAACAATTATGTTGTGGGTTGGCGCTGTAACGGCTTTGCTTACGGCTTTAATAGGTGTCTTCTTACTTGTTCCGGGTGATCAACCAGAGAAAGCGCTTCAATTCGCCTTAGATCTTCTTAAGAAAATCTCTATTTAATGGGAGTTTTAGGAATACTAGGTGCTGTGTTTGGCTTTGCCGATACTGCACTTTCTTATCTAAGTGAGAAGGAACGTCTTAAGTACAGAGACAAGCTTTATAATCTGAAGAAGTCTATTTCAGATGAGCAGATGAAGCCTTTGGATGAGCAAGATGATGTGAGACTTGAGAATTGGTACTTAGAGTTACCCCTTATTTTAGAGGCTATTAATGTACAAATGCAGCTCCAGATTGATAGGGATAAGTAGTTTAATCCTCTTACTTGCAGCTTGTGCGAGTGGGCAGAGGCACGTCTTAGGCAATCAGATCTTGCGTGCTAGGCCTGGACATTCTCCACACTTAACGAACCGTGCTTATGAGAAGGGCGCTGATGAGATGGTGGTTAAGGAATACGACCTAGGTGATCCAGCATTTAGGGAGCTTGCACACAAGTTGAAAATCGTATGTAAGTTAGGCAACCAGAGATGGAGCATCTGTAGAGATAAGCCTGGCATCTGTAGGGATCAGTTTCACGAGAAGAAGAGATTCCTTAGGAAGACCAAGATCATCCATGAACAGTCTTACTTGTCTATTAAAGACAACTATGATTTCCTACTCTCAATCAAAGCGAAATGCTTCAGTACTGAGTTTTTTGAGTTTATATTGATGTAAAGTATTTCACTGGATGAGACGTAAGGTGCGTGAGCGGCGCGTGGTTAAGTTTTGTGACAGAGTTTAATGATATACTCACACTAGGCGGTTAGATGATGGATAATAAAGAATTGGACAGAGTACATGATAAGCTAGACGGGCTGCGTAATATGATGAGTCAGGTTCAAACGGATATCGCGATCTTGAAGAACGACAAGAAGTGGGTATTTCGTATTGCAGCTAGTGTTGGTGGACTGTGTGGAGTCATCGGATCCTATGTGATTAATCTTGTATTAGGCCGCACTTAGGAAAGATCGTCTCTGTAAACTTAGGCCTTGCGTGTGATCCCTTCCAGATGTGTAAAGGACCAGGCCCGTAGAACTTCCATAATTTCTTTTTAAGTAACCAGATATCCGTCTCAAACCCCTTGGCCTCAACCCACTCCTCAGCTCCACTCTCACAGTTTAAGATCTTGAAATCAGGGATGTAAACAATCTCAGCATCAGAGAGTTTAACTCTGTTCTGGCAAGCAAGAACTTTTAATACACCTGCTTTTTCTTCTAGCTTTAGGATTTGATAAATCGATGCCTCAAGCTTTGAGGAGAACCATATGCCACTGACCTCGGTTCTTTCGTAATTCTTGACCCTAGCTTTACGTCCGTAAAATCCAGCACTCATTGAAGTAAGCTCCATTCTCCGAACTCACACGTTGCGACTTGAATCTTATCTGAGTCAACTAAAATCATGTTTTGATGTCTCTGCATTCTCCACTCGACTTCTAGCTCCCAGTACTCATCACATGCAAACAAGATGCAAGTGACATACATATCCACATCGGTTGTTTCAACATGTCGATAGGTACTCCCTACTTTAAAGCCTAGATTACACACAGCAGAAGCGAAAATTAATTCCATGTATCTCTCATTTTGACTTGTAATAGACTACGATCATGCAGAGGACTATTAGACCTAGGATCACGCCAATTTCTGGACTCATTTGAATCATCACCGAGACACCTCTGTTGAACCGAACGGGTTACCAGTCTTCGTACCAGCGATCATCATCGAATTCACGCGGTACAGCTAAATCTCTATTTTTAAAGCCTGATGAACATTCTTCGCAGCAAACCCGATTCTCATTTGTCTTATAGTATACCATCCCATCATCGATCAGACACTCACACTTAGAGCATTGCATTGGGAATTCAATCATTTCTTCCATAAAAAGCCTTAAATAAGATATTGGTTAGCGTTTGGGTTAATGTTTCGTTCGTCTCCTCTAGTTCACCTCTAGTGACTGACTTATCATTCATCAGTCTCACTGAGAGGTTAGTGATTTGTTCTGTGTGACAGTGGAAGAGTTCGTGGAGGACAGCTTCCTCACGATCCCTAGGTGTACAGCTTAAATACTCTTTATGTACCGTGACATGAGCTTTCTTATATGGGACTAGGACCTCAACGGTGAGGACTGTGGAGTCGTCTTGTTTCTCATCATCTTCTTTGGTGCTGGATAGAGTGAATTTCCATTCAGTCAGGAAGAGGTGTATGGACCATTTATGAATATGCTTGGTGACCTCGTCTAGGGCCTTATTCCAAGTGATCGGCTTACCTGTCTCTCTGGGTGGCAAAAGCATCCTGCTTTGATCCATGCAGAAAGTTTAAGTTTACTTGTCTTTTGGGTCAAGCTTAGTGTCAATTTGATTTAGCACGCGCAGCATATCGCGCATTGTGTACACGAGCTGTATACTGGTAGCTTGTCCAGGGATGAACCTAGATCCTTTGAGGAGTTCTTTAATGCCCTCATCCACGATATTCCTATCATCAAA
>SDBT01017921.1_pt1 | contig 11156 bp, 9 predicted proteins | sample 2277101 | NCBI WGS metagenome assembly SDBT01 (sample SAMN10404973, study PRJNA504765) | marine sediment metagenome | isolation source: marine sediment core GS10_PC15, 103 cmbsf | place: Arctic Ocean: Southern Knipovich Ridge | collected 2010 | reverse complement strand
CACGATCGTCGGCCCCGGCGAGACGGTCGGCTGCGTCGGCTGCCACGATAATCGGCGCGCGAGTGTGCCGACCGATTGTGGCCTTGCCGCGATCAAGCGCCCTGCCGCCCAGCTCGCTTCCTGGTACGGACCGTCGCGGAAGTTCGGCTATTTGGCCGAGGTCCAGCCGGTGTTCGACAAGCACTGCGTGTCGTGCCACGACTACGGCAAGCCGGACGGCAAGAAGCTCAATCTGGCCGGCGATTTGGGCCTGTTGTTCAACACGTCTTACGTCGAGCTACGGCAGAAGAAATACGTCACGGTCCCCGGCGCCGGCCCGCATCAGGTCCTCCTGCCGAAAAGCTGGGGCTCGCACGCCAGCCGGCTAACCGAAGTGCTCGTCAAAGGACATGGCGATCCGAAAATCGATCGGAAGATCAAGCTCGACCGCGAGAGCTTCGATCGGATCGTCACCTGGGTCGACCTTAACGCACCGTACTATCCGGTCTACTACAGCAACTACCGCGAGAACCGCTACGGCCGCTCGCCGCTGGACAATGAGCAACTGAAGCAATTGCAGCAACTGACCGGCTCGGTAGAGGTCAACTTCACGCGCCCGGAATTCAGCCCGTGCCTTGCCAAGTTGCCGGACACCGCGGGCGACAAGTACCAAGCCGCCCTAGCGATCATCCGCGCCGGCAAGGAGAATCTCGCAGCCCGTCCCCGCGGCGACATGCCGAACTTCCGCCCGGCGAGCGATACGGAGATCAAGCAGGAAGCCAAATACAAGTCGCAGCACCAAATCGAGGCCCACATTCGCCGCGCGATCCTGGCGGGAGAACGAGTCTACGAGCGGTCGTTACCCAAGAACTCCGAATAATCAGTGATGTCCCCTTTTTCTTCCCTGGCGACCGAACGTATCGATCGTATCCGACTATTGGCTGCACTCGTAGTCTTACTCGTCATACCCGTCGGTCTGTTTGCACGTTCGCAACGTGCGGGAGCCGACCCCGCTACGTTGTCTGGATTCCTGTCGACGTATACCGGAGATGCGTTGTGGCCGATCATGTTCTTTTTCGTTGGACGATTCGTTTTCCCGCTGGCTAACCGTTGGCGGCTTGCCGCCTTTACATTGGCGCTAACGTTGACTCTCGAGTTTGGTCAGTTATGGCAGCCACCGGCTCTGCAATCGTTGCGAGAGCAGCCAGTCATCGGATTCATGCTCGGCAATTCATTTATTTGGAGCGACGTCGTGTGTTTGCTGGCGGGCAGTTTCATTTCCATACTCATAGACGCCATGTTGTCAGCCTTCCTCGAGAAAGCACGAACGACGAAAAAAGGGGAGAGCACTGATTATTGACGAGTTCGGCGAGAAACGATAGCATACCGTCATGCTACGAACTGCACGATCCATCGAAGCGGGCCGTTATCCCTTGAGGACCGCGTTTACGACCGCATCTGAAGTAGCTAATCCGGGATGTCCAAAGATTGCACGAGCGAGATCACGGCCTGCCAGGCGACGTCAAATGGAATGACGTGTTGCGGAGCCTGGCTGCCGACGCCACGATCATAATCGACGGCGGCCCTTTCACGGATATCATCGTCGAAATTGGACTTGCGCACTTCGATTTCGCGAATCGACGATTTCTGCTTTAGATATTCGGCGATATTGCCCCGGTCGATTCCTGGCCGACGCATGCACATGCCGATGTCATACACGTCTTGCCAGCGGTTTCTGTTGCGAGTTCTCTGCTGTAGTAGTGCGCGGAGCTTCTCAGCCAAGATGTCTTCCAGCGAGCATACCCTCAGTCCTGCAACGCCGGCCCATTCTTCGGTGGCGCACACGAGATCATTCAGCGTTATCTCCAGCGGAATTACCGTCGAAAACTGGTGATTCTCGAAGTTGTGGAAGTAACGATCGGTCGGGAACTGATAGCCGATTGCCACGTCATAGGTCGGACGGGTGGCCATGGGGTCCATCGGATTGCGTCTCACTCGCTGGCACTTTGCCTTCACGTTGAAACGGCGCCGGGCGAAAGTCAGTGCGTCGTTGAGCGCACCTCGAAGTTCATCTGCATCGTCGGGGATACCGTCAGCATCGACGGAGAAGTCGAGATCTTTGGTGCTGCGCGGGCTGTGATAGGCAAAACGTAGCGCATTGCCGCCTTTGAGTACCAGGCCTTTCTTAGCGACTGGATGGGAAGCAATGCAGTTCAGGACCACGAACTCCATGAAGCGAATTCTTGCTTCCTGCGTGGTTACGCCAGTTTCCTGACTCCATGATTCAATCTCTGTTAGAGTAGATGGATACGATCGACCGGCCATTAGTCTTCATTGAGTTCGGAGAGAACGGCCTCCGGCACGTTGATCGAGAGGTTCCAACGCTCGGAAAATGTAGGGGAGAAGTCAAGTTTGGCAAAGAGTTTTGCCGAACTACCACGCACACTCCTGCTTGCCCATTCTTCCAGAATCGGATGGGTCACATCAAGTTTCTCGAGGATGAAACCCACCCTCTGTCTGAGCAATGTCTGATCGAAACATTTGACGTAATCTATCAAGACATCAATCGCAAGCGATGGCAACGCACGTTTCCATATACGCAGGACTTCTGTAGTACCGCCACATCTTTCGGGAAAGCGAAGGGCGTCGAGTAGCGTTCTTTCCGGATCCGTGATGTAGATTGGGTATCCTTGCGAGTATCCTAGGGTGTGCCCGAAATCCCACTGCGGTTTCGATTTGTGCCAATGGATGCGAACACCGTTAATAGAATCGGGCGTCCTTCGGCGAGGCTGTGCTACGTCAATCCAGTCCTCTGGTGTCGTTCCCAACGGCAGTCTGGTTGAAGAACTCCCAAAATGTGTTACGTGGAATTCGTTGGGGATTTCGTCAGTCAGATCGTGGTAAGCAGCCGCCGTAAAGTGGCTGAAGACGCCAATCGGATTCGCCTCTTGTATGACCGCCTCATCCGGGCATGAAAGCACTGATGCATAAGGAACGGTTATGCGATAAACACCGGGGACTCCTTTAACTAGTAGAATGTCTCCTGCCGCTTGGAGATTTCTGATGAGTCGGCTTTCCTTTGCAGCGTCCGGTAGCGCGAATGCGCCGGAGTGGGCGACACGCATATAGACTACATGCAGTCGCCAATCCGCAACGACAGCGCGGCGGTCCTGTGCCAGCAAGTCCAGTATCTGAGACGCTATTGTTCGTCGTGGCATGATAGTATGTTGTAAAATAGATATGTCGTCCTTAGGACGACATATCTATTTTACTACAAGGATTCCGAAAAGTCAAGACCTTACCAATCAGATTATAGCTAACAGATAATGTCCTGAGGACATTATCTGTTAGCTGTGACACTTGTCAATACCTATTCTTGATATTTTGTCAAGAAAACCTCGCTGCAGTCGGCTCGCTAGGGAAAATAGGGGAAATGCGGGTGCCCGGGAGGAATCGCGCAAATTCCGCCCAGTTCTAGAAGAACACACGCGAACGGCACCCCCCTCATGGTGACTGTCACTGTCCTTGTGGTTGACAGGCAATCGTCCCGGCCAATAGAATCGACTGCACGCTGGACGGCTCAGAGGAGAACAAACATGGCAGCACCGAAATCTGGTAATCGACGGACACCATACCGGTTTTCGTTCAGCCACCGGGAAAAACCAGCATGGCGCCCCCAGATTCCCTGGCTATACTGTCTGCTGGTGTGGGCGGTCTGCCAGCTTGCCGACGCCGATGAAACGGTGTTCAAACCCGTTCGCGAGCCAAGAGCGGTCGAGCCTGTCCGGTTCGATCCTGTAGTGAAGCAGATCGAAGGTTGGACGGTCCATGTCGACCCGCAAATGCTCGAGGGAGAGCACGCCGTGGCCGGGGGCCGGGCGCTGACGATGCTGGCCAATCACCTCCAGCGGATCGCTATTCTGATCCCGGAAGACCGGCTGGCCAAGATGCGGGAACTGGAAATCTGGATCGAGCACCACCACCCGTCGCTCGGTGCCATGCAGTATCATCCGAACGTCGGCTGGCTGAAGTCGCACGGGCACGACCCTCGTCTGGCCAAGAAGGTGCATATCACGCGGGCGGCGAGCCTGCTGTCGCGACACCAGATGATCAAGCATCCGGCGGTCATCCTGCACGAGTTGGCCCACGCCTATCACGATCGGCACCTGGGCTTCAACGATCCGCGGTTCATCAAGGCATACCAGAAGGCGAAGCAATCCGGCAGCTACGAAAAGGTCCTGCTCTACACGGGCCGAAAAGTCCGCCATTACGCGCTGACCGACCACAAAGAGTATTTTGCCGAAGGCACCGAAGCCTACTTCTACCGCAACGACTTCTACCCGTTCGTACGGGCAGAGCTAAAGGAGCACGATCCGACGTTGCACGATCTGCTGGTCGAGGTCTGGGGGCGGCTCGAGTGACGCGGCGCCTTTGGAAACAGGGGAACACCATACTGGTTCCCGACGAGCCGACGACGAAAACCAGCATGGCGATCTCAGATTCGTCTCATTAATCAGTGATGTCCCCTTTTTCCCTGCGCCTTTCACTTCCGCCGCCGCCGTGCATAGCTCAGCAGGCCGAGCAAGCCGACGGTGAGCAGGACGAAGGTGGAAGGTTCGGGCACGTCTTCGATCTGGGTGCGGAAAATGAGGAACTCGTGATGGTTGAAGCCGGTATACGGTACAGAAAACGGCGGGGTGGAGCTGGTGGTGTCCAGCCCGCTGTCGTACCACATCCAGCGTGATTGGTTGGAGATCCCATCGATCTGGTCGTGGGACATGAACAGGGCGTTGGCCAGATTCGGCGGACCGATCGCCAGTTCGCCGTAGCCGGGGGTGATGTTGTCGGGCAGCAGCCCGTTCTCGTCCACCCAGCCTTTGCTGGTACCGGGCCCGCCGCTGTTACCATTCGCGATGACAATCTGAGGATTGACCACGGCGGCGAAATTGTTTACCGTCACAGTGTCGGCTAAATCAAGCGAGTCGAGGTCGGATCCCGTCGCGAAGACCTCCCAAATGCCCGCGCCGCTGAGCAACGGGCCGTTGGGGAGTTGGAACCCGGCCAAAGCCCCCTGAAAGGCGCTGTTGTCGCTCCAGGCCACGATGTACACGTAGTCGCTCAACAACGCCGAGTTGAGGTTGTAGATCTCCGCCCCCACGCCGGCGTTTAGGTACGGAGAAACGGGAGCGGCGCCCAGGATGGCAGCGTTATAGTCGTATATGTCCTCCTTTGTCGTGTTTCTGATTCCACCGAAATAGGTGATAATGCCGTTGACGTCGCCGAATCCGAAGCCGTAGGCGTTGTCGGTGGTGATGGTGACGGTGACGTTCACCTGCGCGGTGGCAACGGGGACGAAGACGGCGATAACTGAAACGGCGACAAGACTCGCCGTGACGATGAACTGTAATTTGGCTTTCATTGTTTGCGTCTCCTTCAGGATAGTTTGCTGTAGTACGCGTTGGTGTGTCGAAGCCCCGCACCGCCGCCCCGGCCGAAGCCGGGGGCGGGCTGTGGGGGACAAGAACGTCTTCTGATGTCAAGTCCTTCGGCGTCGCCGCAGTCCATGGCCTGCCAGCGCCACCAGGGCCAGCCCGGCCAGCACCAGCGTAGAGGGCTCGGGAGTGATCACGAACGCCTGGTCGAAGCTATGCCCTTCGAACTCATGGCCAAAGGGATAGTGCATGTCTACCCAGATGACGGGCGGCCCGCCGAACTCAATGTTGTCTCCGAAGACCGCATCGTCTTCGTAGTGGTTGCCGGTCCACGGCGTCGGGTACTGATTAAAGTCCGAGGTCTTCCATCCGAAGAGCGCCGGTTCCGAGGATGCGACGATGGGTTCGACTGGGTCGGCCTGGACGTCCAGCCAGTAGATCTCGCCCTCTACTTGATGGAATAGAGGGTCCGCCGCGTCCTCTGTGAGGACGAAGTTGTACTGATATACCTCCCTGTCGAAGCCGATGATGGCATCCAAGTTCGGGTCGTAGAACATCTCCTCCTCCCCGACTGGAAGTGTGGCGTACAGCCGCGATGTGACCTGCGGGTCACCGACCTCGAAGACACTTTGCCAAAGCTCCAGGCCCGGATGACTCCACGGCATCTCCGTATCTACGCCTGCGGGAATGTTCTCGTGGATGCTGAGCTTGAACCTCACGTTGTCGGCCGACGCCGTACCGTCGGTACCTTGGGGCAGCATGTCATTTAGCCACGAACCCCAAATGTGGATATCCGATACGGGCCCGCTTTCGCTGCACCGCCAGTCGTCGGCCACGATCTTGCCGAATTGGTTGGCGGCGTCACCCAGTCCCCAAGTCGCCAGTACGTCCATCCCGTTGGAGCTGATGTCCGGCAACTGCGGAAAGTGCATCTTGTGATCGTCGCCGGGGTCCCAATCCGCCAAGGCCGTTGAACCAACTGAAAACACTACTACGAACGCCGTTACTAATCTTGCATACTTCATTTCTTCGTCTCCTGTTTTGTAACCGTTCACGCGTCTCAGAATCACTCTGAGGCAGTTATCCGCTGAACGGTATCAGTGGGGTTTTCGTTGAAGCTGTTTGTGTTGCCAAGACTCTGGCCCGGAGGAGGCCAATAACAGGGTTGCTTGGGTTTTGCCGCACGGCGGTCCACGGGCCGAGAGGCAAAGCGATCCCTTGAAGGGCGGGTCCTTGCGGAGGAGGCCGCGGTCTCGCGTCTCTGCCTGGCACGACGTTTCGCGATTTGTAGTTTCGTGCGTGTCGCATGGCCAACTCATCCTTTCAATAAAGCAGCGAGTGTCACGCGGCCTGCGAGCGCGTCACTAGGGGCGATTTCAGGTGGGCGGTTCTCAATTGGCTTCGCCCGTCGAGCTCGCGATCCACCGTGGCACGGACAGTCTCGCCCCGGAGTATCCGAAGCAGCAGGAGTTCTTCCCCGCTAGCCAGTTTCAGCCAGTTCTGAATGCTCATGGTCATCACTTGGGTTCCTTTGAGTCTGAGGGTTGGTAAAACGACGAAACAACCACTTCTCAAGCCACGTCGCTTCCAGCGGCTTGCAGACGTACATCGTCGCGCCTGCGCGACATGCGCGAAGTTCGTCCTCGGCGCGATACGTTGCCGCCACCATGCAAACCGCCGTGCCTTCTTCGAGCCGCTCGCGGAGCATCTCGTAAAGGTCGAAGCCGGTCATGTCCGGCAACTCGATGCTGATCAGCCACAGCGCAGTTCCGGCAATCGGGTTCAGTCGCAGCGCCGCCTGGCCGCTGGCGAGAAAACGCACGCCCGTATCATCGTTCTCCGCCGCCGCTGCAATCGCGTTGTAGCCGGCACGATCGGGATCGACAACGACGAGCATCGTCTTGGAATGCTGGTTGTTAATCATCACTACTGCTCGCTTTAGGAAACGTCTCGGCGGTGCCCCTGTCCGTTCGCGTCGCCACAATGCAAAGGCACATTGCGTGCCAACGAGCGCGCGGCGACGCGAGCAGGCAGTCGTAAGTCCAGGCACCGCAAGAGATAACAACAACTGAGAAACTCGCAACGCGGGTGTGGCGCGCAGACAGCGCAATCGAGAATTGTGCGAATGCGACCAATGTCGGTCGCGTGGCAAACATTTTCGCCGGGGCCGTTCGTCCAATGTGGTGCGAACCCGAACAATTCGGCGCCAAGGCGATCGGCATGGCGATCCGAATCGGGAAAGAGAGCGACGGCCCGACGAGTGAGGAAGTGCGTTACTTCATCGTCGCCGCTTGGGTATCAGCCTACCCCTTGCTACGTAGCGACCTTAGTGCGCACCGGTCCCAGGCGTTTGTGAAGAACGGGGACGGATCTCGCGGACGGACGCCCCCGTTGCGAGCGGGAAACGTCCAGCCCGTATTTCTTGATCTTCCGCAGCAGCGCATGGCGGTCCATTCCCAAGAGTTGGGCTGCCGCAGTCTGGTTGTAGAAGGTGTGCTGGAGGGTGTAGAGAATATGGTGGCGTTCCACCTCGGCCAACGATAGCCAGTGGTCGTCGTCCGTTTGCAGCCGGTGTGCCGGTGTCCGGATGTCGGGTGCGAAGTTCTCTTGCGGCTCGCTTGCGGAATCCACGTCGCAGTGGCGGCGTGGCGTCGCGGCCGGCCGGCCCGAGATCACTGCCGAGAGCAACTGCGGCATCGATTCCGCGTCGAGGAGTTCGCCCTCAGAGAAAACGACCGCCCGCTCCAACTGGTTGAATAGCTCGCGCACGTTGCCCGGCCAATGGTACGAAAGAAGCAAACTCAGCGCACCCGGCGAAAGTCGTTTGGGGGGTAAGCCGCCGTCAATCGTCAGCTTGCAGAGGTAGTGGGAAGCGAGGGCCTTGATGTCCTCGGGGCGATCCTTCAGCGGCACGGTTTCGAGCGGGACGATGTTGAGCCGATAATACAAGTCCTCGCGGAACCGACCCGCCCGCACTTCTTCCTCCAGGTGCCGGTTCGTGGCGGCGATGATCCGCACATCGACCGCCTGGCCCTGGTGACTGCCCAGGGGAACGACGCTCCTCTCCTGGACAACCCTCAGCAGCTTCGCTTGCAGGTGGGGATCCAACTCGCCGATTTCGTCCAGGAAAATTGTCCCGCAGTCGGCCGCGCGGAAGGCGCCCACGGCCGCATAATGTGCACCGGTGAATGCGCCTTTCAAGTGGCCGAACATGTGACTGAGGAACAGTTCACCCGATAGCGCGGCACAATCGACCGGCACGATCGGCCCGGCGCAGCGGGTACTGTGTGCGTGGATAGCACGGGCGATCAGTTCTTTGCCCGTCCCGCTCGGACCGGTAATCAGCACGTTTGAGTCGTGGGCGGCAACGCGAACAATCTCGCGACGGATGGTCCGGACCCAAGCAGAGGCCCCGATGATCTGCTCGACGCCATTCAGTGGGCAACGATTGTCTCTGGTGTCCATCGGAGTGCCTCCGTTGAATAGCACCATACAGAATAGCACCATACAGAATAGCACCATTCACAAGTACGGTTATAATACCCCTGAACAATCCTGTCAACCACCCAAGCCACATTTTTACAGAAATAATTGGAATTATGCCGAAAACACGGGCGACGCGGCTAGAGTTGCGAGAAAAAGTCCTTTGGACCGAAAGGACATTGGTCGATTCACCTCTTGGGGGGGCAATTCTCTCTCAAGAAGAAAAGCGAACCATTCCGGTTCTGATTCCGAGGAAATCGGAAATCGGGGAACAGGATACTGGTTTCTTGGGCAGGTGTTACTACCGGAATCGCAACACGAACGCGTTCTGGCGGATATGCCTAAGAGCCTGACACTTTTCCGCAAGAGGCATTGCCATCTCTCTGCCCAGGTCGTCCAGTTGCCACCCACATCGCTACATGCGAGAATGCCAACGGGGGCGTTGGCCAACCACTACACTTTGAGAAAGCAGCGTGAGAAAAACATGCTCAAACGAAAGAACCCGATTCGGTGGCTGACCCTGGCCCTGCTGTTGTGTGTCGTCTTTGTCGTCGAAAGCGCCGCCGGGAAGCCGTTCTCCTTGGTCGTTATTCCCGATACGCAAAACTACGCCGACGCCCGAAAGAAGGCCGACGGCACCCGAAGGATCCCCGACTTCAGCCGCCACTTCTACGGGCAAACGGAGTGGATCAAGCAGAGCGCCGCCAGGCTCAATACGATGATGGTCGTGCATGTGGGCGACATCGTGCAGACCGACAAGCCCGACGAATGGGCGATTGCCGACAAGGCGATGAAGACCATCGACGGCGTGGTGCCCTATGTGCTCAGCCTGGGGAATCACGACTTGCGAGTCGGCCCGGACGGGGCTCGCGAAACGCGGCTAAACGAGTACTTTCCACCGTCGCGTTTCGAGAACACCTCATGGTACGCAGGTCATTACGGCAAGGGCAACGAGAACAACTACGCCCTGTTCGAGGCCGACGAAATGAAGTTCCTCGTCGTTTCGCTGGAGTTTGCCCCTCGCGACGAAGTGTTGGAGTGGGCCGGCCAGATCGTTGCCAAACATCCCGGCCGCCGCACGATCGTCGTTACACACGGCTATCTCGACAAGGGCCTCCGCATTGCCAAGCCGGCCATGGGATACCAGTGGAAGGGAAACTCGGCCGAGCAGACGTGGCAGAAGTTCGTCAGCCAGCACAAGAACATCTTCCTGGTTCTCTCCGGCCACGCCGTCAACTGCCGCCTGACCAGCGTTGGCAAGCGCGGCAACACGGTCTATCAGGTCCAATCCGATTACCAGTTCGGCGTCGAGGGCGGCGAGGGCTACCTGCGCGTGATGACCTTTGTGCCCGCCGAGAACCGGATCGACGTGACGACCTACTCGCCGACGGTCGACCGCCATCTGACCACCGATGCCGACGCGTTCTCGTTGGAGTACGAGATGGTAGGCAAGGCTGTAGGAGTAGAGTAAGTAGCTTGAACTGTAAACGGGGAGTGGAAAAAGGGGACAGGCACCGTCGGCAATACGAATCACCACTGCCATACCGGTCGTCGACGGAGCCAGTCCCCATTTTCGGTGTCCCTGCGGGGTCAGACTCTAAATATTCACTTTAGTGGGTAGCCGACACTCTTCCTCCATAGGCGGGTGGCAGCAATGATTTTGCGCAGTGGACATGGCCACTTGGTTTGGTTGTTTCGCAAAATCATCGCTGCCACCCGAGAATTCCCGTTTACCTACCGCAACAGAAAACAATACACGGCCAGCGCGTTGCGGATGTAAAGCCGATTGCCGATCAGGGCGGGATGCGACCATACGTCGCGGTCGGCCTCGGCGACGTCGGCGAAAAGGTCGAGCGTAGATAGGCAGGTGAAACGGCGCTTCGTGGCGTCGAGTAGGCAGAGCTTGCCGGTTTGGGTGGCGGCGAGCACGCGGCCGTTGCCGGCGATGAAACTGCTGTAGGCGTCGAACGGCTCGTCGTCGACTTTCCAGAGGAGTTTCAGGCCGTCGTTCAAGTCGAGACATACGAGTTGCTCGCAGCTTCCGAATACCTTGCCGCCATGGACGACCGGCGTGGACGTGTCGGGCATTAGGTCTTCGCTGGTGGCCGTCGGCTTGGGGTTGATCCGGCCGCGAGCGTCGAAGCCGTAGAGGCGGGTGCCGTTGTTCTCGGTGCTTACCAGGAGCTTATCGCCGACGACGATCGGCGTGGGCACGTTGAAATCGCCTTCCTCGTCGGGCACCAGCCGCCAGAGCCGTTTGCC
>SDBT01017920.1_pt1 | contig 11157 bp, 7 predicted proteins | sample 2277101 | NCBI WGS metagenome assembly SDBT01 (sample SAMN10404973, study PRJNA504765) | marine sediment metagenome | isolation source: marine sediment core GS10_PC15, 103 cmbsf | place: Arctic Ocean: Southern Knipovich Ridge | collected 2010 | reverse complement strand
ATAATATAGGATGAACAAACATATTTATAGTATACTTGTACTAAAGAATTATTTGAGAGAGACTTTTGGGGAGCATATGCCTTATGAAATTATTCAATTAATTATTATGGCCACATATCCAAACGTATTCATAAGTTGTGGATGGAGACATAGTTGTATGATTCTAGATAATGAGGTTTATGCATGGGGTTTTAATAATTGTGGTCAATTGGGTTTGGGTAATAATACTGATCAAAATTTGCCCCAGAAACTTAATTTAATACATATTAAGAAAATTAGTTGCGGTAGTGTCCATACAATGGCTCTGGCCAATTCCAATGAAGTTTATGCATGGGGTCATAATCGTCAGGGTCAACTGGGCTTAGGTAATAATACTGATAATAATTTACTCCAGAAACTTAATTTAAGACATATTAAGAAAATTATTTGCGGTACTCACCATACAATGGCTCTAACGGATTCCGATGAAGTTTATGCATGGGGTCATAATTCTAGTGGTCAATTAGGCGTTGGTAATAATTATAATCAACATTTGCCCCAGAAACTTAATTTAATACATATTAAGAAAATTATTTGCGGTTATAACTATACAATAGCTCTGGTAAATTCCAATGAAGTTTATGCATGGGGTTCTAATGAATTTGGTCAATTAGGCTTAGGTAATAATCAGAATCATAATTCACCCCAGAAACTTAATTTAACACATATTAAGAAAATTATTTGTGGTGAGCGCCATACAATGACTCTGACGGATTCCAATGAAGTTTACGCATGGGGTCGAAATTTTAATGGTCAATTAGGCTTGGGTGATAACACTGATTATGATTCACCCCAGAAACTTAATTTAAGACATATTAATAAAATTATTTGCGGTGGTTACCACACAATGGCTCTGGACAATTCCGGTGAAGTTTATGCATGGGGTTTGAATGACCATGGTCAATTAGGCTTAGGTAATAATATTGATCATAATTCTCCCCAGAAACTTAATTTAACCAATATTAAGAAAATTATTTGCGGTGGTGATCATACAATGGCTCTGGGAAATTCCGGTGAAGTTTATGTATGGGGTTATAATCGTTGGGGTCAATTAGGCTTGGGTAATAATACTAATCAGAATTCGCCCCAGAAACTCCAACTTAAATTTTAATTAAAAAAAATTGAAATTTAAATTATCTAGTATATCATTATTGTATATTTCATAGTATATGATGGACGAGAACGTTAATAATATACTTATACTAAAGAATTATTTAAGAGATACTTTTGGATAGCATGTGCCTTATGAAATTATTCAATTAATTATTATGGCTGGATATCCTAAGATATCCATAAGTTGTGGATGGAAACATAGTTGTATGATCATTAATAATGAAGTTTATGGATGGGGTTTGAATGATCGTGGTCAATTGGGCTTGGGTAATAATCTTAATCAGAATTCGCCCCAGAAACTTAATTTAAGACGTATTAAGAAAATTAGTTGCGGTGATTACCATACAATGGCTCTGGAAAATTCCGGTCAAGTTTATGCATGGGGTTGTAACAAGTATGGTCAATTGGGATCGGGTAATAGAATAAGTCAAAATTCGCCCCAGAAACTTAATTTATTGAATATTAAAAAAATTAGTTGCGGTTATTACCATACCATAGCTCTGACTCATTCCAATGAGATTTATGTATGGGGTTCAAATGGATCAGGTAATTTAGGCTTGGGTAATAATACTGATTATGATTCGCCCCAGATGATGAAAAAGTGCGAGCCGCACTTTTTCGAATCTGTTAGAAAAGACGCGCACGGCGCCTTTTCTCAACAGAAACTTAATTTAAGAAATATTAAGAAAATTAGTTGCGGTAGTGCCCATACAATGGCTCTGGATAATTTCGGTGAAGTTTATGCATGGGGTTGGAACTATCGGGGTCAATTGGGCTTGGGTCATAATAATGATCAGAATTTGCCCCAGAAACTTAAATTTTAATTAAAAAAATTGAAATTTAAAGTGCTTGAGAGTATCTATAATAATATCATCCATAGTACTTAACATGGACTCTGTCATACCAACTGTTTTAGCAACTGAGCTCCCAAACGGGCAACATATCTGCCAAATTAAAAACATTAAGGCAGGTAACTTACCATATGACAACACAGAACTAATCGTAGTTTTTGATATCAGTGCATCGATGGGTTCAAATGTGGCAATTATACACAAACAATTACAGAATTTGATTCCAAAACATGCCACACAAAAAATAACTGTGGTTACATTTGGGCGCTATTCTATCATGATTAATCTCAATCATAACCAAATTAATAATTGGCATTGTCCCGAACTAGAAGGCAGTACCCAACTATGCGAATCAATTCGAAAAGTTTTTACTAAAATATCAAATAGTCAGACAAAAACCCTTTTTCAAATCACAATTATTAGTGATGGTGATGTATTTGATTTGGATAATGTCCTGGATTACGTTTCGAATGTCAAGCCGAATGCCCTGTCTAAGCACATCATACAAGTATCTGCCATTAGAATAGGATCTAGGGGTGATACCAGGGCCCTCAGTTGTTTTTATGCCTTTCACAATCACCCGACATCTTCTCAAATGATGATTGACACAACCACCCACAATCAAACATCCATTGAGAATGCACTCGCTGATATCTTTAAATACTTCAATAAAGGACTCGGTTGTTATGCTTCCAAATTGGTTTCGGCTTCGAACAATTTAGTGACATATCCATTTGATACAGATCCAACTAATTTATTAGATATTAACAATAATGATTATTTTATCTGCAAAACATTTCCTTCAGATTTAAAAATAGATGGAGTTAATGTCATAGTCACTGAGCGAAATCATATTTTAGAAGCTGATATACTTGATTATTTGAAAGTAATCGAAATGAAAGTCAGGAATTTAAAAGTACTAGGTGTTAACAAACAGATTCCACTAATTGTTCCATTTTTGAATGACTTAAATAAAATCATGAGTCAAGATCTGCCACTGGTAGACCAATCTAATAGCAAAATGGCCCAGATCAGAAGATCCGCCAATAAAATGCGCGGGACCATCATCAATACGATCTTACAATTAGTAAACTTAGACAATGTTCATAAATTAAATTCTGAACAGCAAGCATCTTTCCTCCGAGATATTAATCAAAATACACAAACTGGACGTAGATTGGCTAAAAGATCCGCAGAAAATGAATCTGACATTTTGACCACGCTGAAAAATAACGTTAGTTTAATCCTAAACTCTCATGAAAAATCTTCTGAAGAGTCCGCCCTGACTTCTTTTTATAGTCTGGTGACTAGTTCAGATATCCTTACGGAGGCAGTCACTGAATTAAAAGATGATATTGATATGTTTAGTTTGGAAGATCTGCTCAGATGTTTCGGACAAGTTGGCTTATGTTTTGAAGCTGCAGTGGCTAACTATCCGGATCCATGGCAATTCAAAGTCCGAAAAGTTTATCCAGGAATTTATTTGGCCCAACATGATATCTATGAGGCACTCGTCTTGGGATCTGGTTCTCATATGAAAGCCCCTGGGTCTAATTCTGATAAAGATATCATTACTGGCGTGGATGTTATACAAACAGACTCATATGTGTCAAACAGAGAAGTCAACAAGATCCATTGTAGTATCAGTATGCGTAGAGTCGCGGCTATCATACCTAATGATGATATAGCTTTAAAAACCGCTGTCATATTTCAACTTGCGAATCAAGTTGTAGAATTGCCCCTAGAAGTCGCAGTTACTGATCTTTGGTCAAATATCCAAACCTTAAAACAAATCGTCGGATCCAGAATCAATTCCATATTTGTCGAAGAGGTGGTTAAGGGGCTACTCAAACCAAATATGGACGCATACTTTACTGGAGACCTAGGTGTTTCATCTATCAACAAGATTGTCGGCCTGGTCTTGGTCCATAATAAGAAAATAGATTTAAGAAAATTAGCTCGATCATTGTTATCATTGGATGCGTATCATCATGTCAGATCCAAAACTATTTCTGAAAACAAAATTCATGAAATTTTTCAAATTGATATAAGTGCACACAGAACTAATCCATCAGATCCATTTGAACCAGAACCAGTTGTTGTAGAATTTTATGATGGATTCGATTCAGATATTGTCATACAAAATTCTTCCGAGTTATTCAATGAATTTAACAAGATCATTGGCTTCATCAAGTTTTTGCATGCTTACTCCGAATCTAATTCTGTTCCAGATCTAATTGCCAATATCAAAAAATATCAGACAAAACAATCCGGTTGGGTATTCGGCATCAAGGATATCAGTTTGGAATTATTTGTCACAGCTCATACTATCCAAGCTATTCTAGCACCCAAGTTAGAATATAGAGTAGACACAGTCAATAGACGCATGTTACTCCCATCCTTACTATCAAAAGCCGATCTCACAGCTTATTTTAAGTCAGTTGTTCAAGCAGAGTTCAAAGCCGATTACGAAATCCAGCTCGCACTCAAACACAAAAACGAAACCGAAAGAAAAACTATTATGCAAATAGAGAAACTGATTTGGTCATGTGATACGGCAGAATTTATTCGAGATCTCAATGAATTTATCGGCCAGAGAGATTCTGCGACATATCCAGAATTAATCAGTAAGATGAAAGAAACAGCCGACATACCATTGCTCAGAGAGAAAATATGGATTTTGGCTATGTGTAAGACTTATGATGACACAGACACTATTGTATGGAACAGAGGAAATCTTTGTACAAAAAACGACATGGGTATGTTTGAGAGTATGTGGTCCACGGATCCCATTAAGGATATCGACTGGGACGAATTTTATGGCATGTGGTCTAGTTTGGCATGGACTCTAGATTATCACAACTATAGAGACGGAGTATCCAACAGACATGGACATTGCAATATCTGTCCGTATTCTTATAGAGATAAGAATGGTTATTGGAAAGCCAAGGTCCATAACAGGTCCGACAGATCTAATCCAAAATCACCGGATGATTATATTTAAGATCTCGTTATTATTCTTTTTATGATTAATAAGAATAATAAATATTTATCATAAATAAATTATGCTATTCAACTGACACAAGCCCAATATTTCTTTGCCATATAATCCTAATAGATATTCTTCCCAATTCGAAAATTTCATTTTGACCGATCCCCTCTTTTGAATATTATTATTTTTCATATATGCTCTGATTAATGATACCAAATGTGAAATATTATTGACTGTATCAATAGCATCTGAATCTGAATCATATTCCATAATTTTTGGATACTCTGCCACACATATTGATGTACCATTTAATTTTGGTATATTTTGATATAATTTTTCTGTTATGAATGGCATCACCGGATGCAAAGCTCTTAAACCCGAATCTATTATAAAACATAAAACCGGATTATGATCGTATATATTCTTAGTTATTTTGATCGCTTCCAAATATACCCCGCATAAATTATCCCACCAGAACGCATATAATTCTTTTGTGAAAGCCATAAAATCATATTTCAGAAAGGAGTCTTCTAATATTATTAACATTTGGTGAAATTTTGATATGATCCATTTATCAAATAAATTTGCCAGAGATATTTTCTCCCAGACATAACCATCTGGCAAGTACATTAATGAAAATTTTACTCCATTCCAAATTTTATTACAAAACTTTCTGTATCCTTCGACTCGGCTCATATCCAAATTAATATCCCGACCATCGTTCGCATACGCACACAAAGAAAATCTGAGAGCATCAGTGCCGCATGGTTTGATACCGCGCGGAAAAAATAATTTTTGATTTCGGATCGCTTTGGAAAGTTCCGTTGGTTTCATGTTTCCATTTCGCAATGACCCATTAAGATCATTGAGCGTGGCCCCATCTATTATTGCCAATGGATCGATAACATTACCTTTGCTCTTTGACATTTTTTCTCCATTTGGATCTCTCACAAGACCATGTAGGAGTACTTCTTTGAAAGGCAGTTGTCCAGTCAATTGCAAACCCATCATGGCCATTTTTGCGACCCAGAAAAATAATATATCATTTCCTGTTTCAAGCAAAGAATTTGGATAATATTGTTGCATATTGATTGAATCGGCCGGCCATCCCAATACACTAAATGGATAAATTGCCGAACCAAACCAAGTATCCAGAACATCTGGATCTTGTTCGACCAGCACATCCGACGTCCCCAATATCGCACATGCTTTGTCATGGGCTTCGGCCAGATTGTGCGCGACTAACCATTTTTTTGAATCCAGATCATTCTCCTTCCAGTACTGATAAGCGGGTATTCTATTTCCCCACCATGTTTGCCTGGATAAGCACCATTTTTGTATGTCGGACAAATAATGTAATAATTCTTTGATTTTCCACCCGGGTCTTATTTTGAGCTCTTCAGTATTGATTAAATTTATAACTTTTTCAGCTAATTCGGTCAAATCCATCCACCATTGTTTTTTTAGTAGGGGTTCAATAATATCACCACTTCTGGAACAAATTTTAATTGTCATTTTTTTTGATTCTGCGTATCTGTACAAATCCAATTCTTTTAGTTTGGCAATGACTTTTGCGCGTGCATCATATCGCATCATATTTTGAAATTCTACCGGAACTTCTTCGTTTAGGGTACCATCCCCATTCAAAATATTACAAATTTGTATGTGATTGCGCCCCGCGCACTGATAATCTGCCGGATCATGCGCCGGAGTTATTTTTACTGCGCCGGTACCAAGTTTCATATCCACGAGTATTTTATCAACGATTATGGGAATTTTTTTTTGAAGAAAAGGATGATGAACAAACTTGTTGTGATATTTTTTGTATCGGTCATCATCTGGATGAACAGCTACTGCAGTATCTCCAAATATTGTTTCTGGCCTGGTAGTTGATACAATTATTTCTTCGTCAGTGTCGCAAACTTTATATGCGAATGACCACATGGTGCCGAATTCATATTTCTTTGTATCTGTATGACCTTTCACACGAATAAATTCAGTACCATCTATAATTAAATCATCGCATTCAATATCAGAAATACATGTTTGTAGAATAGGACACCAATTTACTATTCGATTATCTCTTGTTATGAGACCATTATCAAAACATCTGATAAATGCTTCTTGGGTAGCCACTTCCAAATTTTTACTCATGGTAAATTCTTCTTTGGACCAATCGAGTGATACTCCCAATCTTTTTAATTGTGTGGATATGTTTGAACCATATTTTTCCTTCCAGGCCCATACTTTTTCAATAAATGCTTCTCGACCTAAATCATGTCTAGTTAGACCACTTTCATTGTATAGCATTCTTTCTACGACTATTTGGGTTGCGATCCCACCCGCATCTGTTCCTGGAAAAAATAATACTTTGGTATTGTGCATTCGGTGCCACCTGGCTATCAAGTCTTCGATCGAACATGTCAGTGCATGCCCAATATGGAGTGATCCGGTCACATTGGGTGGTGGTAAAATCATCATGAAAGTTTTATCATTTGCTGTATTGTATTCTGGGGAGAAGTAGCCTCCTTTGGACCAATAATCATACACGGATGATTCGATATCGGCCGGGTCATACGAATCAGCTAGACTAGTTGTATTTGTATTATTTTTGTTTAATATTTTATTCTTTTTTTGTTTTTGTGATGTTTTCCATTTTTCTTGGAGGGCTAATTTATTTGCTTTTTCTTGTGGGGTCAATTTATTGTTTTTGATCATGTTAAAATTATAATAGTATGTAATGATACAATTTTTATATTAATCGTATTGATTAATCATTAAAAAAATCAATTTTTTTAATGATATCAATGCGGGGCTTGTGGTTTATGACAGTGTGTGCATAGTTTCAAAGTTGCACAGGGATTAATATAAGCATCAAATTTTCCACAAGGCCTATCCCAATTAGGTACAGCATCCGGTTGTGTCCAAAATAGGTCGTGGTATATATTACTAATGCCACAAGTGCCACAAACTTTACCATAGAAATATTTACTAGGCGTAAAAGCAGTGCAACCGGGTATGATTTTATTAGATTTAGGGGAGTTTTGCCTGGTCTTACATATGGATTTCTTAATTTTGGACATGTGGATAATATTAGGAACATACTCAATGGACATTCTTCACACTTATTTTTTCAATTTTTTTTTAGTCATTATTGAATATTTTGATAGTATGTGTGATAATATGACCAGAATTATTATTTCTGTGCTGAAAAATAACATCTGTGTGTATTTATCGAATTCGAATTAGAAATTCCAATTAAAAAAATTGAAATTTAAATTGCTTGGTGTACCAATAGGATATATTTCTGTAGTATACCATGAACAAATATATTTATGGGATACTCATACTAAAGAATTATCTAAAAGAGACTTGGGGAGAGCACGTGCCTTATGAAATTATTCAATTAATTATTATGGCTGGATATCCTCGCATATCCATAAGTTGTGGATGGATACATAGTTGTGTGATATTTGATAATGAAGTTTATACATGGGGTAATAATTTCAATGGTCAATTAGGCTTGGGTAATAATCAGGATCAAAATTTACCCCAGAAACTTAATTTAAGAAATATTAAGAAAATTATTTGCGGTGGTTACCATACAATCGCTCTGGGAAATTCCGGTGAAGTTTATGCATGGGGTTCGAATTATTGGGGTCAATTAGGCTTAGGTAATAACACTTGTTATGATTCTTCCCAGAAACTTAATTTAACAAATATTAAGAAAATTATTTGCGGCGATAATCATACAATGGCTCTGACGGATTCCAATGAAGTTTATGCATGGGGTTCGAATATTCATGGTCAATTGGGTCTAGGTAATAATACTAGTTATAATTTTCCCCAGAAACTTAATTTGAGACATATTAAGAAAATTATTTGCGGTGATTTCCATACAATGGCTCTGACAAATTCTAATGAAGTTTATGCATGGGGTTGGAATATTCATGGTCAATCAGGCTTGGGTAATAATATCAATCATAATTTGCCCCAGAAACTTAATTTAACCAATATTAGTAAAATTATTTGCGGCGGTTGCCATACAATCGCTCTGGGAAATTCCGGTGAAGTTTATGCATGGGGTTGGAACTATCAGGGTCAATTAGGCTTGGGTAATAAAATTGATAAAAATTCGCCCCAGAAACTTGATTTATCAAATATCAATAAAATTAGTTGCGGTATGCGCCATACAATCGATCTGGACAATTCCAATGAAGTTTATGCATGGGGTTTGAATGATAAGGGTCAATTAGGCTTGGGTAATAATCTTAGTCAGAATTTTCCCCAGAAACTTGATTTGAGAAATATCAAGAAAATTATTTGTGGCGGTCACCATACAATGGCTCTGACAAATTTTAATGAAGTTTATGTATGGGGTTGGAATCATAATGGTCAATTAGGCTTGGGTAATAATGATGATCAGAATTTGCCCCAGAAACTTCAACTTAAATTCTAATTAAAAAAATTGAAATTTAAATTGTCTAACACGTACATAATATACATACTATAATATATGATGAACAAACATATTTATAATATACTCGTACTAAAAAATTATCTAAAAGAGACTTGGGGAGAGCATGTGCCCTATGAAATTATTCAATTAATCATTATGGCCGGATATCCTCGCATATCCATAAGTTGTGGATGGAAACATACTTGTATGATCCTAGATAATGAAGTTTATGCATGGGGGTGGAATGATCGGGGTCAATTAGGCTTAGGTAATAATGATAATTATAATTCGCCCCAGAAACTTAATTTAACCAATATTAAGAAAATTATTTGCGGTTATTACCATACGATGGCTCTAGACAATTCCGGTGAAGTTTATGCATGGGGTTGGAATCATCTTGGTCAATTGGGCTTGGGTAATAATGATGATCAAAATTCGCCCCAGAAACTTAATTTAAGACATATTAAGAAAATTATTTGCGGTGGTCGCCATACAATGGCTCTGGGAAATTCCGGTGAAGTTTATGCATGGGGTCAAAATTTTTCTGGTCAATTAGGCTTGGGTAATAATACTATTCAGAATTCGCCCCAGAAACTTAATTTAAGACATATTAAGAAAATTATTTGCGGTGATTGCCATACGATGGCTCTGGACAATTCCGGTGAAGTTTATGCATGGGGTTCAAATAATTATGGTCGATTAGGTTTGGGTAATAATACTAATCAAAATTTGCCCCAGAAACTTAATTTAACAAATATTAAGAAAATTAGTTGCGGTGATTCTCATACAATGGCTCTGGGAAATTCCGGTGAAGTTTATGCATGGGGTTCGAATATTCATGGTCAATTAGGCTTAGGTAATAATGGTAATCAGAATTCGCCACAAAAACTTAATTTAAGACATATTAATAAAATTATTTGCGGTGATTACCATACAATGGCTCTGGACAATTCCAATGAAGTTTATGCATGGGGTTGGAATAATTATGGTCAATTAGGCTTAGGTAATAATGATAATCAGAATTCGCCCCAGAAACTTAATTTGAGACATATTGAGAAAATTATTTGCGGTGATCACCATACAATGGCTCTGGGAAATTCCAATGAAGTTTATGCATGGGGTTCGAATCATTATGGTCAATTGGGCTTGGGTAATAATCTGGATCAAAATTCGCCCCAGAAACTTCTACTTAAATTCTAATTAAAAAAATTGAAATTTAAATTATCTGATATATCAATGAGATATATTTTTGTAGTATACCATGAACAAATATATTTATAATATACTCATACTAAAGAATTATCTAAAAGAAACTTTTGGAGAGCATTCGCCTTATGAAATTATTCAATTAATTATTATGGCTGGATATCCCCACATATCCATAAGTTGTGGATTTGATTATTGTTGTATGATCCTAGATAATGAAGTTTATACATGGGGTCATAATAATCAGGGTCAATTAGGCTTGGGTGATAACACTGATTATTATGATTTGCCCCAAAAACTTAATTTAATACATATTAAGAAAATTAGTTGCGGCGGTTACCATACAGTGGCTCTGGAAAATTTCGGTGAAGTTTATGCATGGGGTTCTAATAATTTCGGTCAATTGGGCTTAGGTAATAATATTAATCAGAATTTGCCCCAGAAACTTTATTTGACGCATATTAATAAAATTATTTGCGGTGGTTCCCATACAATGG
>SDBT01017919.1_pt1 | contig 11158 bp, 9 predicted proteins | sample 2277101 | NCBI WGS metagenome assembly SDBT01 (sample SAMN10404973, study PRJNA504765) | marine sediment metagenome | isolation source: marine sediment core GS10_PC15, 103 cmbsf | place: Arctic Ocean: Southern Knipovich Ridge | collected 2010 | reverse complement strand
GATTTGACCACCGTCACGCCGCCGCCCTTGCCGCGCCCGCCGGCGTGAATTTGCGACTTTACCACCCAGACAGAACCGCCAAGCTCTTCAGCCGCCTTGACCGCCTCGTCGGGAGTAAATGCAATACCGCCCCTGGGCACGGCCGCGCCGAATTCCTTCAGCACCGCCTTGGCCTGATATTCGTGGATATTCATTTTCTACCCCCCTGTCTTCAGCTTCCTGCGAGCACGCCCCGCGCGGGGCGCGTCACACTAGCTGTTACACCGATACTCAATGATTCAAACGGTGAAATGCACAGATCATATGATGGTATACCATATACCACCAATATTGTAATTGCCTTAGCCGAGTTTCGGTGAAATTTTCTTGCAGGCTTCCACCAGCCCCTTCACCGCTTCAACGGAACTCATAAACTCGTCACGCTCGGACCCATCGAGATCGATCTCGACCACGCGCTCCATCCCCTTTGCCCCGATGACAACCGGAACACCTACATAGAGACCCTTCACGCCATACTCGCCATTCAGATAGGCGGCGCAAGGCAAGACGCGCTTTTTGTCCTTGAGATATGATTCCGCCATGGTGATGGCCGAGGATGCCGGCGCGTAATAGGCCGAGCCGGTTTTCAGCAGCCCGACGATCTCCGCGCCGCCTTCGCGCGTGCGCTTCACAATCTCATCGAGACGCTTCTTGGTAAGCCATTTCATCTTGATGAGATCGGTCAACGGAATACCGGCGACGGTGGAATAGCGCGGCAGCGGAACCATTGTGTCGCCATGGCCGCCCAGCACGAACGCAGTGACATCTTCCACCGAAACGTCGAATTCTTCAGCCAAGAACAAGCGGAAGCGGGCGCTATCAAGCACGCCAGCCATGCCGACCACCATATTGCGCGGCAAACCGGAGGCTTTTTGCAACGCCCAGACCATCGCATCAAGAGGATTGGTGATACAGATAACAAAAGCTTTGGGGGCGTATTTCTTGATACCCGCGCCGACCTGACTCATGACTTTCAGATTGATCTCCAGCAAATCATCTCGGCTCATGCCCGGCTTGCGGGCGAGGCCGGCGGTGACGATAACCACGTCGGCGCCCTTGATGTCGGCATAGTCGTTGGTGCCTCTAAGATGCGAATCGAAGCCTTCAACTGGTGAGGACTGCGACAGATCGAGAGCCTTGCCATCGGGCAACCCTTCGGCAATGTCGAACAGGACCACATCACCAAGCTCCTTCAACCCGGCCAGATGAGCCAGGGTTCCGCCGATCATGCCTGCGCCGATCAGCGCAATTTTGTTGCGCGCCATAGTCTCGCTCCTTGGAAAAACTTTACCCGAACCGGGCTCCGCAAAATGTGCAAAAGCACATCTGACTGGTTAGCCCGAAACCGCTATGCGTGCAAGCGCGGCCATTGCTCGCGGCAGCATTGCCCAGGCCAGACCCTTTCTTCTTTATACGGAATCATAAATAGCCGTCATTCTGTTGCCCGAAACTAACGATGCGCCTTGCGTTCAGCCGCATCCTGCACGAGGGCTAAAAACCGATAGACGCCATGCACCATTTTGCCATAGGGCAGAGTCACAAACAGCGCCAGAACGAAGCCCAGATGCACGCCAAGTAATGTGCCCATTGCAGGCGTCTCGCGCAAAACCAGCAGCGCCAGGCCAGTGAGAGCAACGGCGAACAGCAGCATGATGAAAGCCACATCCATGCCCAGTAAATCGCGAGGCCGCGGAGCGGGGTCAGCCTCCATCTTCAACTTCAACAGCCCAACGGGACCAATCAGCAACCCTATGCCGCCAGCGCCGCCAAGCAATACGGGCAGGCTGGTGAAGGAATAGGGCGCGATCCAGCCAAACCAGTGATCGTAAATAGTCGCCACCGAGGTGGCGGCGAAGCACAGCATGAAGCCGTAGAATGTAAAATGGTGAAACACCCGCCTCAGGCCGGAAAAACTCTCATCGGGGTAATTGCACCCGCCGCCGCCGCCGCCGAGATTTTTCAGTGTCAGCACATCCCATAGCCCGCCGAGAATGGCGCTTGCCGGGAGTTTCAAATTTTCCTGGGCGGCCGTGGCGCGCCAGTAGTTTATACCGCCCATGACGATAGCGAATATGGCGAATGCAAATATGAGCCCGAAAGGCCAGACCATCGCACTATAGGGAATGACCCTGTAAAACGACCCTTCGCCCGTATGCGTACCGAAGATGATCTGCGGGTCCTGCAAACCGAAGGTGAGTAACAGCACAGCGGCCAGTCCGAGCGCAATGGCCAGCGAGACGGCGACACCATTCCATTTGAACAGGTTTCCCAAACCCCCGGGCCAGGCATAATCCGCGTAACTTTCCGCGCGCAGAGTGGCGAAGGTCTTGGGGACATTGACCTCAAATTCATGGGGCGGCGCGTATTGGCATGCGTAAAAGCAGCCTTGGCAGCCGTGACAGAGATTCGCCAGATAAGTGAGATCGCCCTTGGCAAATGTCTTGCGGCGCTCCATTGCCGGGAATACCGCGCAAAATCCCTCGCAATAACGGCAGGCGTTGCAGATCGTCATCAGGCGTTCTGCTTCTTTCAGTGTGTCAGTTAACGGCACGGCGCGCAGCCTCCTCTCCGGCAATACGTCCGAACACATTGCCTATGAGCAGACCCAGCCCGCCGACATAACCCTGACCCAGAATATTACCGACCATGACCTCGCCGGCGGCAAAAATATTGCTGGCCGGGGTTTTTTCCGCGCCGAAAAGGACGCGGGCCTTATCGTCCACTTCCACTCCCAGATACGTAAATGTTATGCCGGGGCGCAGCGGATAGCCATAGTAGGGGGGCGTATCGAGTTTGCGCGCCCAATTGGACTTTTCCGGCGTCACGCCTTTCGTGTGACAGCCATCGAGCTGAGTGGCGTCAAACTCTCCTGGTTGAACGCCGGCGTTATACTCATCAACAGTTTTCGCTAATGTATCCGCATCAAGTTCGAGTTTTTCAGCCAGCTCGCGGATCGTATCCGCCTCGATGGCGGGAAAGATCGTCGGCATGAACAGGCCTTGCGATTTCGTATCGATGATGGCGTATGCTAGCTGGCCGGGCTGCTGACCCACCAGCCGGCCCCAGATGGCGTACCGTTTTGGCCAGATGTCTTCGCCTTCGTCATAAAAGCGTTTGGCATGCTTGTTGACCATGATGGAATAGATGACGCAGTCGACGCGGGTTGCGATGCCGCCATCGAATTTCGGCGAGCGCGCATCAATGGGCACCGCGTGGCACTGGTCGGCGTCAGCAACGGCGTGCGCGCCATTATCAAGCAGGATGCGCAACAACACGCCGGTGTTGAAGGGCGTGCCCCGAATGAGGAAATTTTCCGCAGCCTCGCCCCAGCTCTCCTTGAGCCATTCGATATTGGCCTCAAAACCGCCCGAAGCCACGACAATGGCGCGGGCTGAAATTTTGTGCGTTTCATCATTCATTGAAACGCTCACGCCGGTGCAGACGCCTTCATCAATCTCCAGAGCTGTGACTTGCGCATCATAGAGGATGTCGGCGCCAAGCTCCTCTGCCCTGGCGTAAAGGGAATTCATCATCGTATTGCCGCCGCCAAAGAAGAAGATGTTGGTGCGTGCAAGGCCGAGTGTTCCGGTCAAGGGCTGCTGGAAACGCACGCCCTGCTGCATCAGCCATTCAGGTACTTTCAGCGACTTCTCAAGCACCATTCGCGACAATGCCTCATTGGTGCGCCCGGCCGTGACCCGGAGCAAATCCTCCCAGTATTCTTCCACCCGGTAAGGGCCGGTGACATATTCAGTGGCTTCATTATGCGCATAGCGGATGTTTCGGGTGTGCCGCGAATTACCGCCGCGAAAATCCCTCGGCGCCCATTCGAGGATGAGTACCCGTGCCCCGCTCTGGGAGGCGGTGATGGCCGCGCACAGCGCTGCATGGCCCGCCCCGAGGACCAGCACATCGTAATTTTGAGCTAAGCGGGTCACGTTTTTTACTGCCTGAACTTTAACAGAAATATCTCTTAAACGTCATCGCGCTCCACGTCACCACTCACATGCGTCAGATAGTCTTGCGAACGCATTTCTATCAGCCGCGACGCGGTGCGTTCAAACAGCTCCGAGCCATCTGCTATGGCATAGAGCGCGTTGGGTTGCGCCTCGGCAGAGAGCACCAGCCGCACATCGTTGTCATAAAGCGTATCGATGAGATTAATAAACCGCCGCGCCTGATTGCGATGCTCGGGCTGCATCACCGGCACATTTTCTATCATCAGGATGTGAAAAGCGTGCGCGATGACCAGATAGTCGCTGGCGCCGAGCGGTTTGCCGCACAGATCTTCAAAGTCGAACAGCGCGACCCCCATGGCAGCTTCAGGAATGGCAACTTCGCGGCTTTTGACCTTGATCACCGCCGGCTCGCCTTTGTTGAGACCCGTCAGCCGCGAAAAAGTCTCACGCATGGCTTTGGCGGCTTTTTTGTCCGCTGGGGAAAAATAAAGCTGCGTGCCCTGCAACTTTTCCAGGCGGTAGTCCGTCGCCGCCTCGAGTTGCAGCACCTCCAGCCGGTTCTCGATGGTCTCGATGAAAGGCTCAAAAAGCGGCCTGTTCAAACCGTGCTTGTAAAGCTCGGCCGGATGCGAATTGGAGGTTGCGACCATGACCACGCCAGTTTCGAACAGTCCGGTAAACAAACGCCCCAGGATCATCGCATCAGCGATGTCGGTGACATGCAACTCATCGAAGCACAGAAGTCGCGCCTCAGCAGCGATCGCTTGCGCCGTTGCCGGGATCGGGTCGCCTTCATGACGGCTACGGAAGTGGGCGATCAGCTCATGCACCTCAGCCATGAATTCATGGAAATGAACCCTGCGCTTGGGCTCGAAAGGGATGGTTTCGAAAAACAAATCCATCAGCATGGTCTTGCCGCGCCCCACGCCGCCGAACAGATAAAGACCTTGCGGAACCTCGCCGCTCCTGCGGGTGAAGAAGGAGAAGAAATCGGTTTTCGATGGCGCTTCATACTGCGCCAGGCGGTTGGCCAGAAGTTCAAGTTTTTCCGCGGCCAGAAGCTGGGCCGGATCGGGCTCGAGGCTGCCCGCATCCACCAGCGATCTGTAACGCTTTAGCGGCCCTTCTCCCATGTCCCCCGACTTCAAAATGCTTTGCAGGAAAATGCATTGCGCGAAAATGCTATGCGCGCTGGGCTACCTGCTCATTCAGGCCCGGTCAAGCGGGATGCAACGGATAAGCACCCTCAGCACGCCATGGCCTGGATGTATCCTTGCGCGGCGTAGTCGAGCTGAGCCTTGTCGCGGGTGACGAGGGTGAGCCCGTAAGCCCGCGCCGTCGCGGCCATCAGCATGTCGGCAATATCGCCCGGTGCTTCGCCGGGCAGAGAAGATGAGTCGATAAAAATACCGGGTCTGAGTTCCGCCAGCCCTATCCCTGGCAGCTCCAATATCTGGTCGAACCACGTCTCGACCGGCATCGACAGAACCAGCTGGCCCCGGGCCGAAAGCACGCCAACTTCCCACGCGGAAATCGGCGACACCCACAAATTTGAATTACGCGCGGCGGCATCCATGTACTCGCGGGCAGAAGTCTCCAGCGGGGCTTCCTCCATAAGCCAGAGAAGCGCACAGGTATCGAGCAGGGCGCCTCCAGCCATTATTCGCTGCCCTTAATGTCGTCAGCCGCGCCGGTTGGTTTTGTCAGATCGGTTCCGGCCACCATCTGAATGACACCCTTCAGCGCCCCGTGGAGCGTCTGCAGAGGCGCCTGGCGGGAAGTCACCTGCTTGAGCGCCTCATCACCAACTTTGAGGAAGGTGACCTGCTGCGTTTGCAGATCGACCCGCGCCGTTTTCCAGCCCGCGCCAAGCCAGGCGCGGCTGTGGGAGTGGCCGGTCGCATCATTACTCCACCATGCGGGGTAAACATAGGCGCTGCGCGGTAAGGGAAAATCCAGAACCGCCTCGATTTCGGCAAAGCTGGCACGCCACTCGCTCAGCGAGCCCGCCAATAGATGGCGTTGAAGAGAGTCATACTTGCCCATGTCATGACATTCTCTATGAACATAAATATGTTATCATATGTTATTGAAATTGGGCATGGATACAAGCCAAAAGTTCTCACGCCGAAAAATCAAAACCGGCGCAAGAGTGCGGCATTATCCTCCAAATGGCGCACGAAACGGTGCTATTTCATCGTCGGGATGACGAATTCGGCGCCATCCTTCATGCCCGAAGGCCAGCGTGCGGTGACCGTCTTCGCCTTGGTGAAGAAATGAAACGAATCGGGTCCATGCTGGTTGTGCCCCCCAAACAAGGAGCGCTTCCAGCCGCCAAATGAGTGATAGGCAAGCGGTACCGGGATCGGCACATTAATGCCGACCATGCCGACCTGCACCCGGTGGGCAAAATCCCGCGCGGTATCGCCGTCACGGGTGTAGATGGCGACGCCGTTGCCGTATTCGTGCTCAGATGGCAGGCGCAAAGCCTCTTCATAGTTCTTGGCCCGCACGACCGACAGGACGGGGCCAAAAATTTCTTCCTTGTAGATGCGCATATCCGGCGTCACCTCATCGAACAGGCAGCCGCCGACGAAATAACCGCTCTCATAGCCTTGCATGGCGAAGTCGCGGCCATCGACCAGCAGCTTGGCGCCTTCTTCCACGCCAAGATCAACATAGGACATGATCTTCTCCTGATGCTGCTTGGAGACCACCGGGCCATAGTCGGCATCGGCATCGCTCGAGGGGCCGATCTTGAGGCTTTCAACCCGCGGAATAAGTTTCTCCAGCAGGGCGCCGGCAGCCTCCTCACCCACGGGCACGGCCACCGAGATGGCCATGCAGCGTTCACCCGCCGAACCGTAGCCCGCGCCGATCAACGCATCGACCGTCATGTCCATATCCGCGTCGGGCATCACAATCAGATGGTTCTTGGCGCCGCCGAGCGCCTGAATGCGTTTTCCGTTGGCGGCGCCTGTTTGATAGACATATTCGGCAATCGGGGTGGAGCCGACAAAACTCAAAGCATGAACATCCGGGTTCTCAAGCAGCGCGTCGACCGCCTCTTTATCGCCATTGACGACGTTGAAGAGGCCATCGGGCAGTCCGGCTTCGCTCAGCAATTCTCCCAGACGCATCGGGACCGAGGGGTCGCGTTCCGATGGCTTGAGGATAAAGCCATTGCCGCTTGCCAGGGCCGGAGCAAACATCCACATCGGGATCATCGCCGGGAAGTTGAACGGCGTGATGCCGGCAACAACGCCCAGCGGCTGGCGCATGGAGTACATATCAATGCCGGGGCCCGCTCCATCGGTATAATCGCCCTTGAGAAGATGCGGCGCGCCGATCGCGAATTCAACCACCTCAATGCCGCGCTGAACATCGCCTTTGGCGTCAGGAACAGTTTTGCCATGCTCGGATGACAACATCTCGGCCAGGGAATCGATTTCCTTCATTGCCAGATTGTAGAACTCGATGAGGACACGGATCCGGCGCTGAGGGTTTGTCTGCCCCCACTTAATCTGGGCCGCCTTTGAAGCCTCAACGGCTTTATGTATTTCATCAGCCGACGCCAAAGCGACCCTGGCTTGAACTTCGCCCGTATTGGGGTCAAACACATCTCCGAAACGCCCTGACGTGCCCTTGATGTTTTTCCCGCCAACAAAATGGCCGATTTCCCGTGTCATAAAACTTCTCCCTCGCGGCAATGCACCTGCCGTCAACTCTAAAGGGCCATCGCCCTAACTCAGTCGCCTGCTAACATACATGCCACCCAAAATGCTCATTGCTCAAGCCCAGTTAATAAGATTGATTGGAACCAGAAACCCTACCCCAGCGTGGAGCGCTCTCTGGGGAGAAAATAGCAAAGAACATTAGCGATTAGCAAGGTGCCTGCAAGTACATAAAAGACCGCCGCCAAGCCCCACTGATCGGCAATAAGCCCGCCACTGATCGGAACCAGCGCCGAGAGTGCGGACTGCGTGCCAAACAGCAAGGAGACCATGCTGCCACTCATGTTTTCAGGCGCCAAATCCAGCGCCCAGCTACGGATGACGGGGCGCACCGCGAACAGCGCCAGCCCCAGCAGGGACACAACCACCACAAACAACAATATGCCATCGGCCAGCATCAGGCCGGCGATACTCATGGTGGCCGCTGTCAGGCAGATGAGCGTCACCGGCTGGCGGCCCATCCTGTCCGATGCAATTCCAGCCATGGGCCCGGCAACCATGCCCCCGATCTGCATACTCATGAGCGCCAGCCCCAGCACCACCGGGCTCACTTTCAGCACATCGGCAAGATAAAGCGGCAGGAACACCAGCAGCCCGCTCTGGGTCATTGACCGGAAGCCCGCCATTGCGCACAGACCAATGACCGCACGGTTCCGCACCAGCGCTGCCACGCCCTTGAAATAATCGCCCAGCCCGGAACCGTTTTGATCCTTGAGGCCATTCTCCTTGTCGAGCTTATTTAGAGCAAAGAACAGAAGAGCGGCCACACCCAGCACCGGCAGCGACAGCAGAGACGAGGTTCCCTGCCACGACACCCAGAGCAAAGCGACGCCTGCAACGACCGGAGCAATGGCGTCACCCATGCTGGCGCCCAGCGTGTGAATAGAGAGCGCATAGCCCCGATTGTTCGGGTAACATTGTGAGAGATAGGAAATCGCGGCAGGGTGCCAGAGATTATTGGTAACGCCAATGAGCACAACGAGCGGAATCAGCCAGAACACCTGTAGAGCCAAACCCATCGCCATCAATGATGCAGCGCCGATAACCAGCGAGGCCGATTGCACCAGCACGCGCCGGCCGCGAATATCGACAATCGCGCCACTGCCCACATTGGCCGCGAATGAAGACACGTGAAACAGGGTGACCAGCCCCCCGGCCTGAGCATAAGTCAGACCCAGATCATGCGTGATATAGGGCAACAGCACGTAAAACGTGCCCAAAATCCAGTGAGTCGCCGCATGACCCGAAGCCACCAGAAAAGCCGGCCCCTGGCCCTTCCATTGCAAACCCGTCGCTCTTTCAATTACTGAAGACATTCTCAAGAATCCCCGAACTGAGCTTTGAAGCCAAATTCACCAGCATAATCAAGTTATTTCGCACCCCGCCGCTGTTTGGGGGTGGCGCATTTGCGGATCCAATTGCCATGAAACCGCAATATTGACCATATATTGTGCAATGCAATATCAGTGCTTGGAATCATGTTGTGCAGCGCACAAATAATGGACCCCCGCCGCCTCACGTTTCAGCGTAACTAGAGGAGAGACATATGGAGCACGAACAATCCAAAACGGGCGCCACCCGTAAGCTGTTTGTGACCGAGTATCACAAATACAAAGACCATTTGCTGCGGCTTGATGGCGAGAGTCGCCGCATGCGTTTCGGCATGAGCGTGGATGATGAGTTCATCGCAAACTATGTCCTGAAGCTGCATGACATGAAGAGTATTGTCTTTGGCCATATCATTGGCGGAAATGTTTGCGCGGCAGCCGAATTGCGCCCCTTGGGGAGCCAAATGCGCGGCGAGGCGGAAGCGGCCTTTTCGGTGGAGATGCCTTATCAGGATAGCGGCATCGGCACCGAGCTGCTGGGGCGTCTGGTACGCGCGGCGCGCAACCGCTCCATCCACCGCGTTTATATGAACTGCCTGGCTACAAACAAGAAGATGCAGGCGGTCGCGAAAAAACATGGCGCGACCCTCACATTCGACGAGGGCGAGGTTGTGGGGCAGGTGGCTCCTTCCTCGGCGCATTATTTTTCAATCTGGTGCGAGGCTGTGGAGGACGAGATGGGTTTTGTCATGGCGGTTCTCGATTTGCAGCGCCGGTTCATGCCCGCGGCCTGAGGGGAGAAAACTACTCCCCCTCCTCTGGGGCCGCGTCGAAACGCTGGAGGGAAACCGGATCGAGACCATGCCGGGCGTACCATGCTTCAAACCGCGCACGCGCTTTGCCGCCGTCATACAATCCCAGAAAATCAATTGTATTGCCGCTCAGGAAGGCGCGTGCGTTCATTTCCGCGCCTTCACCAACGCCATAGATCTTGCGCCGGTACATATGCGCCACCACGGGCAGATAGTCGGCGTAATAATATTCCTTGGACAGCATCGGCCAGTCTGAACCGTAGAGAATTCTGCGGGCGCGCTTTTCGCCCGCCTCACCTGACAGAAACACCTTGCGTATGGGAGCCAGCATTTGCGCCGCTTCGCGGCAATGCTGGCCGGAACCGGTGAAATTATCCATCAGCATTTCGGGATAATGGGAGAGGTCGGTGTAGACGCTGTCATAGGCGTCCATCAGTCTGCCAATACTGGCGCGCCATTCTTTGGTGCTGGCGGCGTCGGGTGAGCCGCCGAAATGAGTCAGGTTCAGCTTCAGGCCGGAAAGGCCCTGCCGTGCAAGAACGCGCTCCCAGCCTTGCGGATGCGCACGGACCTCATAGCCCGTCTCCTTACCGGCGGAATTCGTAAATACGCCCGCCCCATTGGAGGGAGCCGTATGAACCATGACCGGCACATCATGAGCGCTGCAAAACTCATAAAGCGCCAGCAGCGCTGCATCGAGGAGATGCCCGAACTCATGTGCATATGGTGTCTTCGCAACCGAAGCAGGAAACCCCTCAAGCGGAATATCTGCGTTGCCAATGGGAAGAAAACCCATGGTCGGATAGATCTTCACACCGGCAAATCCGCGATTGAGAATAGCGTCTTCAACCACCTCCAGCGCGCTCTTCCTGCGGAACTTTGAACCCATCCCAACCAGCGCGTTGTGATGCGTATCATCCACCTGCCTCCATGGGCAAAAGGATACAAAACCATGGCAGCGGCCCGGATAAAGCCGCTGGATCATCTCCATCATCTCAACCTGCTGCGCCGGGCTGCTCTGGGGCAGCGATGAGGCGTCAGTGCTTATGTCATCCGCGCTGGACCCGGCCTCCGCACCCACGCCAAGCCAGTAATCCATATCAATCATGGCGGGCGTAAACAGCGCCACGCCCACGCCAGGCTCGGGCATTGCGTTGGTGGCCATCAGTGCTTCTAAATTCTTGTGACGGAATTGCGTGAGGATGGTTACGAGGTTCAGCACCGCGGTAATATTGTCGGCCACGTCATCGCCATAACAGGCGCGCTGCGTGCCATGGGCGAACTTC
>SDBT01017918.1_pt1 | contig 11159 bp, 12 predicted proteins | sample 2277101 | NCBI WGS metagenome assembly SDBT01 (sample SAMN10404973, study PRJNA504765) | marine sediment metagenome | isolation source: marine sediment core GS10_PC15, 103 cmbsf | place: Arctic Ocean: Southern Knipovich Ridge | collected 2010 | reverse complement strand
ATGAGAAAGAGAGAAGTGAGTTTCACTTTAAATCTTTCGGAATAATGGGGGGGCTAGGACACCACTCTGCGGTCGCTGAGATCTTTGGCAGATATAAGTTTTCAGGATTCGGTGCTTGGCTCCTATGGCGCTTGATCTATTGGACGAAACTGCCTGGATTGGATAGAAAACTAAAGGTCGCTCTGACCTGGATCCTCGATACGATGATTCCAAATGAAGCTGTGCAGATTAAAACAGCGCCGGACCAAGGAATTGCTCACCTCCACTTTGAAGTGGGCGAAGAGGTCTTCCGTGAGGGAGATATGGGAGACTACCTCTACATCATCGTAAACGGGGAAGTGGAGGTCTTCACCACTGAGAATGATGAGGAGAGGGTGATGGGGAGGCTTGGTAAGGGTGAATATTTCGGGGAGATGGCTCTCCTCAACCAGCGCTCACGCTCTGCCACTGTCCGCTGCAGCGCCCCAGTCGATCTCTTGGCTCTTAAAAAGAGCGATTTTGGTGTTTTAATCTCCAGTTTCGATGAGCTAAAAAAGGGCTTCGAACAGACTGAAAAAACTCGAACAAATGATTTAGGTTAACTGATGAAAGAGAAAAAAAGTATTGTGATCCTGGGAGCAGGATTTGGCGGCGCTTATACGGCGATGTATCTAGAAAAACATCTGAAGAGATCTAAGGATGCATTCGAGATCGTTCTCGTTAACCGTGAAAACTACTTTGTCTTCCAACCGATGCTTGCTGAGGTGGTGGGAGGATCGCTAGGTATCCTAGACACGATCAACCCTCTTAGAAAGCTCCTCCCCAATACAAACCTCTTTATCCGAGAGGTGGACTCTATCGATATAGAGAAAAAGCAGATCACCCTCTCTCCTAAATACTCTCACTCCTATAAAGAACTCAACTATGACCATCTGGTCTTGGCACTGGGAACTGTGACGGATTTTCGAGGGCTAGCAGGACTCCATGAACACGCCCTCCCCTTCAAAAATCTTGCCGATAGCATCGTCATTCGCAATCAAGTGATCGAGGTCTTGGAGAGTGCCGCGTGCGAAGAAGATCCGAAGCTCAAAGAGAAGCTCCTCACCTTCGTCGTGGGGGGTGGAGGATTTTCCGGGACAGAGGTGGTTGCTGAAGTGAATGACCTAGTACGCAATTTAGTGAAGCACTATCCGTCGATCGACCCTAAGCAGGTTCGCGTCATCCTCATCCACAGCAAAGATCGGCTCATGGAGAGGGAACTTGGCGAATCTTTAAGCCACTACGCCGGAAAACTGCTACAAAAACGAGGCGTTGAAATCCGATTTAATACCCATCTCATCTCAGCAACACCTGAAGAAGCTCTTCTCGACTCGGGAGAAAAAATTGGTTCTAAAACGATCATCTCCACGGTCCCCTCTTCTCCCAACCCTCTTCTGGAGACGCTTCCTCTGCACTTAGAGAGAGGAAAAATTGTCACCGATTCAGGAATGCAGGTGGAAGGAGAGAGCGATCTTTGGGCGCTTGGCGATTGCGCAGCCATTCCGAACTTAGAGGGGAAGGGTATCTGCCCTCCCACTGCACAATTTGCCATTCGAGAAGCGAAAATTCTCGCCCATAACATCGCAAGCAGCATCATAGGAGGAGAGAAGAAGGAGTTCCGGTTTAAAGCTCTTGGAATGATGGGGGCGCTCGGCCACCACTCAGCAGTCGCTGAACTCTTTGGGAGGTTTAAATTTTCAGGAATACTCGCTTGGATCTTATGGCGGATGATCTATTGGATGAAACTCCCAGGAACGGGAAGGAAACTAAAAGTGGCGCTCACTTGGATCCTCGATACGATGATCCCCATCGAAGCTGTGCAGATTAAGATGACACCGACTCAAGGGATCGCGCAGCTCCATTTTGAACCGGGTGAAGTGATCTTCCATGAGGGAGATGTGGGCGACTATCTCTATATCATTGTAACGGGAGAGGTGGAGGTCTTCACCACTAAAGATGGAGAAGAAAAGATGATCGCCAAGCTTGGTAAAGGGGAATATTTCGGGGAGATGGCCCTTCTCAATCAGCGTTCACGCTCTGCCACTGTTCGCTGCCTCGAGCCCGTCGATATCTTAGGACTTAAAAAGAGCGATTTTGGTATGCTGATTTCCAATTTTAAGGAGCTCAAAAAGGATTTCGAAGAGACTGAGAAAACGCGCAAAAAGGAAATTAATTAACCTCTCATGGACATTTGGCTTGATTGCATAGATGCAAAGACAGTTCAATTTGGAGAGCTGCTCGGTATTCTCTCAGGAGTGACCACCAACCCCTCCCTCATCTCTGAATCTGAAAAGAGTCTCGAAGAGCTCTTAACGGAAATTCTCGCTCTGCAGAGAGGTCCCGTGGCAGTTCAAGTCACAGTTCCCAACCACTCGGGGATCATTGAACAAGCTGAGACCTTGCGCGACTTCTCTGAGCGCATCATCGTAAAGATACCTGTCACGCAAGAGGGGCTCAGAGCGATCTCTACCCTCGCCTATCTGCAAATTCCAGTTATGGCCACAACGATCTTCACGACGAGCCAAGCTCTCTTCGCCTGCCACGCTGGAGCTGACTATCTCGCCCCCTATTTTTCAAAGATGGAGAGTCCTCTCGATCGACTTGAGACCACTCTTCTCATGCTCGATCGTTATGGTTTCGATACAAAACTTCTGGTGGCCTCGCTGAAAACAGTCGAACAGATCGACGACTGTCTCGATTTAGGAGTCGATTGTATCACCATAAAGAAGGAGCTCTTTGAATCGTTCATCGCCGATCAACCCAAGACCTTTGAATCGCTGGAGCGCTTCTCAAGGGATTGGAAAAACGCCAAACCCTCAAAACTCCTATCATGAGATATGAGAGCACAAGGCTTGCGATCACATACGCACTACTTGCGGCCTTCTCCTATGCTGTCTTAGCCTATCTTATTCAGGTCACCGAGCACCATCTTCCCAATGCCGTCCTCATCTTTTTCCGGCAGGCGATCGCTCTAATGATTTTACTTCCGATCATCCCTTTTAAGTTGGGCTCTTTCAAAGCGCTTCGCACTAAGGAGTTCCCCCTCCACATGCTCCGTACCTTCGCCTCTCTCTCCTCAATGTTCTGCCTCTACTTCGCGCTGCGCCATCTCTCTCTGACTGACGCCGTTCTACTCACCTACACCCGTCCGCTCTTCATCCCCCTTGTCGTCTATCTCTGGTTCCGCAAAAAATGGACGACAAACACATGGGTGGGGCTCTTAGTAGGGTTTTTGGGAGTCATTCTGATCCTCGATCCCAGTAAAGAGATCTTTCATGTCGCCTCACTTGTTGGACTAGGTGCTGGGATGTTTGGAGCCGTCGCATTCACGATCCTCCGTCGTCTGACGAAGACAGAACCCCCAGAGCGCACGATCTTCTACTATATGGCACTCTCTATTCCCCTCGCTGCCTTACCTATGGCAGGCTCATGGCAGACGCCCACACCCCACGCATGGGGACTCCTCGTTGTGATCGCAGTCGTTGCGATCATCTACCAGATGTTTCTCTCCCGCGCCTACCGCCATGCAAAAGCGGTGAAGGTCGGATCTCTGCTCTATTCAAGTGTCGCCTTTGCCTATCTCTTTGAGTTCTTTTCAGGAAATAGATCCCTCCCCCTCACTGCCCTAGTTGGAATGGTATTGATTGTCGTCGGATCGATCGTCGCACTAAGAGATCAGAAACAAGAGTAACAGGAGCAGAGCTCAGAAATTAACTACCACAGAGATCACAGAGAGGGAGTCGGACCCCTTGGATCTGTTGGTTGAAGACAAGGTGATCGTAGAAATCAAGTCTGTAAGGGATCAAACACCTGATTATTTAACCTCTCTCTGTGATCTCTGCGATCTCTGTGGTTTTTTTCTCCCCTATCGGTGACTTTTTCATTTGAATGGCTAAAGTCCAATTAGAAAGAGGTGGAGATTGAGGAATGAAGCCCTGCTCTATCCTTTTAGGACCATGTGGGGAGTTAGGCGTGCCACGCGGTTGGCTAGCTTAGCCTCTTCGACTGCCTCGACGACGGAATCTACATCTTTATAGGCGTCGGGCATCTCTTCGGCGATCGTGCGGCCTGAACTAGCACGTACAAGAACGCCTTGCTTCTCCATATGGGTGACAAGATCCTTTCCTCTCCACGACTTGAGCGCCTGAACGCGGCTGCGCGCACGACCCGCCCCATGACAGGAGCTGCAGAAGGTGAGGGGATTACCTAAACCCACGAGTAGATAGCTGGCGCGTCCCATATCGCCGGGAACAAGAACGGGTTGCCCTGTCTTCTTAAAGAGGGGGGAGAGCTCCTCGGCGCCGGGTCCGTAGGCGCGCGTCGCGCCTTTACGATGGACGCAGAGTCGTCTGCCTTCGTGCGTTTCGAACTTGGCGATATTGTGACAGACATCATAGAGAAGCTTGACCTCTTGCATGGGAATGGAGCAGACCTCGTGAAAGGCTTGTCGCACTTCATGAAGAATCTGCTGGCGGTTGTTAAAGGCGAAGTTTGCTGCCCCGGCCATTGCAGCAAGGTAGCTCTGTCCATCTTGGCTTTGAATGGGAGCCGCCACTAGCTGGCGGTCGGGCAGCCCTTCATGGTACCCTTTTTTAACGTAGCTGTTTAGGGTATCCTGGCAGACTTGATGGCCAAATCCGCGTGAGCCGGAATGGATGAGCGCATATGTGATCCCCTCTTCCACTCCCCACTCTTTCGCGATATCATCCAGAAAGAGTTTTTGGATCTCTCCGATCTCTACAAAGTGATTCCCTGAGCCGATGGTGCCAAGCTGTTTGGTTCCTCTCTCTCTGGCATGGAGTGAGATCGCATCAAAGTCGGCATCTTCAATGCACCCATTGCTCTCGGTGTGATCTAAATCTTCGGGAAAGCCGAACCCTTGCTCGATCGACCAGCGCGACCCGTGCTGGAGTAGCGCTCTATAATCGGCATCGGAGAGCTTCTTCGCTCCTCTCTGTCCATGGCCAACCCCTGATGGAACGAGTGCATGGATGCGATCGATCAGATCCTTCTTCATCGAGTCGGTAAGATCTTTGAAGGGAATGGGAATAATTGCTAAGCGTACGCCGCAGTTGATATCGTACCCAACGCCGCCGGGACTGATCACTCCCTCATTTAGATCCATGGCGGCCACCCCACCAATCGGAAAGCCATAGCCCCAATGGATATCTGGCATGGCGATAGAGTAGCCAACAATGCCGGGCAGGTAGGCGACATTGCGCAGCTGCTCGAGAGGCCGCTCGATATCCATCTCCTGAATCAGCTCCTCTGTTGCGATGAGAAGCCCCGGCACGCGCATCCCTCCAACCTTAGGAACGATATAGGTAGCAGGCCCTATTTTTTCTAAATCAGACATCGACGATCATCTCCCAGGTTAAAGCTCTACCCCTCTTCTGCACACTACCATGAAAGCTGACAGCTTTAAAGGGTGTTCCCATCTCCTGGTCCGCGCGTCTCACAATATCATTCAGCTGGATGATGATCTCCTCGAGAGTTTTTACCTGTTGCTGAGGAATAAGATGGGGAAGAAGCTCTGGACACTCAAAGGCGAGGGCGATTTGGGCGTTCCAAAAGAGCTGCTGGATGCTCTCTCCATTGATATTAAAGGCAATATCGGCAACATGCTCGATCTCTTCGAAAGGGGGCAGGAGATCGAGTGTCCAGATCGGCTCATAGGATAGCCCGCTATGGCTCTCGTAGAGATGGAGATTTTGGAAGTATAGTGGCAGGGGCTCGAAGGCCCTCTTCCACTCTTTTGCCAGAAAGGGAGAGCGGCCGAGTGTCACATGTTTGAGAAATTCACGGTGGTCGAGTGCGTACCCCTCTTCATCGAGAAAAGTAGAGAGCTGCTCTTGGTAGAGAGCGATAGGATCTCCCTCACCGAAGGGCTCCACATGCCAAGTGACCACCTTTGGATCACGCCTGGGGAGGAAGAGACAGGAGTCAAAGATTCCTACGGGTCCAACGGAGAATTGGGGGCGGGGAAGGCGGGGAATGAGCCCCTTAATCTTCTGGTAGGAGCTCTCCCCAAGAAAGGCGAGTGTAAGGTGGCGATGGGTAGCTTTAAGGGTGCGGCTATCTGGAAGCTCGTCTGGCCAAGGGGCATGAACCTCCACTCCAAAAAATAGCCGCTTTTGATCGGAATCGTTCTGAGTCATGATTGCAAAAACACCCATTTTCGTGAAGAGAGATAGATCGCTACGGAATAGGAGGCGCCAGCAATGACTTGGCTGAGGTAGGCGTTCACATCGAAACGGAGCAGCATAGTCAAGACGGTAAGATTGAGCAGATAGGCAAGCCCCATGAAGAGGAGGAATTTCAGGCTCTCTTGAAGATACCTTCCCTTTGAGCGAAAGACAAAGTTTTTATTCATGAAAAATGAGAAGAAGAAACCTACTAAATACCCCCCAGCATTGCTCAGGTAGGCCCCCACACCAAGGAACATGAGAAAAAAAATAAGTGAATAGCCCAGAGCGGTATTCAAGACTCCAACGAGGGAGAAGCGTCCTAGAAGAGTCATCTCCTTATTAATCCTACTCATCGCTCTTTTTGCCCATTACAAAATATTGTCCGCCCAGAGGAAGCCAACTCAAGAAGCGCTCGGCAGCTCTCAATGCGCGAAGTGAAGCTGGGAAAAAGAGGCAATATTCGCTCTTTGTTGGCTCGATCGATATAGCTTTCATCAACCTCTTTAGCTCTTGTTTTGGCACAAGCACTACCCCTTTGTCAAAGGGACAGTTGGATACAATTCTTCGTGTGATGGGGTTAAAGGGATTATGTTCAAAAATGCACACCTCTCCCCCTGGAGTCAAAAGGCTCTGAATCTGCTGCATCACTAGTGGCCTATCACGTGGTGGCACATGGTGGATGACTCCTGCTAAAAAGATGAGATCAAAGCTCTCCGAGGACTCCTCAAGAGTGTCAAGGATTGTAACTTTGGGATAATTTTGCCGCGCACTCTCCAAACTCTTCAATGAGATGTCGCTTCCATAGATCTCAGAGCCTTGAAATGCTTCCAGGAGATGGGGAAGGCTCAGTCCAATGCCACATCCAAAGTCTAAGATCTTCTTAGGAGTGCGATCTAAACTCCGTTTAAGTAGCTGAACTTTATAGGCAGAGAAATAGTCACGTGAGGAGCTAAAAAAAGAGAGTTGATCTTCAAGAAGCTCTTCATAATTATCGGTATATTCGTCAAAGTCTACGATTTCGTCGGTCATATGATACTACGGTTTGTTAAAATTTATCTCTTCTTCAACAAGATAGAGAGGCCTTCCTTTGACCTCGTCGAAAATCGCTCCGATATACTCTCCCATCACTCCTAAGAAAAATAGCTGAAACCCTCCAAAAATGGAGATCAAAATGCTGAGGGTCGTCCAACCGGAGGGGGTGTTATGGCTAATAAAAAAGTTAATGAGGCTAAAGAGTCCAGAAAAAAGGCCGATAATCGCCATAATCACTCCGATAATTATAGAGAACTGCAGGGGCTTTTTACTGAATGAGACGATACCCGATGAAGCAAAGGTCAACATGCGAGACCAGTTGTACTTGCTACTGCCTGCAATCCGTTCACAGGGAGAGTACTCAATCCCCTTACTTCGAAACCCTACCCATTTGAATAGTCCTCGCAAGAATTGGTTGCGCTCCCGGATTTTTTCTCTGAACACTGTGGAAATGCGCCTAGAGATCAACCTGAAGTCAGCCTCACCGGATGCTAATGATACATTTGAAAACCAATTCATCACACGGTAGAAACTTCTCGAGGCGAGCCTCTTTAAAGCGCTCTGATCTCGAGACTCTTTACGGATGGTATAGACCAGGTCATTCCCCTCTTCGTACGCCTCAAGCATGAGCGGAATAAGCTCTGGAGGATGCTGAAGATCTGAGTCCATCATGATGATGATGTCGCTATCAGAGTGGTCGATGCCGGCAACAAGTGACATCTGATGGCCAAAACGCCGGCTTAGAGCCAGAGCCTGAACCCTCTTATCTCTCTCGGCCAATTCCCGCAAAATATCTAGGGAGCGATCAGAACTTCTATCCATCACAAACAAGATATTCCAACTATATCTGTCATTTAATGTGTTGAGTACTTTTGAGAGAGAGGCGTGGAATGTTTCGATCACCTCTTCTTCATTATATACAGGACAAATTACACTTAGAGTTGGCAAGGGCTTCGTCATCACCTCTCCAACATTAAATCTAGTGGCTTTTCCCAAGAAGTCAATTCCATATCTCCTACCAGATCAAGAAGGAGCCGATTGTCCCCATAATGCGTTTTCATGTCAATAGAGCGCACCATCCTCTCGCTCTGACAAACATCGATCTCGCCCCCACTCTTTTCTAAAAGATAGGAGAGCATTGTTTTAAGGGCTATTGGCCTCCCAGAACATGCATTTATCACCCTCCCAAAAGCGCCTTCAGTTTGGATCAATTTCCAATAGATCTCTACTGTATCCTGAATAGAGAGAAAGTCCCTTTGGACATCGATATTTCCTGTCTCAATCTTCCCTTTTCTCCCCTGCTTCATAATCGCTTTGATCTGTCTCACAAAGTTACCGATAGCCATATGCTCCGGCATCCCTGGTCCCACAATCGTGAAAGGACGCACCACCAACAGTTTTCGATGCGACTGAGCCCAATTGAGAGCCATTTGGGTCTGGGTAAATTTACTGATTCCATACAATGAGTAGGGGTTAGGCGCAAAATCTTCTGAGATAGGAAGCGACTGCTCTGAAACAGTGCCATACTCTGCCGCGCTCCCAACAATCAAAATACGCGTATGGTCAGAGAGCCCTGCTAAATCAAGCGCTTCTAGGAGATGGGCAGCGAAGATCACATTGACATTGAAAATTTCCGAAAGGGAAGTTGAAGTCACGCATCCCGCCAAGTGAAATAGATAGTCAGGCCGGATTTTGGTGATAATGCTCTGGATAGATGGCAGATCTAAGGATAAGGGATGGTGCTCTGCTCCGGGAACTTTCTGGCGACCAAGGGTATGAACGGTGCACCCCTGCGAGAGCAGAAATTCTACCAGATGTCTTCCGGTAAACCCCGATGCTCCAGTAACTAACGCTTGCATAGCATATTCGGAAGGAATTTCTCGGGATCGCTTTCAAAGAGTTCAATGGCTCTCTTGTAATCATCGACACGGCCAATATCGAGCCATTCACACTCCTCTCGATAGCAATTGACAAGCTCTCCATTTTCAGAAAGTTTCATCATCAGGTCAGGGATATTTAAGAATTGACTGGGGCTAACAAACTTTTCAATCGAAGCTCTGTTGATCACATTAATTCCCATACTTACATCAAAAGTGAAGGAGGGTTTTTCCCTATATTGAACCAGCCGACCATTCTCATCATGGTCTACCACGCCATAGGCGATATTCACAGTTCTTTTATGCAAGGCAATAGTTGCTGCAGCACGTGACTCTCTATGAGAATTAAATAACTTCTGATAGTCGATGTTTGTTAATAAATCGCCATTCATCAGAAGAAAATTGTCTTCTAACTTTTCCAACATCAAGGCGATCGGACCAGCAGTTCCAAGGGGTTCTTTTTCAAAGGAGTACTCTATTTTTAGGCCGTAACGCTCTCCATCCTGAAAAAAAGCGCGAAAGAGATGCTCCATATATCCGACAGCGAGAATAACGGAGGTAAACCCTGCGGATTTTAACTGCCTAAGAACAATCTCTAATATTGGCATATCACCAATTGGCATCAGCGGTTTTGGCAATACCGTTGTATAGGGGCGTAAACGGGTCCCTTTCCCTCCTGCTAAAATGATTGCTTGCATACTCTTAGACTGCATAAATTCCTGATTTGAAAGAGTGAATGTTCTCATTTACAAACTCAATGCTCTCTATCAATCCTTCCCGCAGAGAGGTCTTAGGCTCCCAATGTAGCAGCTCTCTTGCGCGGGAATAATCACAAATTAGCTCATAGACTTCGCTATTTTGTGGTCGGACTCTTTCGGGATCTGTAATGACTCTCTTCTCTATCCCCATAATTTCTTGGAGCAAACGTACTAATTCTCCAATGCTAATCCCCTTTCCATGACCCACATTAATCACTTTCCCGAGAGCATCAGCGCTGCTTCCCGCCGCAATGAATCCTTCTACGGTATCTCCCACAAAGTTGAAATCCCTGACAGGACGTTTATCACCTAAATGGACGCTATCACATGTCAGAAGTTGAGTGATGATTGTAGGAATCACAGCGCGCGTAGACTGCCTAGGTCCATAGGTGTTAAAAGGGCGCAAGGTGACAACAGGAAGATTGAAGGAGCAGGCGTAACTCTCGGCGAGTTTATCCGCACCAATTTTAGAAGCCGAATAGGGGGACTGCCCCTGGAGGGGGTGCATCTCATCGATGGGCGTGTACTGCGCCGTCCCATAAGTCTCTGATGTGGAAGTGTGAACGAGCCGCTCGACATCAAATTTACGCACCGCCTCGAGTACATTGACCGTTCCCTCTACATTTGTGCGAACATAACTGAGTGGAGCATCATACGAATAGGGAATACCGATCAGTGCAGCAAGATGAAAGACCGTATCCATCCCCTTGATATGACGATCGATGAAGCCAGAATCTTCAACGTTTCCACTGACGATCCGGAGGGCTGATTTTTCATCACTAGGTAAAAATTCAAGATTGGACCAATCGCTCCGCGAGTTATAATGGAGCATGGCCGTGACATCCGCCCCAAGCTGCGCAAGGCGAGAGCAGAGGTGGCTTCCGATGAATCCCCCAGCTCCTGTTACAAAAACTTTTCTCTTATTCCAATAGGTCATTGATCCATTTTACTTCTCAGAAAAGTTAACTCGCAACCTATTCCTACTCCATCTCATTGCCCTTTCTAGGATGAAACTGGCCCCCCCTTCAATGAATGCCCCCAGAATCATAACAAAAAAGAAGAGATAAGGGTCCAAATAGCCAGTGGGAGTAGCTAGAACACCCTGCACAAGATAGAGCCCTACAAAGATGAGGCAGATACCGGTTATAGAAAAAACCACGCTTCCTCTCCTTAAAAACAATAAAATAAGAAAAGCTAATAAACTCAACATTAACCGATCTCCTATAATAGGTATGTGGCATATCCGTTTGAACTTTTTCCAATAGATTTCTACCACTTCTTTAGGA
>SDBT01017917.1_pt1 | contig 11159 bp, 8 predicted proteins | sample 2277101 | NCBI WGS metagenome assembly SDBT01 (sample SAMN10404973, study PRJNA504765) | marine sediment metagenome | isolation source: marine sediment core GS10_PC15, 103 cmbsf | place: Arctic Ocean: Southern Knipovich Ridge | collected 2010 | reverse complement strand
TCGGCGGCTCCATTTATACCGGAACCATCGTATATCGGGTCGAGGGCGGATACCGCGGCACTGTGCGGCTGCGTGAGAAAGATCCGTTTCCCGGCTATGAAGGTTTCTATCTCGGTATCGTGATGTTTGGCTCGCGCAAGCCCCGCTAAGCCGCGGTTCCCATTATTGCGATCATTCGTTTCCCTGGTCCCACCCGGTTATGGCCGGCACACTCAGCGATTCGCATTGCTTGCCCGCGCCGTTAGCGCCAAATTAAACCTTTCCCAGCGCGGCCGATTAACAATATTGCCGGAGTGGTTGTTCCCCCGGCACACTAATGCGCCGGACAAAGAGCTAATCCTGCATGTATATTTCCAACCTGTCCCTCAACGGGTTTAAGTCCTTCGGGAAAAAGACCCGCATGACCTTCGGCGAAGGCATCACCGGTGTGGTCGGGCCTAACGGGTGCGGCAAGACCAATATCGTGGATGCCCTGCGCTGGGTGCTGGGAGAACAGAAACTGAGTGTCCTGCGCAGCACACGCATGGAGGAGGTCATCTTCAACGGCAGCCGGGGCCACAAACCCTCCGGCATGTGTGAAGTGACCCTCACGATCCACAATGACAAATCCAAACTTCCCATTGAATATACCGATGTGGAGATTACCCGTCGGCTCTACCGGGATGGGGAGAGTGAATACCTGCTGAACCAGAATCCCTGCCGCCGCAAGGATATCATGGACCTGTTCATGGATACCGGTATGGGCAGCGACGCCTACTCGGTGATTGAGCTCAAGATGATCGATGCCATACTGGCGGACTCGGGGGATGAGCGGCGGCGCATGTTCGAGGAAGCGGCCGGGATTAATAAATACCGCCAGCAGCGGGCCGCTACCTATCGCAAGCTGGATGCCACCCGCGGCGATCTGGAGCGCGTCGGTGATATAATCGCGGAGGTGGACGGGCAGGTCAAGGCTCTGGGCCTGCAATTGAAGCGTTTCGAGCGCCATAAACGGCTCAGCGCCGAGCAGCAACATTTGGAGCTGGGCCTGGCGGCTCGGCAGATACATCGGTTGCACCAGACACGGGACCCGTTGGACGAGGCCCTGGCTGGGGCCCGCCGGAGTCATCAAACCGAGACACAGGTCATTTCCAAGGATGAAATCCAGCTGGCCGGGGTGCAGCAGGAGTACCGGCAGCGTGAGGAGGAGCTGGCCACTTCCCGCCAGGCACTGGAAGCCACCGTCAAGGAGCTTAATGAGCTTCAGCAGCAGCAGCTGGTATCCCGGGAGCAATTACGTGCCACCTCCGAGAGTCTGGCGCGATTCGAACGGGAGCGGGAGGCCGAAAGCAATCGTCGGGAGGGCCAACAGATTGAGCTGGTTCGGCTACAGGAAGAACTTTCCAGCCTGGCCCCGATCCTGGAGGAAAAGCAGGCCGCGTTTGAGACCCGGCGCGCCGAAGAGGTGCCGGTTAACGAGCAATACCAGGACGGTGAACAACGTCTGCAGGCTGCGCGCGAGAAGAAATTCAGTCATCAGCATCTGGTGAGCAAAGAAATCGCCCGCCGCGATCGGTCATTGGAAATCATTCGTGAGAAGAGCCGGGAATTGGAGCGTCTGGAGGCCGCCGTACACACCCAGGCGGCCGGCCTTAAGAATTTGGAGCAGCGCCAGGCCGAGTTAGCTACCCGTAAGGCTGAATTGGTCGACCGGATGAGGGCCTTGGCGGATAACCTGGAAATTGTCGAGCAGGAACTGGCGACCCTGGTAACCGGGGAGAACGAGTTGCAGGAGGAACGCAGCCGGCATAGCACCGCCACACAGGTGATACAGTCCCGGCTGGATATCTACAGCCAACTGATCCAGCAGCACGAGGGCTACCCGGGTGGAGTCCGGGAAGTATTGGCCCACCCGGAGCAGTTTCCCGGACTGCGGGGGGTGGCGGCTGACCTGTTGGAGGTTGAAGCCGGTTATGCCCAGGCTGTCGAAACGGCCCTGGGGGTGTTTGCCACCTGCCTGGTGGTGGATACCGAATCCCAGGCTCAGCAACTCCTGGAGCGGGCCCGCGAGCAGGGCTTCGGTCGCCTGGCGGTAATCCCCCTGGACCGCCTGAAACCGCTCGAAAAGAAGCGCCGGATCAAGCCTCCCCGGCAATTCCCCGGCCAACCGTTGGCGCAATTGATCACCTATCCTCAAGGGCTCGAAGGCCTATTCGAGCGGTTGCTGGAGGGGGTCTTTTTTATATCCGATAATCAACCGGCCGCCAGGGAGTTGCCACCGGGAATGACCGTGGTTACCGCCGCGGGAGATTTGTACGGCGACGTGTCGGTGCTGGCCCATTCCGGCCCGGCCGTGGCCGGCGAGGGGAGCAGTTTAGCGGCCGGTCCGGCCGGCTTGGTGGGACGGTCGGCGGAAATAGAGCGCCTGCAGGCGGAACTCAGCAAGTTGGCCGGCCAGGAAGCCGCGCTGGGCGAGCGGCTGGCGGAACTGGAACGGGAACGCACAGAATTGACCGCCCGCCGAACTGAACTCAATGCCACCGTCGATACGGTCCTGGTGGAATCCGGGGACATCGATGCCGAAATAGCTAAACTGGGGTATGAGCAGGAGCGGGGCCGGCATGACATCGAAGAACTTCAGGCCCAGGCTCCAAACTTGCGGGAGATAATCACCGGCCTGGAGGCGGCCCGCGCCACCAACGAAAAGGAGATCGCCGATTTACAGGACCAGGAATCCGGACTGGAGCGTGCGATCACCCAGGCACAGGAACAATACCAGCAGGTCCGGGATCATCGCGACCGGTGGCAGCAAGCGCTGCAAGAGCTGCGGCTTGAACTCCTTAATCTGGAGAACCAGCGTGAAAAATGGGCGGAGCAAAAATTTGCGTTGGAAGCCAACCTGGAGGCGGTAGCCGAACGGATCACCCGGTTGGAGGAAGAGGGTGAGCAGGCCCGCCGCAGCATCGAGGAACTGACCGGGCGATTATCCGAAGCTGAGGCCCAGGAGCAGGTGCGGACGGCGGCCGTGGCTGAACGGCGGGTGGCGGCTGAACACTGGGAGGTGGCCGCCAGGGAGACCCGCGATGAAGTCTCCCGTCTGGAGGCCCAGATCCGGGAACAGCAGCACAGCCGGGAAGCAGCCCTGGCCCGGCAGCAGGAACTGGAACTCAATGTCCTCGATCTACAGCAGCAGGAGGAGTTGATCCGCAGCCGGATTCAGGAGCTATATGCGCTGGCGGTACCTGATGAGCCGGCCGCAGATCTGCCCGACGAACCCTCCCTGCGGGCCAGCATCGGTAAAAATCAAGCCTCGCTGGAGCGCATCGGCCCCATTAACATGGCGGTAGCGCATGAATATGAAGAGGAAACCCAGCGCCTGGGCTTTTTGACCGAGCAGCGTGACGACCTGGTGGGGGCCGAGGCCGGCCTGCTGGAAACCATCCGCCGGATCGACAACCAGGCCCGGGAACAATTCCGTGAGACATATGACCAGGTCCGCCATCACTTCAAGCAGACCTTTAATCTATTCTTCGAAGGTGGGGTAGGGGATCTACGCCTGATTGGTGACCCGGATCCCCTGGAGGCGAACCTGGAGATTGTGGCTCAGCCGCCCGGCAAGAACACCCGTTCGATCAGGAGTCTGTCGGCCGGAGAGAAGGCCCTGACCGCCATCGCCCTGCTGTTCGCAATCTACTTGGTTAAACCCAGTCCTTTTTGTATTTTAGACGAAGTGGATGCTCCCCTGGACGACGTGAATATAGGTAAATTCAGCCGCGTGATCAGCCAGTTCGCCCGGGATACCCAATTCATTATCGTGACGCATAATAAACTGACTATGCAACAGGCCAACTATCTATACGGGGTGACCATGGAGGAAGAGGGCCTTTCCCGGCTGGTCTCGGTTTCCCTGGAGCAACATGCAGCTTAAGTCCCGGTCCATCTGCGTTGTCATCGGCCTGCTGACGGCGGTATTGAGCGCCCGGGAGCCGGTGGCAATCGCCTGGGGCACTTTCCGCGCTTCAAGTGGCCAAACCCGGCTGGAGGTGTACCTGGGCCTGGACCGTTCCGTCCTCGATTGGCAGGAGGATGGCGATCAGCAGGTGGCCCGGGCCGCGGCAGTGGTGATGGTCAAGCGCCGGGGGGCGATTATCGCTTTTAAGGAGCTGCAGGTGGTTGACCGCCGGCCACAGGCGCCGGGACGCATTCCAAAGCAAGCTACCTTTACCCTCCAGCCGGGGAAATACGACCTGCAGGTAGTAGCCGAAGACTGGCAGGGGTCGCTGGTGGACACCACCCTGGCGCTGGAGATCACCGGGTGGGGGCGCCAGGGCATTCAAATCAGTTCCCTGCAACCGGCCTACCTTATTTCCCCGAACACGACCCAGCCGGAGTTCGTCCGGCAGGGGCTGATGGTGCTTCCCAACGCCGCTGGCGACTTCGATGATCATAATCCGCTCCTATGGTACTATACCGAGCTTTACGGCCTTACCCCCCAGGATAGTATCCTGCTTGAGACCACTATCGCGCGGGACAGCCAGGAAGTATCTATAAGTGAGCCGAGGATGTTCGCTTCGGCGGCCCTCACGCTCCGCGAATGGGGGGCTGTAAACTTGTCGGGCTATGAACCGGGCGCTTACCGCCTGGAGTTGCGGGCGACGGTGAACGATGATACCGTGTCCGTGGGAGCGGAATTTCAGGTATTGCCGGTAGATACTACCCGAGACTCCAGCTTGGCTGACATCGATCTGGCCCCGGGATTGGCGGCGGTCTGGCCCCGGTTCGACCCGCTTCGGTACCAGCAGGCCGATTCCGCGATCCAGGCTCAGCTGCTGGCCCGTACTGTCACCCGGTTGGCTCGCAAGGCGGAGCGGGACTCTGCCACTTATCTGGAGGAACTCAGCGCCCATTGGCCCCTGGCCCGCCAATACGATCCCGGCTGGGCCGACGCCGGCCTCCTGTCAGAAAGAGGCCGGGTGATATTGCTATACGGTCTCCCCACGGCTATCCAACGGTATCCTGCCGGCGGTAGCCGAGGCGCATATCAGGTCTGGGAATATGCCGCTTCCGGCTCCGATGGAGTGATCGTGTTTAGCGACCTTACCGGCCGCGACCCGGAGTCCCTGGTGCATGGGACCCTGCCGGGAACCCCATTCGACGCCGGGTGGCAGGGGATACTCCCGGCCCGGTTTGCAGCTGCACCGGCAGGCCCGATTTTACAGCCTGCTGGAGATTCCCTGGAAACAGTGGGAAGTGATAGCACCGCTGCCGATTCGGTCATCGCGGAACCGATAGAACAACCGGCGGATACTGCCGCCGCCGACTCGACCGGTGCGCAGCTGATCGAACAACCGGCGGATACTGCCGCTGCCGACTCGACCGGTGCGCAGCTGATCGATCAACCGGCGGATACCGCCGCCGTCGACACAACCGCCATAGAGCCTGAAGAACGGGACCAGCCGGAACCGACGGACCCGGTAACGGAACCGACCGTCCTACCAGCCGATAGTACGGCCGGTGGGGATGGCGCGGCCTTCGACTCGGAGCCCGCCCTCGGAGATACTTCAACTACAGATTAGGGCTGTGCCAACCAGGTCTAAACTAGCGGTCGGTATCGATATCGGCGGCACTTTTATCAAGGCCGGCCTGGTGGGCCGCGACCTGAAATTGCGGCAGCAATGTTCCCCGGTGGCCTCCGAACCATTAAGCAACGGTGATGAGCTGATAGCTGCGACCCTGGCCGCTATCGATGAGACCCTGGCGTCCCGTGGCGGCAGCCGTAGTGATTTGGCCGGCATCGGGATAGGCTGCCCCGGCCCCCTGGACCTCAGTCGAGGCATGGTCGTGGAAACAGAGAACATTTTCATGCTGAACGATTTCCCGCTGCGGGAGCGGTTTTCGGAAACGGCCGGGGTGCCGGTTTGGCTGGACAATGACGCCAATGTTTTCGCCCTTGGAGAGGCCTTGGCCGGCGCCGCCCAGGGAGCCCGTTACGTGGTGGGTGTCACCCTGGGGACCGGTCTGGGATGGGGCATCGTACTGGATGGAGAAACCTATCATGGCGCCACCGGTACCGCCGCGGAGTACGGGTTATCGGCCTGGGGTCCCGATGGTACGTGGGAGGATCAGATTTCCATTCGAGGACTGCTCCGCGCGTTCACGGAATTGGGCGGCAGCGCCGATTCACCCCAGGAAGTGAGTGATCTGGCGGGCAGGGGAGATGAGCGGGCCTTGCAGGCCTGGGGGGAATACGGTACCGTACTGGGCCTGGCGATTTCCCATGTGGTCAACCTGCTTGATCCCAACGTGGTGGTCCTGGGCGGTGCAATGGCCCAGGCCTGGAACCATTTTGGACCGGCTATGATGGAATCGCTCCATGAACACATCTTCAAGCTCCCGCGAGCACAGCTTAAAGTGGTACCGGCGCAGCTGGGCAATAAGGCGGCCTTGATCGGCGCCGCCTGCCAGGTTAAATGGCCGTGAGCCTGGCGTCCGGATTTCTCCCCTGGTTCAATCCGCTGCAGCTGCTGTTCCCGCCCCTTTGCCTGATCTGTGGCGCATCGGTCGACGCAGATGAAACAGTCTGCGGCCCCTGCCGGCTCACGCCCGAGCCCACCGGCCTGGGACAGTGGCGGGCGCAGACAGCGGTCCGCGCAGCCCTGGACGAGGTCTGGACCGCCTTCTGGTTCGACGAGGCTATGCGGGAATTGATCCATCAGTTCAAATACGGCGGTTACCGGAGATTGGGACGGCCGCTGGCCGGCATGGCCTATGACCAAGTAGGGGACCTGCTCAAGCCGGAGCGGTTCGACTGCCTGGTGCCGGTACCGCTACATCGAATCAAGCGCCGGGCCCGGGGCTATAACCAGGCGGCAGTGTTGGCCGGCGCGCTCGGCGCGTTAACCGGTTTGCCAGTGGCTCGCCGCTGGCTGCTGCGCCGCGACTGGACCCGGTCCCAGACCGGGCTGACGGTGCCCGAGCGGCGAGCCAATGTAACCGGATGCTTCCAGGTGGTTCGACCGGGCGCCGGTGAGCATATCCTGCTGGTGGATGACGTGATTACAACCGGAGCTACCGCTTCGGCCTGCGCCCAGGTGCTGCGGGAAGCCGGTTACGGCCGGATAGCCGTCTTAACCTTGGCTACCACCAGGAAAGAGGGGTAATATTGCACACTGACTTTGAAGAAGTGGATCGGCGCTAGATGAATACCATTGATCGGATGGCTTTGCAGGGCAAAAAAGCCCTGATACGGGTCGATTTTAACGTTCCATTGGACGATGGAATCGTTGACGACGATTTCCGCATCCGGGCGGCGCTGCCCACCATCCGCTATTGCATGGAGCAAGGGGGCAGCGTAGTGCTTATGTCCCACCTGGGTCGGCCCAAGGGCCGGCCGGTACCAGAGAATTCCCTCTTGCCGGTGGCGGAACAGCTGGAAACCTTACTCCGGCAGGACATTATCTTCTCCCGGGATTGTATCTCCGACCGCTCGGTGGAAGTCAGCGCCGGACTCAAACCAGGACAGGTGCATCTGTTGGAGAATCTCCGGTTTCACGCCGGGGAAGAAGCTAACGACGATGAATTCGCTGCCCGCCTGGCCGTACACGGTGAGCTATACATCAACGATGCCTTTGGCACGGCCCACCGGGCGCATGCCAGTAACGTCGGGGTGGTATCCCACTTCGATCAGGCCGGTATTGGCTGCTTGATGGCCAAGGAATTGGAATTTCTCACGGAGAAACTGGAAAATCCCCGTCGGCCGTTCGTCGTGGTTCTGGGCGGGGCTAAAGTGTCAGGCAAGCTGGAATTGGTACGCCGCTTGCTGGAGCGGGCCGATCGGCTCCTGATCGGCGGCGGTATGGCCTTTACTTTTCTCAAGGCCCAGGGCCACAAGGTGGGCAAATCACTGGTGGACGAGTCCCTGCTGTCGGAGGCTGGCGAGATCTTGCGACTGGCCGTGGAGGCCGAGACCCGGATACTGCTGCCCAGGGACGTAGTAGCGGCTGAAAGCTTGTCACCCAATACCGCCTGGCGGGTGACCAACCTGGATGAGCTGCACGACGATGAAATCGGGGTGGACATCGGTCCCGAAACCTGTACCGAGTTCGGCCTAGCCCTGCAGGAGGCCGAAACGATACTGTGGAACGGCCCAATGGGTGTCTTCGAGTTTCCCCCCTTCCAAACCGGCACCGAGTTGATCATTGACACTATTACGCACGTCACGGCTGCGGGGGCGGTATCGGTGGTGGGCGGTGGTGATTCCGCTGCGGCCATCGACAAGCTATCGGATCCACGCCATTTCAGCCATATCAGCACGGGCGGCGGCGCTTCCCTGGAGCTGCTCTGTGGCAAAACCTTACCAGCCCTGAAAGCCCTGTCATGAAAACCACCAAGCCGGTCATCGCCGCCAATTGGAAAATGCACAAGACCCCCCAGGAGGGGTATCAATTTGCCCGGCAGCTGGCCACAAAGGCCTTGAATCTCGGTGGAGTCGATTTTATCTTAGCCCCCGCCGCAACGGCCCTTTTGCACCTGCAAGGCTTGCTAAAGGACACAGCCATTGAGCTCTGTGGCCAAAACATGCACTTCGCCGATGCCGGCGCATATACCGGCGAAATTTCGGCGGGTATGCTAGTGGCCTGTGGCTGCCGCTGGGTGATCATAGGACACTCCGAACGCCGGCATATCTTCGGCGAGTCCGACGATGATCTCCGGCGGAAGGTTCCGGCGGCCCTTAGCGCCGGGCTGGGGGTGATCCATTGTATTGGCGAACGGTTGGAGGAAAGGGAAGCGGGCCGGACTGTCGAAGTGCTGCGTCACCAGATCACCAACGATCTGGCCGATCTGGATACGTTCCCCACGGGACGAATTATGATCGCCTATGAGCCGGTATGGGCCATCGGGACCGGGCAGGTAGCCACGCCCGAGCAGGCCGGTGAGGCCCACGCCAGCGTGCGCGAAATTGTCCGGGAGCGATTCCCCGGGGCTGAGACCGCCGTCAAGGTCCTGTACGGTGGCAGTGTCAAATCCGGTAACGCCGCCGATTTGATTAAAACCCCCGGAATTGATGGTTTCCTGATCGGGGGAGCCAGCCTGGATATAAACGAGTATTGCCGCATCGCTGAAATAGCACAATTGGAGGCCAACTCTTGATTTACGGATTCCTAATATTCTTGCACATCATTGTTTCCGCCCTGTTGATCACTGTAATATTGTTACAGTCCGGCCGAGGGGGCGGACTGGCCGGTAGCCTGGGCGGAGGGGTATCCACGGCCATGTTTGGCGGCCAGGGGGCCGATAAAGTCATGACCCGCCTGACCACCGGTTTGGCGGCCGCGTTCATGGTGCTGGCGATCCTGATTTCCATCGCCAGCAGCCCTGAAGTGGGTCAGCAGGATAGTGTCGTTCGCGAAAGAGCTGCCCAAGCGGAAACAATGCCTCTGCAATCTCTGAAGCGGGTAGATCTTCCGGTTTCCACCAGCCCGATGGACTTGCCGATTCCTCTGGAGGAACCGGCGTCCCAGACACCGGCGACCGACGAAAATACCGGTAGCGAATGATATTTGCCGAAGTGGTGGAACTGGTAGACACGCTGTCTTGAGGGGGCAGTGGGAGCAATCCTGTGCGGGTTCGAGTCCCGCCTTCGGCACTGATTCAGTAGTGCCGCCGGGGCTATTAAGCGGCCGGTTGGAATGGTCGCGGCCAGCTTGGGAAATGACTGGTTAGGCTGTCAACAGCTGACCCCGGCCGGGTGCTGGATGGAGATTACCACTGAAAATTCCATCAGGATAACATAATTGGATTCGGTAAGAGGAGGAACACACAGAATGAAGTTATGGTACGCAGTAATCCTGTTGATGACCCTGGCTGTCGCCGCCAGCGGTCCGACCACCCAGGACTTGGAGGCTCGACTGTCTCAGGCCAAGGCGGAGATGGCGGACGGAAACTGGGCCCAGGCCGAATTAGTGCTGCAAGCAATAATCGAGGATGACGAGAACTTTGCTCCCGCCTATTTCGAGCTTAGTGCTGTCTCCTTGAAGCGGGACAACCTTAAGGGCGCCCAGGCGAATATCACCAAGGCCATCGAGAAAGATCCACATAATGAGGAATTTCGATCCAAGGCCGAGCGGATCGCGTCCCTCAGCGGTGGGATGAGTCGCGCCCGTCGTGCTTACGATGGGTTCGATTTTGATAATGCTATTGGGGAGTACGAAAAGGTCATTGGCGAATTCCCCGCCTTTGCCTCTGCTCACTTCGGGCTGGGATTAGCACTCACCAAGGCCGGTAGCCCCCGGCTGGCGGCGGATGCCTTCCGGCAGGCCAGCCGGCTCAATCCCGAAAGCGAGAGCTATGCAAAAGCGTTATACCGGCTGGTGGCGGAAGAATATAATAAGGGCAACCGGCTTTATAATTCGCGGGATTGGAAGGCAGCTCTGGCCTCTTACGAGCAGGCCATAGATTTGGATCCCTCCTTTCATAAGGCCTACTACCGCCTGGCCAAGTGTTATAAGAACATGGGCGATACCGAAGAGGCCCTGAAAACCTTGGATCAGGTACTGAAGATCAAGCCGAATTATACCGCAGCGATTGTGGAAAAGGGTAATATCTTCCGGACCGCTGCCCAGTTCGATCAGGCGGAGGCGGCCTATCGCCAGGCCATTTCATACGATCCGAAAGCGGACAAAGCTTGGGTGGGACTGGGAGCAGTCTTGAAATCGGCCCGTCCAAAGGAAGCGGAGGAAGCTTTCCAAGCCGCCATCGCCGCCAACCCGAAAAGCTCCAACGCGCACGAATATCTGGGTGAGCTCTATAGCGAGCAGGAGCGTTGGGAGGACGCCCTGGTGCCACTGGGGAAGGCGGCCGATCTAAAACGCCGTGACCATCGCACCGCCTGGCGGCTGGCGGCGGCGTACAACGCCCTGGAGCGTTGGGAGGAAGCCCAACAGGCGGCTAAGCGCAGTACTGACTTAAAGCGTAATTTCGAGTACGCCTGGTTTGAGAAGGGAATTGCCGAGAAGGCCCTGGGGAACCGCCAGGCGGCTCTGGAGGCGTTCCGCAACGCGGAAAAGGGTCGCGATGCCGCCATCAGGAAATCGGCCCGCTATGAGCTTGATCAATTGAACGGTTCGCACTAGCAGGGCGCCTGTGACGGGAGCAGCTGCCAGCCCCGCCCGTGAGAAATC
>SDBT01017916.1_pt1 | contig 11159 bp, 13 predicted proteins | sample 2277101 | NCBI WGS metagenome assembly SDBT01 (sample SAMN10404973, study PRJNA504765) | marine sediment metagenome | isolation source: marine sediment core GS10_PC15, 103 cmbsf | place: Arctic Ocean: Southern Knipovich Ridge | collected 2010 | reverse complement strand
ATTTAGCACTGTACGGGAAGAATGCGCGGCTGCATTCGGATGATCAGGTAAAACAAATCGTTGCATCGATCACGGAATGGGGATTTACGAATCCAGTTTTGATCGATGAAAAAAATTCGGTCATCGCCGGTCATGGTCGTTTGAGAGCGGCCCGAATATTAGAAATTGATGATATACCCTGCATCGTGCTCGATGGTTTGAGCGATTCACAGAAACGGGCGTACATAATCGCCGACAATAAACTGGCCCTGAATGCTACGTGGGACTACGAGTTGTTACAAATCGAATTGAGTGATTTAAAAGAGCTTGATTTCAATATTGACCTGATCGGCCTGACACGCGCCGATAAAAACAATTTGATGATCGACCTCGATGATCAATTCGATAATGTGAATGTGGACCCGACGCGGCATTTTTTGATTCAAATACAGGTTGCGGGAGAAAAAGAACAAATCGAAATGATTGATAAACTGACTGCGGAGGGGATCGAATGCCAAGCATTAATTTATTGAAGCATTCAAAAATACAGGATTCAGCACGCACGAACATCCTTAAATCGATGATGGATTATCCACTCGATGAAACCGAAACTGAATTCCGTGCTGTGATCGATGTCGATATTCCTGATGAGTGGAATATTGGTTTCATTGTCGGCCCAAGCGGGTCAGGTAAAACGACAATAGCCGAGGCATTATTCGGCGAGTTCGAACACCCGAAATGGGATTTGAACAAGTGCGTATTTGATAATTTCGAATCGTTGCCGAGCGACACGGTTGATTTGCTGTGTGGTGTCGGCCTCGCGTCTGTTCCTACGTGGCTATCGCCTCGAAATATACTATCAGGCGGGGAAGGATTTAGGGCTGATACGGCACGAATCCTCGAAAAAGCAGGATCGGATATCGCCGTCATCGATGAATTCACTTCCGTGGTTGATCGAGCAGTTGCACAAGCGATTTCAGTGAGCGTCAACAAACACGCACGACGAAACAAACGGAAAATTGTATGCGTCGGCTGCCATTATGACGTACTCGACTGGCTGCAGCCCAATTGGATAATAGACATGGCAGATTTAACATGCCATAGGAGGTCACTTCAACGGCGACCAGCCATTCAACTTGAGATCGGGAGAATATCCATATCTGCATGGCCTCAATTTGAAAAGCATCACTATATGAAAGGCGCACAGCCGTTTGGTGTTCGAATTTGGGGCGCGTATTTCAAGAAAAAATTAGTCGCCTATTCGTCGTATGCCAAATTTCCGCACCCGTCAGCAAAAAATATGTTTCTCGGTGCGCGGCTCGTCGTGTTGCCCGATTATCAGGGGCTGGGGATCGGTAAGACGCTTGAGAATTTCATCGCTCGGGAATTGAAAAGCGAGGGTTGCAGGATTCGAAATCGAACCGCGCATCCGGTCGCGCAGAAAATTTATGAGCATGACTCAAACTGGTTATTGGTAGACAAAGGCAGAACGATCCCCGGCAAGAAAAATAAATCGACAATATCGAGAGCCAAATATCAATACAAAGGTTTGCTGCGAGTGACCCGAGCCTATGAATACATCGGAGAATCAGCATGAGAATACTCGAATTGGGAAAGTACGTCGCACCCGCATACGCCGGAATGTTGCTTGCAGAGCAGGGTCACAATGTCATCAAGTGGAAAATGAACAACGATCCGCTCGACGAATTGGCCCCGCATATAATTGATTGGGCGAATTATGGCAAGACAATCCACCCGATCGGGGATCGCAGGGCCGAGGACGCTCACGGCTTCGATGTCATCATTACCAATTTGGTGACGCTCGATCCGTGGGCTGTTTATCGGGCGACGTTGATCCCCGTCGTTAAAATTGAGCCGCTTAACACTGCAAAATCGTTTGATGTTATCGCGCAAGCACAGGCAGGAATAAAACATCGAATCGAATTCTATATCGGCGATACAGCGGCGGGACTGTTTATGGCATTCAAGGCGCTGAATATGGATGATCAGGAAGTCGCTATAATTCAGCATCCGGCTGCGATTTTAAAATTAATGGAAGGCGAATTAATCAAGCCGCACGTTCCTGAAGATGACGACACCTATCAGTATTGTGATGATGGCGCGAAGGTCATTTTTAACGGTGAAACCTATACTGAAAAAGTCAGGGATTACGAATGGCAAATAGTAAATATTGATCATCAATATGGGAGGATTTTATTCTAATGGCACAGCGAGGAAAAAAACCGATCCCGACACAGTTAAAAATTGTGAAGGGCACCGATCAACCTTGTCGAATTCGCAAGGACGAACCGAAACCGAAATTCGACAAGATCGAACCACCGAAAGAATTGAACGGCGTCGCGTTGGAACAATGGGAAGTGATCGTCGAACAACTACAGGAATCTAAAATTATATCGAACATTGATGTTCCAGCGTTGGCGATGTATTGCGTCGCATACTCTCGGTGGGTATACGCGAATCAACAGATAATGGAAAGCGGCTGCGTTGTAAAAAACAAGGAAGGAATCATCATGCAGTCGCCATTTTTTCATGTTGCCAATAAATCATTCGCGCAAATGAAATCATTGCTCGTTGAATTCGGCATGACGCCGAGCAGCCGGACTCGAATCGCGGAAGTAAAAATTGAAACTGCCGACGACGAATTCGATTTCTGAAATGCTGAAGTTTTTTAAAAAAGCCCCGCACACTACGAAAGCGCTGAAATATGCTTACCGCGTGATCACAGGCAAGCGCAAAGCTTGCATTTATGAAATTGCGGCTTGTAAGCGTTTCATTGATGATTTCAAAAGGCTGCGCGGCTTCGAATACGACATCGGCAAGGCTGAACGATCGTGCCGATTCGTTGAAAAAATGCCTCACATCAAGGGCAAATGGGCGGCGAAAAAGCTGAAGCTAACGCTAACTGGCTGGCAATGTTTCGTCGTTTGCAATTTATTCGGGTGGGTAGACAAGGACGGGCTGCGCCGATTTCGGGAAGCGTATATGAAAATCGCCCGAAAAAATGGCAAGTCAACCGTGTGCGCAGGGATCGGTCAATTGATGTTTACGGCTGACGGGGAATATGGCGCCGAAGTCTACAGCGGAGCCAGCACGTTGCATCAAAGTTGGGAAGTTTTTGGCCCTGCTCGGTTGATGGCTTTGAAAAATAAGAAATATTGTGACAAATACGGCATCGAAATCGGTGCTCGAAACATGAATATTCAGAAAAACAATTCGAAATTTGAACCTCTGATCGGCAACCCAGGCGATGGAGCAAATCCTAGCTGTGCCATCATCGACGAATATCATCAGCACCTAAATAATAATTTATATGAAACGATGCAGACCGGCATGGGATCACGCGATCAACCATTGATGATTGTCATCACAACAGCCGGTTCAAACATGGGTGGGCCTTGTTACGACGCCGAATTAGAAGCGAAAAAAGTCCTCGATAAAGTGTTCAAGGATGAACGTCTATTCGTTTTGATTTTCGGCATCGACGACGACGACGATTGGACGGATAAAAAGAATCTGGAAAAAGCGAATCCAAATATGGGCGTGTCGATCAGTCGAGCATTCCTTGAAGGGCAACTCAAGCACGCCATTCGAAGCCCCGCAAAACAAAACGCCTATAAGCGCAAGCATTTAAATCAGTGGGTCGGAGCGCATACCGCATGGCTGAACATGGTTGATTTTTTGAAGTGCGCCGACGAATCCCTGAACCTCGATGATTTCGTTACTGATGATTGCTATTTGCCAATTGATTTGGCGTCCAAGATAGATATCACGGCGACGCCAAAATTATTTGTTCGGGTAATCGACGATAAAATTCACTATTATCTATTTGGGAAATATTACATTCCCGAAGAAACAATGTTCAAGGATGAGAACAAACATTATCAAGCATGGCACAATGCAGGACACCTGATCGCGACGGATGGGAACGAAATCGATTTCAACGAAATTCAACGTGACATCAAGGAAGATCATTCGAATTTTAATGTCAAGGAATGCCCGTATGATCCGTGGCGTGCGACGCAATTAGCGCAAGGATTGCAGAGCGAAGGAGCGAACGTCGTCGAATTCAGGAATACAACACCGAACATGTCGCCAGCTATGTATGAATTGGAAGCAGCAATCGCAGCCGGTCGATTTCATTATGATGGCAACCCTGTCACTACATGGATGGCATCAAATGTTATTGCACGGGTTGATGCCAAAGACAATGTGTATCCAAGAAAACAGAAAACCGAGAATAAAATTGATGGTATTGTGGCAACCATCATGGGAATCGGGCGCGTGATTTACGCCGTTGAAGAAGAAAAAATCAACATTGACGCTTTTTTAAATAACCCAATCGCAGGCTAAAAACATGAATTTTTTTGCTAGATTATGGAAGTGGGCCGGTGGCAATTCAACGACGCAGCGAAGGGGTTCCCAACAAAATACACCATCGTCAACCGTTCACGATGACGCACCATTAATCGGCATCGACGGCGCATTACAAATATCCACAGTTTGGGCTTGCGTCACATTGTTGGTTGAAATCATTTCGAGTCTGCCATTATTCACTTATCAAACTGACAAGACCGGCGCACGCAGTAAGGCATCGAAAAAGCTGCGCATTTATAACGTTTTGCATCGATCACCTAACAAGCGCCAAACCGCACAGGAATTTTGGGAACAAATGCTGCTGAATTTTTTTCTGCGGGGAAACATGTACGCTCGAATGGTCAAGGATTCGAAAGGCGAAGTCATCGCTTTATGGCCGATGGCGTCAGATCAAATCGAAGTGTTTCAAACGCCCGACGATGAAATATTTTATAAATATTATGTGAACAATCAGATTTTCGTTTATGCGGAAATAGACGTTTTACACATTCGCGGCATGGGCAGTGGTCATATCGGCCTGTCGCCACTCGATTACATGCGCTCAAGTCTTGGCCTCGCGGTCAACGCACAAAATCACACATCGAAAATATACCGTAAATCGTCACGACGCGCTGGCGTGTTGATGTCGGACGTTGTATTGAATGATGAACAACGAGCCGCGCTAAAGAAGAACATGGGCGATATCGTCAATGGCACCGACCATGAGTTATATATCCTCGAAGCGCAATTCAAATTTGAACCACTCGGCATGACGCCAGCCGATATCGAATTACTCTCCACGCGCAAATTCGCGGTGCAGGATTTAGCGCGATGGTTTGGCGTGCCGTCTGTTTTGATCAACGATACAGGCGAAAGCACAGCCCTCGGATCGAGTGTCGCGCAAATCATCGAGGCATTTTTCAAATTGAAATTGCGCCCTCAATTGAGTCGAATTGAAGCGGCGATCTACAAGCGGGTTTTGAGTCCGTCGCAGCGTGCAAACGGGATAACCGTCGAATTCAGTTTTGATGCTTTGCTCCGCGCAACGATGAAAGACCGAATGGAAATATATTCGAAGGCAGCGCAAAACGGCATTAAAACCAGAAACGAAATTCGACGACTCGAAAACGATCCACCCATCGAGGGCGGCGATGTCCTCACAGTGCAATCGAATTTGATCCCGATTGATATGCTCGGTAAAGTAGTGCCGAGTCAGAAAACGAATGCTGTTCCCGAAGAACCCATCAGACAACAGGTAGGCGAATTATGAAAAACTGGTTTCAGATTAAAAACAAGGCAAGCGGCGTCCTCGATATTTCGATCCATGAGGAAATCGGTTCCTTCGGTATCAGTGCGCGGGAGTTTATGGCTGAATTGAAAAAGCATTCCGATGTGGCCGTGATCAATTTGAGCATTCATTCCCCGGGTGGCAGTGTCCTCGACAGCCTCGCGATTTATAATTCACTGCGCAATCACGGTGCCAAAATACATGGTCGCGTGGAGGGCGTTGCTGCGAGTGCTGCGTCATTCATTTTGATGGCTTCAGATACAATCACTATGCCCGAGGACTCGTTCATTATGATACACAGCGCATGGGGCGGAGCGATGGGCGAAGCCGACGAATTGCGCGACATGGCCGACACTATCGACAAGCTGAATAATTCAATCGTGAATATCTACGAACGACGAACTGGCCTTGATCGCGAAACGATCATTGACATGATGAAAGCCGAATCGTGGATCAGTGCTGAACAAGCGCTTGAACTCGGTTTCGCCGACACGATATCAGACAAAATCGGCATTGCAGCTAAACTACATGGCATGGAACGGCATTTCAAAGAATTGCCAATCGCTGCCGAAGCGGATATTCTCCGCATCAATGATATAAACGACATCACAGAATTTGGGAAATTCCTGCGCGATGCAGGTGGTTTTTCGAGAAAAGCGACTGACGCATTGGTTGCTCGGGGTAAAAAGGTTCTGACGGGTAATCCGGATCAGAATCCTGATCTCACCGAAACAGGCAAATTGATTGCTGAGGCTTTGAATAAAGCCGAAAAATTAAGCGCACTGATCGATGCATAAATTATTTACCGCTATTTAAGGAAAATCTAATGGATGAAGAACTAAAGAAACTGTTGGCGCAAATCGACGCGATTGAAAAATCAATTGCCTCATTTCAAAATCAAGCTGGCGAACAAATCAAAAATTTCGGTACTGTTTCGGATGATGTGCAAGCATCAATCGAAAAACTCGGTGTCGAACAGCACGAAATCGCCGAACGATTGATTATGATCGAGCAAAACGGCGCACCCTCGAACAGCAACAACGTCGCGTTTGTGTCAATGGGCAAGCAATATACTGATTCCGATCAGTACCAAGCCTATATTTCGGGCAGTGCAAGCAAAGCACGATTCGAAGTTCAAGCCAATACGCTGGTCGGTGCGGATGCGAACGTCGCACCGGATCGCAAAGAAGGAATCGTGCCGGGTGATTCGCAGATTTTGACGCTCGAATCCCTGTTCCCGAGTGTGCCGACATCGAGCAACGCGATTGAATACACCCGCGAAGCATCGTTCACGAACAACGCCGCAGAAGCAGCAGAGGCAGCAGAGAAAGGCGAATCAGCGCTGACATGGGCGCTCGTCAATATGCCTGTTTCGACTGTCGCGCATTGGATTAAAATCTCGCGTCAATTGGCAGCTGATGCTCCCGCTCTGGCTGCATACGTTAACCTCCGAATGATTTACGGGGTGAATCGTCGGGTCGAAACTCAGTTGGCAATCGGCAACGGCACGCCTCCGAATATATCGGGGATCACTGACTCGGGCAATTTCACCGCGCACGGGTACGCCGCCGCAGCACTTGGCACGCTGAAAAAGTTTGTGTTGATTCGCAAAATCATTGCCGATTTGTGGGGGTCTGGTTATTTCGCCGATGCGATTGTCCTGAACCCTGCTGATTTCGCCACAATGGATATCGATCAGTTCGACGTTGCGACAAATAACCTCGTTCGGTTTAATGTCAACGCATTAGGCCAAACTACTTTGTTTGGCATTCCAATTGTGCAATCAGCCGGCATGACTGCTGACCTGTTCGTGGTTGGTGCATTCGCGCAAACCGGAACCATTTACAATCGCGAAGGTGTGATTGTTGAAATGAGCGATTCGGACGACGACAACTTCACCAAAAATCTGGTAACGATTCGCGCCGAGCGTCGGTTAGCTCTGACAATCGAACGTCCGACCGGAATCATTGGTGGCGATTTGACTCCTGCATAATCGTAACTGATTAGGAGTATTGCTGGGTAACCATAACGGAGAACGGGGGGCGAAAGCCCCTCGTTTCAATAAATGAAAAAAACCGAAATTAAAATCAAAATTCTCAAAAAAGGGTTTCCAACCACGCACATGGGTTTTTTGGAAGCTGGCAAGGAATATACCGTCGAAAAGGGATTTGGCGATTTTTGTGTCGAGCGAATGAAATCAGCGGTTTATTGCAAAACGACAAAAAAATAAGCTGAGCAGCAATGATTCTCGCACCAACGATTGGCATATTGAATCGGCTCACTGATGCCGACAGCGAGACCCTGACGCTTACAGAAGTAAAAGCCGCGCTGCATATTACTGAAACCGCCGACCACGATTTTTTGCTTTCGACGATTACGGCAGTCCGACAAGCGACTGAGCAATACATCGAACAAACCCTGATCAATTCCAGTTACACTTTCGAAATCGATTCGTTCCCGTTGAATGGATTAATTTGTTTGCCGATGGGGCCGATCCGTGCCATTTCATCCGTTCAATATTACGATGACGACGACGCGCTACAGACAGTCAATTCAACTAATTACGAGTTCGACAGGAATGGTCGACTACGGGCAGTTTCAACATTTGAATGGCCTAGTACCTATGATCGATTATCAGCCGTTATCGTTGCGTACACTGCGGGAAAAACGCATTCGGGCAACGTCGATGACGATATCAAACACGCGATGAAATTAATGGTCGGTCATTTCGAACGGAATCGAGAGAACACAATTACCGGAACCATCATTAAGGAAATTCCGATCGGTTATCGGCATCTACTGAATGCGCATCGATTTCACAAGGCATGAGAGCGGGACAATTAAGAAATCAGGTTGTAATCGAACGCTACACGACGACGCGAGGTAGCGCCGGTCAGGCACTCGAAACGTGGGCGACGTTAAAATCCGTCTGGTGCAGCATCGAAACCGAGACAGGCAGCGAACGAATCGAAGGCGGCAAGGTCGATGCGACAGCAACGCATATCATCAAAATGAGATATACCGATATCACGGTCAAGGATCGCCTCACGATAGGATCGAGGACTTTCAACATCACACAAATATCCAATCGTCGAAATGAAAGCGACGAATTGCAAATCATGGCTAAGGAAAATGTTTGATTTAAAGCTACTCGGCGATAAAAGATTGGCGCGGAAATTTAATAAACTGGCACTACGATTTCAGGTAAAAGCGCTGCGCGAGGCCGGAAAAGCAGCACTACGCCCGGTCGCTTCGCTGGCGAAGGTTCGAGTGCCGGTTGCAAGCGGGAGATTAAGGGCTTCGATCAAGGTCGCAACATTCAGCGAACATCGTGGCAGAACGATTGGCGCGGCAGTCATAACAGGCACCCGCAAACAATTACGAATCGCTGCCGACGATAAATATTATTATCCGTTTGCGATTGAATACGGCTCGAAACAACGAGCGCCCAATTCGTTTTTGCGCTCTGCATTGGCTGATAAAAAGACAACCGCGCTGGGGATTTTTCAAGACGAATTGCGGCGTCAAGTCTTGTTGGCAGTGAAATGACCATAGAGACAGCTTTATACAGTTATCTCAGCACGAAAGCCGAGGTTACCGCAGCCGTCAGCACGCGAATATTCCCACAGGTTGCGGCTGAAGGTACTATATATCCGTTTGTCGTTTACTCGGTTATCAGTGACAATCCAGAACATGATATGGACGGCGCGGTCGGATTAACTTCGATCAATATGCAAATCGATGTTTGGTCGGAAACGATAGCGCTGCGCATGTCGATAGCCGAGATTATTCGAAATGTACTCGATGGCTTTCGTGGTAATATGGGCACCGAAAATTTATATATTCAATCGTGTTTTTTAGATAATCGGGCCAATTTCGAGGAACGCGACACGGAAGGAAAGGCCGATCCTGTATATCGGTCGAGTTTGGATTTTTCAATCTGGCATGTAGAAACTGTGCCAACACTTTAGAGGATTTAAATCATGGCAAGAGTTGGAACAGGAACCACAATCACATTCGGCACTTCTGCTTTCACAGCCGAATTGCTGTCGCTCAGCGGTAACGATATCAGCCGCGAGGATATCGATGTCACGCACATGGGATCAACCATATATCGGGAATTCATTCCGAGCGCATTGATCGATGGCGGATCAGTCGACATGGAGATTTTATGGGACCCTGACGATCAGCCCCCTATCGAGGGTGTTGCCGAAACGATCACAATCGAATTTCCATCCCCGTTGACGACTGGCGCAAAGCTGGTATTTACCGGCTACGTTAACAGCTGGTCATGGGGCGGCCCTCTTGAAGATAAAATGACCGCGAATTTCACCATGAAAATCGATGGTTTGACTGATCCAGTCTGGTCGGTTGCTTCAGCATAATGGGTGCGCCTGAACCTGTCGTCGATGCGTCGCGCACGTTAAACGCCGATCAGATACTAAAAGCGCAGGATGCAGATGCGCCGATACGTGTCGATGTGCCTGAATGGGGCGGTGTCGTTTATATCAAGGTGATGTCGGGCGCCGAGCGGGATCGTTTTGAATTGATCGCCGAGGAAGGCATTAAATCGAAAGCGCAAGCGAACATCCGTGCAAGTTTATTAGCGGCGACCTTGTGTGATGAATCGGGCAAACGAATATTCACCAACAATATGATTAATCAGCTTGGCGACAAATCGAGCATCGTCATTGATCGACTATTCGATATCGCGCAAAAGCATAATAAGCTAAAAGAGGAGGACATTCGGGAACTGGAAAAAAACTAGCAAGCCGTCCATCGAGGCGGTTTTGGTTCCAACTGGCAGCGCATTTGAAAATGTCAGTTAGGAGGGCGCAGGCCGAAATTGATTCTGTCGAATATGCAGAGTGGTTAGCGTTTCATAGTACCGAACCGTTTGCGCATGACCGATCAGAAAATATGTTGTGCGTGATTGCGTCGATTCTCTGCAATATCAATCGGCCCAAAGGTGCCAGATTAATCAAGCCGAACGAATTCAAACCTGAATATGGCAAGAGGCAGCGCGACGATGCGGTCACCCTTGAAATGAAATTAAGAGCGATTTTCCCACATGGCGACAATTAGCAGATTATCCGTTTCGCTTACTGCGAACACGAAACGATTTCGAAAAGGAATGAGATCGGCGAGATCAACGTTGTCTGGTTTTGTCGGCGCTATATTCAGTGCTAAAACAGCGATCATCGGCCTTGTCGGTGCGGCTGGCCTCGGCTTGATAGCAAGGAATGTCATCATGGTAAACGCTCGGATGCAGACGCTAAAGGCATCATTAAAAACGATAACGGGCAGCGCAAAAGCTGCTTCGAAAGCATTCAGCCTGATTGAAAAATTCGCGGTCAATACCCCGTTCGATCTTGAACAGGTTGTCTCCTCATTTATCAAATTGAAAGCGCTCGGCTTAGACCCGAGTGAGCGTGCTTTGAAAGCATACGGCAACGTCGCCAGCGCATTAGGCAAGGATTTAAACCAAATGATAGAGGCCGTTGCCGATGCAGCAACT
>SDBT01017915.1_pt1 | contig 11159 bp, 19 predicted proteins | sample 2277101 | NCBI WGS metagenome assembly SDBT01 (sample SAMN10404973, study PRJNA504765) | marine sediment metagenome | isolation source: marine sediment core GS10_PC15, 103 cmbsf | place: Arctic Ocean: Southern Knipovich Ridge | collected 2010 | reverse complement strand
GTTTTGCTTATCAACTGAACAATGATGACATCGAGATACAGATCACAAAAGGAAGTGGGCCTGGCGGACAGAACAAAAACAAAGTCAGTACAGCAGTACGCATGATCCATCGTCCTACCAAGATCTCTGTGTTCATTGATGGACGTAGTCAGAGTCAAAATAAGAAGCGGGCTCGACAAATCTTGGAGCACCGAGTAAGATCATTGCATGAGACGGAGGACCGAAAGTCTCAGGATGCTGAGAGGCATGGTCAGCTTGGAGATCGTTGTAGAAGTGGGAAAGTAAGGACGTACAATTTCAAGAAACAGCGTGTGGTGGATCACCGATTGGGAACTAAGACTTCTAGGGTTGATGAGGTAATGAATGGTCGGTTTGATTTGCTATGAAAACACAGGGCGTAGCTTAGTTTGGTAAAGCGCAGGCTCGGGGAGCCTGAGACCAGAGGTTCAAGTCCTCTCGCCCTGATTGTGAAATGTCGCAGACCAATTTGAAAGGGCAATGTGATGCTGATTTTTGATGAAGGAACGAAGGGGTTCAAAGAGGCTTTAGGCTGCTCTGGTAACCTTCAATTCAATTGTTCAATTACGGAACCAAGCAAGGGTTTTTTCGCATTAGAATTAGAATACCATCCACGGATTGATACTGATGTAGTTACTACCGTGAAAATTCTTGGCATTACTTCCGCCCAACTCACCAGAATGATCGGAATACTTGCCAAGGGCCAAAAACTTCTTGAAGCAAAAGAGATTGTTAACGCTGAAGAACATAGACTTCTTCCTCAGACAGCAAAAGCCGTCTAACCTACCATCCGGAGGCAGCGAGCAGTAGCAGCGTTATAATCAGTGACATCAGATCGTTTAGTAGTAGATTTAGTAAAAATGACATATCTTCAGTACGTCGATTCTACGGGATCGACCTGCCTTGAATTTGCGGCAGCAGCCCCGTTGCCGCATTAACTGGGTGTAGCTCAGTTTGGCAAGAGCGCACGCTTTCGGGAGGCGAAAGTCGGAGGTTCGAATCCTCTCACCCAGAATATAGCCCAGAAGCTGAAATGGAACAGCACCTGTCTTCGAAACAGGAGTTTTGTCGGGTTCGATTCCCACCTGGGCTATTTGATTCCCCAAGAGGTTTTGTACCAAAGTCGTTCGTGCAGATAATACCAAGCAATCTTGATTGCAGAGTCAATTGCAAGTATCGCCAGGGCAATTGTGTATGAACCGACTATCAAATAGGCTATTATGGCGGTGATAACACTTGCAGAGATGCGCCAAGTAAGGGCTTTTGCAAAATGACGACGTTTTTGAACCATCTATTCATTATACCGCCCCTGTAGTCTAATTGGAGAGGCCCCTACAGAGATTCAAATTCTCTCACATAGCTTTTAGTGTGACAATTCCCGCATGAACTTTTTTATGGCACATAATACAAAGCAATACGCATTTCTCTAATTCTTTCTTAAGTTTTGTCAACCTGTCCCCGCCGACTGACCAAGCATTCCGATATGTAGATGTCTCGAAATCTTTGGTGCTCGAATCTACGTGGTGAGTTGCAAAACAACAAGCTGGTTCATTTTTCAAAGTCAATTCGCAACGGATACATTTGCCACCAAGATATTCGATCTCTTGTTGATGTAGCCATTCAGTATAGCTATGTTGTTGTTCTTTATTTACAGGTTTCTTATAGCCTTTTGTTTTTGCTTGTGCGTAATAATTTTTTTCTCTACGACGGCGACAAGGAGAACAAAGCCAACCGTGTGTTCCATTTTTATATCGTTTACTCCGAGTTCTATGTGGAGTATCTTTATCACAAATTTTGCAGTACCGAATAGCAGGTTTTGTCTTGGGTTTGAGCTGATATGACATATGTGATTATACAACCATTAAACGGGCCTATGGTGAAAGGGATATCATTTCTTGCTTCTAACAAGAAGTTCCGGGTTCGAATCCTGGTAGGCCCAATGGAAAAATAAAAAAGGTTTTCCACGTTCGAGTTTTGAATATCACCCTGAAAGGGGTAATATATGAACTCGAAAACATGTGGCAAATGCAAACAGAAAAAATCAATTAAAGATTTCCATTGGAAAAAAACTGAGAACCGAGCGAATAGTTGGTGTAAAGAATGTGTTTATCAAAGACAACGATTAAGGTGGACAGAGCGAAAAATTAGGGCGGTTGCATTGTTTGGTAGCAAATGTTGTCAATGTGGATATGACAAGAATTTAGGAGCATTAAGCTTCCACCATAAGAACCCTTCGGATAAAGATTATGAATGGCGAAAAATAAGGCAATTACCCTGGCCAGAACTAATTATTGAGCTAAAAAAATGCATATTAGTTTGTTCTAATTGTCACGCAGAAATACATTATCCTCGTCTAACAATGAAAAGTTTAGCTTATTCGAGTGCTGATAATGCTTTTTTGAACGATCGTAAACAAATTGAGTTAACATCAACTGGTCAATGCCCAATGTGCAAAAGAGATGTATATGGGACAAAATATTGCTCTCTAAAATGCTCACAATTAGGTTCCAGAAAAGTAAAACGACCATCTAAAGCGGTGTTAGCTCGTGAGATAAAAAAAATGTCCTGGTGCAAGCTCGGTCGCATATACGGAGTAAGCGACAATGCAGTACGTCGATGGGCAAAGGCATATAAATTGATTTGAACGATTTTCTACGTCGGTGTATGCAGGTTCGAATCCTGTCAGGGGTATTAAATTTTCTTCTTGACATCTAGACGCAATTAGAGTAAACTATACTGGTATGAAAAAGCCACTTCAAATAGTTGGTGCAGTTTGCTTACTTGCCGGGGTCGCTATTTGGGTGTATTTGTTTTACTTTTGGTGGCAAAATCCAGAACTAACAAAGATGCAGCTTATCCAAACCAAATTCCTTTCCATCTTTGTAGCCAGTTTGTTATTCTTCATCGGCACTTCCTTCAGTGAATGGATATGGAAACGTGGATGATCGGGACAATGAAACGGTTCAAAAACTAAGGAGACAACTTCGTGATATCAGACGAACGGTCACTTACGAGGAACATGGTTCATTCATTACAATCAGAAGGCAAGAATTTATTCAATTGACAAACAAGGCATGTGTCGATACCATTCACTGTCATGGCGAGCTGGTTGATGTGCAATGGATGAGGAGTTTTCGTAAGCGTTTTTGGGGCAGTTTGAAGAACTTGCACAATAATCGACAACAAGCTGGAGAAAACGATGAGTGAGTTAAAGCGTAGCGATCCGGTCGTGTTTCATTTTAGGTTGACCGACTACCGCCAAAACCAATTTCCGCCACTCCCCGAACCGGTTCGAGCTTCCAGTACCCAACCAAAAGCAGGTGCTACTGTTGTGTTTTTACCGAGAGGCAAAACATTTGGTTTGGCCATGTGTTGTGAGAAAGATCTTTATTGCAAGCGGTGGGGTAGACAAATTGCAGAACATCGAGCTAAAGACGGAGCACGGATTCGGCATCGCCGTTTTATTTCGAGCAAGAAGTATGATGGGCCACTTAGAATGGAGCTAATTAGAGAGATTGCAAGAAACTTAGTTTATGAAGCGGCAACGGCGGTAGATAATCCAGTGCGAGATCATTTGCCGATAAAATCTGCTATGTTGAGCAGAGAATTAATGAGCCAAATTGTAACCGAGATGGAACCATGCGAAGAAACACGGAAGGCAATACATGACGCCGCTCACAAAAGTTGAAACAGCGTTGCTTATGGAATTCCTTGAAGACCTCAGTAATCGCATGGGGAATCAGGGATGTAATGACTATGCGATCAAGGACACTCCTGAACATCGTCGTATCGTAAAGGCTGCATCGTCGGCGGAAGCTTTTCAGGAAGGTGATATTGCAAACGGAAAAATAATGACAATGGATGGTTTGCTTGTTGATTATTTAAGAGAACGACTACAGGGCAGACGGGAACCGGCGGCTTTTTCGAGTGAGCCTTTACCGAAGTCACATAGATCATGGACTTAGATTGCGGCAGGATTTGCTAATGATTGTTCAAGTGCAAGCGACATGTTGTTCCAACTGTGGGAATGTAGATTTCCGCAAAGTTTCTTATTGCGGATGTTGTGGAGCGAGTTTGAATAAGAAACCGATTCCTTCATCTCTGCGAAAAATTCCAAAACCAGTTGAGACATTTAGATTTACGCGAACTCCTGGCCGGGCGCCTTTGAATACTCCAGAACCAGTTGACATATTTAGCGAAATTGAATCTTGGGCCAAACCCGTAGCAATATGTGCTTGGTTAATTGCAGTAACTTCTTTTATAACTACGATGGCTCTCATCGTCTAGTGGCCAGGATGTCGGCCCCTCAAGCCGAAGACCGGGGTTCGAGTCCCCGTGAGAGCATTATGAGCTTCGAGGAAAGCAAGAAGAAAATTGATGAGGCTCGAAAGACTCTTCGAGCCGGATTCCCGTGTGAATGCGGAGGCATTTATCGCTCCGCAGGACGCATTGGAACGATTTTGGAAAGCGACGGATTTTTCTATGATGCCTATCGCGTCCGTTGTGATAGATGTAATTCCGAAGATCGTTTCAATCAAAAGTTAGATCATCTTGGTCAAGTTCCCCCAGAGGTCGTAGACCAGATCAGGAACCGTGACGTTTGAAAGGAAGATTGATGAGTGAAGGAATGGAAATTGTGAAAGTTGCTCGGGACGAGTTGCTGGGAGTGCTCAAGAAAAATCGCGAGGAACATCGAGAAATCTTCCTGGAAGCCTTGAAGGGTTTTCGTCAAGCAGCCTTAGAGGCTTTGGAAGAAAGGATTGCGGAAGCGAGAAAAGGGAAAAAGATTACTCTACAGTTCCGTTTGTATGAACCTAAAGATCAGACCAAAGACTATGACCGCATCATCCGAATGCTTGAAATGAGCCAGGATGAGATTATCGAGTTGACGGAACGAGAGTTCGCTCATTACGTCATGGATGACTGGGACTGGATGGATCAGTTTTTGCATTCCAATATGGGATATTCCAAGGCAGCAAACCGCAAATGGATCAAGAACAACCCTGATGGCTAAAAAGATTAGGCTGCTGGAACGATTTTCTTCTTCTGGACTCTTCTTTTCCCGCCCTTGCGAGCTTTACGTCTAGAAGTTTGACGGTTGTCATCCTTGCGTTCACGACGTTGACTTGTCACAGCTGCTTCTTTCCTGCCAATTGATTTTTTGCGATCTTTGCGAACAGTTGTGTCGCCTGTATTGGCTCGCTGTTTTCTTTCTGCTCCCCCTGTGACCATCCCAGCATTTTCATTGGCTCCTTTACGGCCAAGAAAAGCATAGCCAGCACCTCCGAGAATGATGACAGCTACGATGCCGATCATTAGCTTTCGTTTTGTTTTCTCATCCATAACTATCTCCTATTCGTCGTGGTTTTATACGATTCCTTTATCTCAAGGCATGCAAAAAAACATCAAGTTTTGCAATGTGAGACACATTATTCACAAAATCTTGAACTTGAATTGAGGCTTCTGTACCTCGCAAAACGACCTCTTCTGATTCATTTTCGATATCTTCAAGTATTTTAGTAAGCTCATCAGGCTTGTCAAATAAAAATGCTGTCGTGGGATCTAGAAAATTTTCTGCAACCGTATTCTTGATAAAAGGTCGATAAATAATTGGCGGAATGCCTCGGCTCATTCCTTTAAGGATGGCAAAATCATTGCCTGAACCCCAATCTTTAAGGTGTAATTGAGCATAAATTTCAGGAAAGACATCAACGTCTCTTACCTTGTTGTGATCTCCATAAGAGATGATTTTTTTCTTGCCTTTATAGTTCTTTAGAGCGTGTTCATAGATAATTCGTGCCAAGGAGCCTCGACTTGATTTGATGAAATCAAAGATCAATTGCACATAATTTCCGTTTATATTAGGTCCGTGATAATCATGGATAGGAGGCAAGGTAAGAATGTAGGTATGTAATCCTGGTTTAGGGATGCAGGTTAACACGTTCTTTTTATCTCTTAGGTCAGAATCTTTTTGGGTATCAAAGAAAATCTCCTTGACATTTGGAGCGAGTTTTCGTATAATTTGTAGGACTTCATTTGACAGTGTGATAAAAGCATCAAATGTTCTGAGATCTTTAAGGCCAGCTATTCGGTATGGATAGAAATAATCGGTCTTTTCGAGTGCTTCGGGTTTCCATTTGGGCTGATAACAAATGGAATGGTCAGCTATCCAAATATCGTGTTCTAGAAAAATCAGTTGATGAAGAAGAGAGCGTGTAACATCTTGATGATGGTCGAAAAGAAGAATTCGCATGATGTATTATACTAACGAAGTACGTACTACGTTAGAGCCCTGTGGTGAAATCCGGTATCACGTTTGGCTTTGACCCAAAAATTTCAAGTTCAAATCTTGGCGGGGCTATTTGCTCGGGTAGTTTAAATTGCCTTTTTGGCGGCAGCTGACTAGGCTAACTCGGACGCTTTACGGGGTAACCAACTGGCCAGTGGTCCCGGAAGTTTTGCCGAATGAAAGGATAGAACAGCGGCTAGTAAGCCGCAGATGCAAGTTCGACTCTTGCCCTGGGCATTGTAAGGAGAGTAGGCAAATATTGGTTTGTTGCGACGGTTTGCTAAACCGTTCCGTTGTCAAAGACGGTGTGGGTTCAATTCCCATGCTCTCCGTTAGTTCTCCTGTTTTGTGCTTATCACATCAATGTAAGGATAATTGGCTTGTCGTTTGACGATTTCTTTTGCTTCATCGAGACTGGTAGCGTATAATCTGAAAAGCTTTACTGCTCCTATTCCGGGAGCTTTATCTCCGGGAAGCTTGTAGCGATAGTAAACGGCATAAACGTGCATAAGGCATTATACCATGAGCGCTGACAACTACATCGCTGTGTATCAAACTGAACTTGGACAATACTCAGGGTTCATGTTTTTTGCTTCGGAGCACGCGGTGGCACCATCTGCGATGCCAAAGACAGAGGCATTGTGGACTGTAAACTTGAAGGAACAAGCCATAGAAAAATGTGAAGAAGAAGGATATTTGGAATATGGATACGAGTTCATTGGAGAGTAGGCGAATATTGGTTTGTCGCGCCATTTGGATAGTCTGGACTCCCATTGGTGCGGGACGTTCGATTGGAAATCGAAAGCTCAGCTAAAAACTGGGTTGAGGGTTCGAATCCCTCACTATCCGTAAAATAAAAGAAGGAATCTATCCTTCACACCCGCTATATAAGGGAACGTGAAGGAGAATTCAATGAACACCCAACAAAAAGGGGATTTAGCATGTGCGAAGGTTGTTCTAAGGGCAACCGAAAAGCAAATTACTGTCAGCAAGCCCTTGAGCGAAGTGCGATATGATCTGGTATTAGATTTGGATGGAGTCCTAAAAAAGGTTCAAGTCAAATATGCAGATGGCAAAGCAAGAGGTCGAAAAAGCTCAAAAGAAGACGTAGTAGTGGCTAAGACTTGTTCAATGCCTGGGAGGAATAATAACCACAAGGTTAAATACAAGTCAGATGAAATCGACGCCATTGTGATATATACTCCAGCCACTGATAAAATCTATTGGTTTAACATGAAAGACATTGGCGACAGAGAAGAAATCCATATTAGGTTTACAAAACCACGGAATGGGCAACTTCAGAAATCAATCATGGCAACAGACTATGAATGGTGAAAGCGAACGAGCACTAACAAGTGCCTTGCAGGTTCGACCCCTGTACCATCCGTTGGTGGAGCTTATGCGGGTTAGCCGCAGGGGAGAGCGATGATAAAAATACCGTCTAACGATTATGAAGCTCTTAGCACTTATGCGGAAACAAATGACATAGATGTTCTTTCTATAACTTGGGTAACGGATACAAATCAGTATATTTTGCACTTAAATAACAGAGATGAGATGATTGCAATAATAGGCAATTATGCGGAAAAAATTGATGATACGACAGACATTGAGGATTCAGCGAAGGATGAATTCGGTTTTGGTGGTGATTGGTGGAAGTGATTGACCCCGCCGCATGAAGATTTACAAAAACAATGGATAGGTGAAAACTTAGCGTTGAAATTAAGTTAGGCTATTATGTTGGCTGTCAAAGGCCATGAGGGTTCAATTCCCTTGCTCTCCTTTTTATGAAGAAATTCTTTTTAACCGGCCCGAATAGAACTGGCACTTCCTTGTTAGCCAGATGCATTGATGATCACCCAGAATGCATTTGTTTGTGTGAAAGCAATGTTCAAACAAAAGCTTTTGGAGGAAGATCAACTGTTGGTCACAGTGGACGGATGAGACTGCATGGTTTTTCTTCAGAACAAATTAAAGCTCTCAGGACAAAACTTATCCTGAAAGACGGAGCATCATGGCTGAATTGGTATGATGAATGTGCAAAAATTTTGCAAGAGATATATCAAAAGCCACAAGCTAATTTGATTGGGGATAAGAACCCATATTTCCACAATGCAAAAGGTTGTGTTGAAGCGATGGGAGATTGTCTTAAAATCTGGACAATTCGTGATCCTCGTGCTGTTTGGTATAGTGGTGAATTTCATCGTTTTGGTGCCCGCAATTATCTTCCTAGATACTTAGAAAATGTTCGGTTTTTTGCGGATAGACTAGACGCAACAACCCTAGTTATTCGTTTTGAGGATTTTGTTAGTTCTCCAGAAGAGACTATGGAAAAGGTTTACAAATTCTTAGGAGTTGATTATGACGCGTCTTACTTAACGCGGCAAGAGAAGCCTTATGATAAACGTTTTGCTTGGAATCCCAATTCAACGGCTGCATTTGATATGTCTCAAGTTCATAAATGGAGGCATGAACTAGGACACCTAAAATCTCTAATTATGCGGAAACCTGAGATAAGGAATCTCATGGAGCGTTTTGGCTATGCCTAAGTATTCAAACGACGAAGTAAAGCAGATGATCAAGGAAGGTTTGAAGAGCAAAAAAGAACTTCCGAAATGGGGCAGAAAAGATTGGCCTTGGTTAGAAGAAATCACGACAAAAGGTGCAATTTGGCCGTGGCTCACTCAAAAGCAACGAGAGATGGTAACTGAAGCATTTAGCTAATGCCCCGTGGTGAAACCCGGCATCACATCTGGTTCTGATCCAGAAATTCCAGGTTCAAATCCTGGCGGGGTAAGTGAAATTAATTGAAAATCGCGTCGATATCATCCAAGCCGCCGCAAAGATACCCAAAGGCTTCCGAACCAAAGTCGGTCACGAAGGACTCGCGTTTTGCTGCGATTTCGTGGCGAAAATCAGCGGGTTTTCCATGTTCACGAACTATGTCGCAGTAAGTTAGCAGCTGATCGTCAATGGCAAGTAGCGCCTTACGGGATAGTCTCGCATGTTGTTGATCTAAACGATCCAACTCGGCAAGATCATGTTCTGATAATCTCGGTTCGCTCATAGTTCTTTACCTTTCATTTTACATAACTAATTTCCTGCTTATTCTACGCCATACCGCAACAAATGTCAATGCGACCCAGAAGCTCAATTGGATGAGCGCAGCTTTCCTAAAGCTGAGGTTGTTTGGGTTCGAATCCCACCTGGGTCAATTTTTTGCTTGACAACTCTTATCAAATCTGGTACACTTACGAAGCCTCGACAGAGTTAGATTATAGCCCAGAAGCTCAATTGGATGAGCGCCAGCTTGCGGAGCTGGAGGTTTGGCGGGTTCGAATCCCCCCTGGGCTATTTAGGAGCTGAATATGAAACCGATGAACGATTGGCCGAATGGCCTGGTTTACCACACTGAGACTGACATTAAGACTCGTGAGTATTTGATCGAATACATCACTCGCGAACTAAGGGATAGAATGCGCCAACTGAACAGGGCAATAGATTTTATTCGAGTTGAGACGCCTTGTTTAATCCCGCAAAAAATTGCACAACCACATATTGACAGTTCTTTTCCTTTGTGGAATGTTTCTGATGATGATTTACAGGAGCAGTTTTATCTTCGTCCGGAATCTACACATGGCACCTATGCCATGTTTGAAGAGTTGTTTCCGGAAGAGAAACATCTCAAGAAAGTTTTGCCGCTTTGTATTTGGCAAGCCGGTCTGTCTTTTCGGATAGAGCAGGATAAGACCTTTCGCAACTTGAGGTTCAAGCAGTTTTATCAGCTTGAGTTTCAAATGGCTTATGCCGAAGATACGAAGGCAAATTATCATGCTCATGCAGCAGACGAAATGGAGACGATCCTGTGTGATCTATTTCCGCTTTACCACGAACAGAAAAAGGTCTACCAGTTAGTCCTTCAAAACGATCAAGTATCAGGTTCTCGCGACGAAGACAGTCTGCCTTTTTATAGTTCGAGAACAACTGATTTGTATGTGGACCAATGGGAAGTAGTAGCGATTTCGAGTAGAACGGACTTCCGTTTCCCTATTTTGGAAATTTCATGCGGTCTCGATAGATTACTTGCCATTTACCGCAGACAAGTATAAACTCTTAGGATAGGCAACCCAATTGGCGATGGGACCCGCCTTGAAAGCGGACGAGCTGTCAAAAGCCTTGGGAGTTCGACTCTCCCCCTATCCGTTAAATTTGTTGTTCTGATAATGGAGTAATTGAAAATGAACGAAGTCATGCTGCCGGATCCAATAGAATTGGTAGAATTGGAAAAGTCCAGAAGCTCGACTTGGCATCACCTCGATTTATTGAATCCCATTCTGCATCAGGCAAGCAAATTGTTGAATTGTCCTAAAGACGAGTTGCGAATATTTAAGCACATTCCGTCTCATCTCGGGGATATAAAGACAAAAGATCATTGCTTGGCTACTGATGGCATCCGACCCGGAATGCCGTTTTCAACCGGCAACGGACTTCATGGAGTTCGTGAGCATAATCAAGCCGGAATCTCTTTATATGAAACACGAACTAATCCACCTACCCAAGAAGGAACTGACTATCCTATTCAATATTGTTATGCAAGGTTTAACGACACAAATTCCTATAGATATGGCTATACTATAGCTAAAAAAGGGGAAGTTTTTCGTCTTTTTCGCTACTTTAAACGCCTTGAGACAGCAACAAATATCAAGGATCCACCCGTGTTAGAGGATGGCTTGCTTGATGAGATACAAAAACAAACCATTCGCTTTTTAGTTGCATCAGAGGAAATTGAAAGATACGGAGTTCGTGTTAGAAGAGGGATCCTGCTACATGGCCCACCCGGTAATGGTAAAAC
>SDBT01017914.1_pt1 | contig 11160 bp, 10 predicted proteins | sample 2277101 | NCBI WGS metagenome assembly SDBT01 (sample SAMN10404973, study PRJNA504765) | marine sediment metagenome | isolation source: marine sediment core GS10_PC15, 103 cmbsf | place: Arctic Ocean: Southern Knipovich Ridge | collected 2010 | reverse complement strand
CAGTGTGCCGTTTCTAAAATGACCGTCGATTGCTTTGGCAGAAGCTGACTCTTCAAGCTCGATATCAAAGATTCTGCTGGCGATATATTCCCCTGTGTGTCCAATGGTTGCTGGCCGCTGCGTGATCTCTGAGATCCTGTCCCCGATAGAGTTCATTTCCGCCAGCAGATCAGCCAGCTTGTCGAGATTGCTCATCAACAATCCTCAAATATAATAATTTTTGACATTGCGCGTTTTCATTACTTGATAGTTACATGTAATTATATCGAATAAGGCGCTGGTATAGAATGAGGACAAGAAATATCAACCCTCGAAGCAACTGACTCTTAATCAGGCAGAGGGTTGTCTATTGTGTCCACTGGGGGATATATTATCCATTGTGTCTACATAGTGGGGGAAAATGAATTCAATGTTTCCATTGTTTCCATCTTGCCCACCCTATTTGCACCACAGCTGCACCAAAAATTCTTACTAAAATCTCGGTAAGGCGACTCAATAATCAATAAATAAGCTCGGAGAAAGGGTAATTAATAAACCTTCATATACACCTGGTTGGTGCAGAAATTGTCGGTTATAGGACGAACAAGATACTCAATTCTTTCAGTCTCGGTAAAAAATATTAGTCTAGCTTGACATCCCGTGAAATATAATTATAATCAGATAAGTAGTTGTGTATGCAACTATTTCATGTGCAACTAATAACAGGGTGATTATGTCGTCTTTGAATCCCAACGGCTATGAAGAAAAAAGTCTGTTTAGGCTCATTCACGATGTATATGTCTACCTCGATCATAGTGATCGTTTAATTCTCGAGAAATTCGATTTAACTCCCACACAATTTCGTCTCCTATCTCTAATTGACTCAACAAAAGGACAGCGTCTAACTACTTTAAGCGACCGCTTATTACGGTCGAAAAGTCAGATTACCCGAGTTGTTGACATACTGGAGAAGAATAACATTGTCCGGAGAACTATAGACCCAATAGATCGGAGAGCCCAACATGTAGTATTGACCGAGTCGGGAAAATCATTGCGAGATAGGATTAGTCAAGAACATCAGAAATCACTGGAAGCACTTTTTAGTATTTTAGATAGTAATGAGCAGCACGATCTGACTCATATGCTCGACAAGCTGAAACAGGGTATGAAGAAATTCCTAGATCATGAGTAATTGACCATAGAAAAGGAGGCGAAATAAAAAAATCAAGAGGAAAGAACAAGAACGAAATTTATGTTTCCCAATAAAGGCATAGGAGAAAAAAGATGAATAAGAAATATTTCTGGTTACCTAGTTTGTTGATAATCTTCAGTCTTGTGCTGGCTGCCTGTGGTGGACAAGTTGAGACACCAACTGAAGAGGTAGTTGAAGCTCCTCCAGAACCCACAGAAGTTGTTGTCGAAGAAGAGCCTGAAGTGGAAGAGGAGCCGGAGCTTGTCGAACTGATAGTCTGGGCGGATGAATTACGCGCCCCGATCATTAATGACTTAGGCAATCAGTTCGCCAATGAATATGGCGTATCACTGATAATCCAAGAAATGGGTTTTGGTGATATTCGGGATCAACTTGCAATTGCTGGACCGGCTGGAGAAGGACCTGACATCTTAATTGGTGCACATGACTGGTTAGGACAATTGGTTTCCAACGGCTTGGTTTCTCCGCTTGATTTTGGTGAGAAGACAAGCGAATTTCTTGACGCCGCAATTACAGCCTTCGTTTACGAAGGGCAACTATACGGCTTGCCCTACGCCACAGAGAATATCGCTTTCTTCTGCAACAGAGACTTGGTGGATACCGCCCCGACAACATGGGACGAAGTGACGACCTTGGCTGTTGACCTTGAGGCAGCATCCGATGGCGAGGTAACTGCTTGGATAATCCAAACTATTGACCCTTATCACCATTTCCCACTCACGAATTCCTTCGGTGGTTATGTATTTGGACTAACGGATGAGGGCTATGATCCCAATGATGTAGGTCTTGATAGTCCTGGCGCAATCGCCGCAGGTGAATGGTTACAGGACATGGTTGAAGCAGGGCACCTCTCTGCGGATGTCGATTATGATGTACTGCATACTTTATTCACCACCGGAAAGGCGGCCTGTATTGGCACCGGCCCCTGGGCTTTGAGTATGATCCGCGATTCTGGTGTAAACTACTTTATCAGTCCCTTCCCCGCAGGCGATACAGGTGCAGGACGTCCCTTCCTGGGCGTACAAGGGTTTATGGTCAGCGCATTCAGCGAGAACCAATTGCTTGCCCAGACTGTGCTGAATGAAATCTTTGCTACTGAAGAGTTCATGCAGGCTATGTATGACGTTGATCCACGCCCATCGGCTTACCTAGAGGTTCGTGATTCAACGGACGATGCCGATTTAGCAGCATTTGCTGCGGCGGGCGTGACGGGTTATCCGATGCCAGCGATCCCGGCAATGGGTTCTGTTTGGGAAGCATGGGGTAATGCTACTTCCCTGATCATTACACAGCAACTAGATGCCGCAGATGCATTAACTGATGCTGCAAATCAGGTGCGAACCCTGATCGCAGAATAATTCAGATTACAATAGCGATAGGGTGATCTGTGTCAAATAACAATCAAAAAGCCAGGGAGAGGAAACTCTCCCTGGCTCTCCTAAGAAAAAATTTTTCCAATATGGCCCTGCGAATCCTCGGCCTCGCCGTGGTGGATGCATTTGCCATGATATTGCTGTATCTCTTACTTAGAGATGGGGTTTGGCCGCTTGCCGCCATCCTGGTTCTGACAACACTGGTTGTTAATGTCATTAATTTCTCGGATCGGCTTATTCCCTTACGTTGGATGTCCCCTGCCATAGCCATCATCATGTTGATGGTGCTGTATCCGATCTTATTTACTGTTTACACCGCCTTTACTAATTACGGCGACGGTCACTTGCTGACAAAAATCCAGACCATCCGTCGTATCGGTCAGGATACTTATTTACCAGAAGAGGGTAGTGTTTACCAGTGGATGGGCTACCGTTCCCCCGAAGGTGATTTCTTGCTATGGTTGATTGATGAAAATAGTCAAGCTTTCCTCGCCCAGCCGGATCAACCTTTGGAACAGGCGTCCCCCGAAGATTCCCGAATTGGTCAGTTAGACGATGCGGGCTTCCCTTCGAATATTGAGGGTTATACCCGCATGGAATTGCTGGATGTAATCCCAATACTTGACAGTCAATTAGCCCCTTTAGAATTTGGGGGCCCACCGCTTACGATAAGAATTAAATCGATTCGGGAAGCAGCTCATCTAAGGTCACGTTTTGATTACGACGATGAACAAGATTTATTTATAGAAAATATCACCGGCACGGTTTACTTTGCAGACGAATCCCAGGGACTCTTTACCTCCTCAGAAGGCGTCTCGTTGAACCCCGGATATCAGGTTGAAATTGGGTGGAAAAACTTCGACCGCTTATTTAATAGCCCAGCCTTGCGTGGTCCCTTTATTCAAATATTTATCTGGACGATCGTCTTCGCCTTCCTCTCAGTGTTCACCACCTTTGCCCTTGGTCTCTTTCTGGCTCTTGTCTATAACGATCCCACCTTCCCTTTCCGCAAGTTGATTCGCGCCTTCCTTATTATGCCCTACGCCATCCCTGGAATTATCGGAATATTAATCTGGAGAGGAATGCTAAATCCTCACTTTGGGGTGCTGACCACTAACCTGGTGAATATTGTTGGATGGACACCGGGTTGGTTTACTCACCCAATCTGGAGTAAAGTCGGAGTACTGATCGTAAATTTGTGGCTTGGATTCCCCTATATGATGTTGGTTTGCAGTGGTGCACTTCAAACCATTCCGTCTGAAATTTATGAGGCTGCGACCGTGGATGGTGCAGGTGTTTGGCAACGATTTCGCAATATTACTCTGCCATTACTTTTTGTTAATGTTGGTCCGCTTTTAATCTCCTCCTTCACCATGAATTTCAATAATTTTGCAGTTATTTATGCCTACAATGAGGGGAGGCCGCCGATCCCAGGGACAATAACACCTGCTGGATATACAGATATTCTAATTTCATATACCTACAGAATCGCATTTGAATCTGGACGTGGGTCGGATTATGGATATGCCAATGCTATAACCATCGTAATATTCTTGATAGTTGCATCTATTACATTAGTGCAGTACCGCGCTATGGGCACCTGGGAAGAGATATCCGAAAATGTCTGAAAGAGAAATAATTTCACAGAAACTATTTGATATTGGATCCTGGTCTCTCAAACGGCGAAATCAGCTGAAATTGGGCGCTCAGTTAGTGGTTACAGTGATTTTTGTAACCTTCGCACTTTTCCCAATCATCTGGATATTTTCAGCTTCCTTGAATCCCACAAGTTCAATGGCAAATCAGCAGCTCATTCCCCCCAATGCCTCGATCGCCAATTACCAAGAATTGCTTAATAATCCACTGCACCCCTTCTTTCTTTGGATGTGGAATTCAGTCAAAGTCTCCTCAATTACGGCCATCCTGTCTGTATTCGTAACAGCTTTTACAGCCTATTCCTTTTCTCGTTTCAGATTCCGGGGACGCCGCAGTTTACTGCTAACCATTCTGTTAATCCAGATTTTCCCCAATCTCCTCACTATGGTTGCGCTTTTTTTATTTTTGAGGCAGATCGGAGAATATTTTCCTTTGATGGGCTTGGACAGTCATGGAGGGTTAATACTGGTTTACCTTGGAACTCAGATGGGTATAAATATCTGGTTAATGAAAGGTTACTTCGATTCCATCCCACGCGAAATAGACGAATCGGCTGCTGTTGATGGCGCCACCCATTGGCAATCTTTTTGGATGTTGATATTTCCACTAGTACGCCCAGTGCTGGCAGTTGTGGGTGTTTTAGTTTTTGTGGGTACATTTAATGAATTTGTATTGGCCAGTATTCTTCTTCGAAGTACAGAGCAATTTACTTTGATGGTTGGACTGTATCTTTTCGTTACTCAAAATTTTGCCCAGCAATGGGGTATATTCGCTGCGGGAGCGATTATTGGAGCAATTCCCACCGTGGTCCTCTACTTGATATTACAGGATCAGATAGTAAGTGGGTTAACATCTGGTGCCGTAAAGGGTTAGCCTCATCTGTATCGATCTAAGAATTTAAGCTGGATCACGAAAAATATCAATATTATTACGAAAGGGATTTATGGAAGATTATATTTTTGGGACACTAATCACCGATGATCTTAAACTTCTTCATCATCGATCACACAGAAGAGGGTTACAGCATAATTACGCTATCAACCCAAGGAGACCGATACCAGGGAAGCCGGTCACTTTATCAGTCTTGGTAGGAGCTGATATTGATGTGGAACATGTATACTGCTATTACACCCTGGATGGCAGTCTCCCTGGAGGAGATTACGGCACACCCTCATCCGGATTTGTTGTGAAGTTTTTCCGTTCTCGTGTGCAGTGGGAGACTCTGACGTGGGGGTATGCAGAAATCTGGACAACAGAGATTCCTCAACAACCCGATGGAACTCTTGTGCGCTATAGGATCGGAGCCTGGAAAGATGGTCAGCCTGAGATATTTGCCGACTGGCCAGATCCAAAATATCACCAAGAACTCGCTACGCATGCTCATTTTAACGATACTCCTTCACCGACCCTTATACCCGATGATCCTACATCAGGAAAAATATTTTCAATCAGTATGAATCGGTTCAATGCCCCTGATTGGGCTCGGCAGGCAGTCATTTATCATATTTTCATTGACCGCTTTTTCCCAGGGAATAACCGTGAATGGAATAAAGCCAAGGATCTTAAAGATATTTACGGTGGAACACTATGGGGCGTAAAAGATAAACTTGATTATTTGCAGGACTTGGGAGCAACAGCAATCTGGTTGAGTCCTACATGGCCGAGCAATAGTTACCACGGTTACGATATAACAGATTACAGGACGGTTGCAAAACGACTGGGGGGTGATGAAGCAATGCATGCCTTGATAAAGGAAGCCCACTCTCGTGACATTAAAATCATATTGGATCTTGTCTGCAACCACACCTCTAACGAACACCCCTACTTTTTAGAGGCGCTTGAAGATCCTCAAAGTAAATATCGCCGGTACTATCTCTTTGATGAATCCGAAATAGGTTACAGGACTTTCTTTGGAGTGCGCAGTCTACCTCAGGTTAATCTTCAGGATCAAGAAGCCAGAGCATGGATGATCGATATTGCACGATTTTGGTTAAGGGAATTTAAGGTAGACGGTTTTCGCTTGGATCATGCAAATGGACCTGGTCCAGAATTTTGGGCTGAGTTCCAAGCTGCTTGTAAGGAAGAAAATAATCAATGTTTTTGTTTTGGCGAAGTGGTGGAACCTCCTCCCGACTACCTGCTATACTCCGGGCTGCTGGATGGTCTACTCGATTTTACATTTAATGATTCTGTTCGTCGTGCTTTCGCTTTCAACAGCTACTCTCGTGAGAAATTTGAGTCCGTAATAAATCGCCACCGTGAATTCTTTAGCGGATCAGATTTGGTGATGCCCACCTTTTTAGATAATCACGATGTTGATCGTTTTCTTTATATCACAGGCGGAGATAAAGAAAAGTTGCGCCAAGCAGCTGAGGTCCAATTTGAACAAGTTGGCCCTCCAATTATTTATTATGGAACAGAAGTTGGAATGTCTCAGGAATTAAATGATGGGCGTGAAGATGGATTGGTTGGCTCCCGCGAACCTATGATCTGGGGAGACGCCCAAGATCTTGACCTGTTCAAATTTTACCGCTCCCTCATCAATGATCGTAATAAAACTAAGCCTTGGAATAAGAATGTTTGAGGGGGATCAATTCCTCACAGAATCAGGACAAAACAATATTGTGTTACATTATCCTTTGAAGATAACAACTGATTCTATTATTGTGCATTTGAAATATAATTAAAGTTAGCTCGCATCTATCTCCGATGCATGAAGTTGTCCGTAATGGGTTTTTTGAAGAAATTCAATCATTACAATCTTGTCTGAATAGAGCTGGGCTCACTGCTGGTCGAGAGTAAAACTTTACAGTTGATTTGACAGGAGGGGATAGGCCTTGGAACTCATAATTGATAGCGTTAGCAAGCGCTATGGCCCCGACAAATGGGCCTTGCGTGATTTTACAATGACGCTTGGCACTGGCATGCTTGGTCTACTTGGGCCGAATGGGGCTGGTAAGACAACCCTCATGAGGATACTGGCGACAGTTATCCGTCCAACTGACGGTAAAGTAACATGGAATGGAACTGATATTATCAAACAACCCGACGTATTGCGTCGAATTTTAGGCTATTTGCCTCAGGATTTTGGTACCTACGATCATCTCAATGCGTTTGAATTCTTGCAGTATTTGGCTGCCGTCCGAGGCATGCGTGGTGGTCCAGCACGTCAGCGAATCATTCAATTATTGGAAATGGTAAATTTGCATGCAGTACAGGCCCTGCCATTAGGTACGTTTTCAGGAGGAATGAAACAACGACTTGGCATCGCACAGACCTTGCTGAACGATCCACAACTCTTGATCGTAGATGAACCGACTGCGGGACTTGACCCAGCTGAGCGTGTACGATTTCGAAATCTCCTCTCTGAACTAGCTCGAGATCGAATTGTGATTCTATCCACCCATATTGTCTCCGATATCGAGGCAGCAGCATCAAGGATCGCTTTGATACACAATGGCATGTTGTTAAAACACGCTACACCAGAAACCTTAATGGCTGAAACAATGGGGAGGGTGTGGGAGTGGATTGTGCCCAGCTCTGAGTTTGGCGGGATGAAAGAACGTTTTCTAATTACCGGCTCGTCTCAACAGACTAACGGTGTTCATACACGGATCATTTGTAAGGATCCTCCATCTCCCGAGGCTACATCTATCACGCCTTCCTTGGAAGATGCTTACATTTATCATCTAAGCATTGCTGGCCTGAAAGATGTCGGGGAGATTGTTTAATGAATGCTGTTCTTGCCATCGCTAAAGCCTTGGTGCAAGAACGCAGTCGTCGTGGTAATTCTTGGGTTTTGCTAGTATTGATGGCAGTTAGCGGCTATTTCTTCATACCATCAACTTGGCAATTTTTCGGTGCTCGTGGAATCTACACCTCTGGCTATGTAGGCGCCGCAATTGCAATGCGTAGCACCTTTCTGCTTGCGATACTCGGCTTCTTCCTAGTTCGCGGCTCTATAGAGGAGGACCGACGACGCCGAATAGGCGAGATTCTCGCATCCACACCCTTGAGACGGTTATCCTACCTTCTAGGGAAAATGCTGGGAAGTATCGCCTATCTGTGTTTGCCCATGCTAGTCGTATTCTTGATGGCTGCGGTAATGCAAGGTCTCTACGGAGAGGCTCCTCTTCGGCCCCTTGAATTGCTATGGCCTTTTCTGCTGTTTACTGTGCCTGCTGTAGTGTATGTGTCGGGCTTGGCGCTGCTCTTTGAGATAGTCCCTATCCTCCGTTATTGGCCTGGTGATGTCCTTTTCATCCTTTTCCTTTTAAGCCCGGATGTTAACAACGAACTTCCAGGTTTTTCTTTACATTTAGCAGCCCTTTCCTCATATTTGAATACGCATCCAGATGCTTTTATCGACACAGCTCTAGGCAAAGCCTTTGTCTGGCCAGGTATACCCTACTCTTTGGATATGATCTTGCCTCGATTGAAATGGGTTGCCCTGGGAACGGGTCTCTTGCTAGTATCGAGCCTCTTGTTTGATCGGTTTGCAGAAATCTCCTCCATACGTTTTCGACTTCCTGGACAGTTCCGCACCAGAAGGAAAAAGTCGATAACACCAGTACATGACACTCTTTTTTCCACATTGCCCACTGCTTCCGCAGAATTTACAACGCGTATTAAATCATTATGGAACATGGTTATTGCCGAAGTCATCATTGTGTTGAAAAACCGCCCTTGGTATCTGGTCGTTTGCGTTGTGTTATTGGGTGCATCTTTGGTAATCTCCGAAGAAAGCCTTCGTCGATATCTGTTGCCGGTAGCTTTACTCTTTACGATAGGAATAGCTGCTGATATTGGATGCCGTGAGCATCTTCACGGGATTAGCGAGCTGGTTTTTTCGGCGCCGAGGATTTGGGCTTGGTACCCAATATGGAAGTGGTGTGCAAGCTTCGTCTTGATTAGTCTAAGTATGATTGGGCCAATCATTACTATGCTTTTTAGAAAGCAGTTTGCTTCGGGTTTGGCTTTGATAGTTGGCATAAGCTTCATCTCTGCTCTGGCTGTTAGTAGCAGTATATGGACAAAAGAGTACCGACTTTATGTGGTCGTATATGTCCTACTATGGTGGACGATGGTGTCAGGCATCGATAAAAACGGTCCTGTCTGGTTGGACTATGCAGGGGTCTGGTACGGAGGAACGAATCTTCCTGTTATTTGTTTGTACCTTATCCTTACCTTTGTGCTTCTTGAATTTGCCATGATACTATCAAGATGGCGCAGAGGGTAAAAATGGATGATCCTGCTTTAATTGCTGTGAATATCAATGCGTAGTGAACAATTCTAGTTTATGAAACAGGATATTTATCCTAAAAAAACCTCTTGCCGAGCAGGATGCGAGCTAACAAGTCGCTGGATGCGAAGCAAAAACCATAGTTTGATCCATATCCGGCGCAGCTTAGCTCCAAGCTGTTAGGTCGCTGTAATTATAGATGGTTAGGTCTTGAAAGGATGTGTGTTGTAATGAGTGCTAAAGTTTCGAGTTCCTACGTTGTTCATTTGTTAGTGGTGCTTGTTTCAATTATTTTTGCCTATTTTATTGACAGGACCGCATTAGTGCTGCAGGACTATGCTTCCAGTACTTTCCATTTTATATATATCATCGTCTTCCGATTAGTGGTCCCGATCTTCGCCGCTCTCCTAATGCTTGCACTCGCCTGGTATTTATTCCGATTTGTTGTCTCGCCTCTCAAAACTGCTTTCTTATATGTGTGTTTCGGCCTTTTAGGTGTGATCTCATTCGCTTCAAACTTTGTTTCGTTGCCAATGTTTCTTAGAGACACAATCATAGGCCAATTCAGAGCTTCTTTAAGCCAAATTGGTTTTGGATCAATCTATTACTGGTTATCGTGCTACTTACTGGTGCTTGGAATTGTTAGTTTAGTTCGAAAGAATGCATGAATTTGCTGGGTCTTCAATATCTAACGACCTAACCCACGCTCCACCCGACCGGGCTAACGCCCGTACGCCGGAAACAAACCTCTGCATTTTCAAGCGTAGAATCGTCTAAAATATCCATAATAAAGAAAATGTTGCGGCGGGTGAGCTCATCCGTTAGGAACACAAACATGATTAACGAAAAGCGTCTCATTTATCCGGTAGATGATTTTGAAAATGCATTTCCTGGTCTCGGTTTTCGGAATATTTTTACCGTTGAAAGCATTGGTTTGGGAATATTCATTTGTGACCCGATATATATCTCTGATGTATACAATTCTAAGGATGAAATATCATCCTACTTGAGGAAAAAAGGCTCCTTCCTTATGGATTTTGGTGGTGACTTCTCATCACCAATCTGGTGGAAAGATCCTTATGCTCTATTTCCATTGTCAAGACACTATTCGTTAGATGAATTTATTCCCCCGCAGGATGCTGAGATGCTGGTGGATGACATTGGTGTAGACTCAGGTTCTTTGGTCTTTCTACCACCAACAGAAACTATGCCTACGGAATTGGGATCGATTTTGACAAAGCTAATTGGAGAACGAAATGCAGTCCTCATGCCTGCCCCCAAAGGTATTTGGTCTCTTTTTTATGAGCAATATGATCCGCCACAGGACAATATGGCGGGGCTCTATCGGAACATAGTACTTAAATTTGAAGGTGGTTCCTAACCCACGCTCCACCCGACAGCCAGTTAAGGACGGATGACCGGGAACGGAGGCCGTGAAAAAACAAAGCCAGGCTGCGGGTGAGCTCATCCGTTATGAGGCTTCGAGAAATTTTATGAAAAGGATCATAAGGTTATCCATATTTCTCATATTCTTGTTATGCTCTTGCCGTTCCACAACAAGCAAAGTCCAACAAGAAGAAACCGTTTTTGTCGGCGAGCAACAAGTTCACATAACATTATTATCATCACTAGCTATATATGAAATATCAACTCCTCTCTCCATCACCTTGGAAATAGAGAACGAATCAAATACTGAT
>SDBT01017912.1_pt1 | contig 11161 bp, 7 predicted proteins | sample 2277101 | NCBI WGS metagenome assembly SDBT01 (sample SAMN10404973, study PRJNA504765) | marine sediment metagenome | isolation source: marine sediment core GS10_PC15, 103 cmbsf | place: Arctic Ocean: Southern Knipovich Ridge | collected 2010 | reverse complement strand
CAGCAAACCTTTGTCCACCATGTCCTTGAGGTCGCGCTGGAGCGACCGGCGGTTGGTCTTGGGGCATAGAACTTCGTACTCCTGAATGGTCAGGCCGTCGTGCTCCAGCACGTGGCCCAGCGCCTTGGCCTGGCGTTCGGACAGCCCGCGCTCCCGCACCAGCACGTCCCGTTGGATTACCCGCTCACCCCGCTGTCTGACCTCTGCCAACTGGGTGGACAGGCCCTCGACGAAGTACTCGAGCCAGACCGTCATGTCCATCCCGTGTTGCCGGACGCTCTGAATCGCACCGTAGAACGCCGGCCGGTCCCGGTCGTAGTATTCGCTGATCGTGAATAGCCGCTTGAAGTCGTAGCCCGCCCGGTACAGGCAGAGCGTCGACAGCAACCGCGACGCCCGCCCGTTGCCGTCCAGGAACGGGTGGATATGGACAAGCTGGAACTGCGCCACGCCACTGACTAGCACGGGATGGACTTCGCCCGGCCGGTTGATCCACGCCACCGATTCGGCCATCAGGGCCGGTACGTCGTGGGCTGGCGGAGGCGTGTAAACCGTCTCGCCCGTGGCTGAGTTCACCACGTAGTTCTGGACCTTGCGGTACTGCCCCGGCGTGGCCTTGTCCCCGCGCACGCCCTCTACCAGCCGCTTGTGAATCTCGCGAATCAACCCTTCGGTGATCGGCGCGCCGCTGTCGAGGTATTCCGAGACGAACTCGAACGCCCGGCGGTAGTTCAGTAGCTCTCGTGTGTCGTCGGGGTCAGCCTCGGGCACCGACTCGCCCGCCAGCAGCCGCTCAGCCTGGTCCAGCGTAAGTTGCGTGCCCTCTATGTGGGTAGTGTGGTGGGCCTCGAGCACCAGCGCCCGCTCGCCCATGGCCCGCACCCAATCCTCCGAAAGCGTTGCTGCTTCCAGGAAGCCCCTGGCACGCTCGATCCGCGTCAGCGCCGCCGTGATGGCGTTGGTAATCGTAAACTTCAAACTGAGGCTGCGATCAGTCACCGGGCGACCTCCGTCGGTCTTGTGATCACGTCGTTTTCTCGGGGTGCTGCTTAAGCCACTCGTCGATGGCTTCTTTGTGGAATCGCCACCGTTTGCCGACCTTCTGACCCGGCAGTTTACCGTCTTGGACCAGCTTGTAGAGCGTTGACTTGGAGATCTTCAGATACTCCGCCAACCCATCGATGGTCATGATGTCATCAGACGGTGCTGCCATACGCTAGTCCTAAGCTGCTGCGGTCCGCTTTGCCGAACCGCAACACCGGCATTGTCTGTATTTGGCGGATTTTTGCAAGTGGAAATAGACCGCGCGCTCTCTGTTTGGCGGTGGTCCTATTCAGGCAGGCGCGGTAAAATGATCATGGATAACAGGAACGGTGTCCTGAGAGCGGTCCGAACGGGGTTGCTTCCGGGGAGCCAAAAAGAATCAGTCGAACTTTTTCGGCTGTTACAGTTAACGGAAACGCCCGAGGACCAACACCCTCGGGCGTTTTCATAACCCGTTGGCACCAAAGACTTACGGCGATTTCACCACCTGTGCCGGCGCTCTCTGTTCCGCGGCCTGCCGAGCGGGGTCCAAAGCGAAATGTATACGTTTCGCCCCGGCCGTCAGAAATCGCGGCCCAAACTCTCCGACTCTCTGTTGAACACCCCCCGCCCAGTTAACAACTCCGTTCGCACCGGAGCCCAAGGCGGAATCTCGAACCCATGCCGTGGAGGTGAACACCCGAATGTCCGGCCGCAGGCTATTGTCATTCTTCGGGAAGGTCTGTATGCTCGTAAGCGTCATAATGACGTACAGTCACAGTCGAGACGAGATCGGTAAGTGTTGATCGAGAACAGAACAACCAAGATCATAGCAAGACTTTTCACCGCCATCTCCTTGGCCACCGTGCTGATGCCGGTTGGAGAGGGAGCGGTTCTCTGCCGTGGCGCAGACGGCCACGTGGGGGTGAAGGCCGGCTTTGGTGCTCCCTGCCGTCCTCCCGTGATTTCTTCGGAGGGAAGCGGGGCGATGGAGACTGCTGCGCGGTCTTCCCAGAAAGACCGCTGTGGCCCCTGCGATGACACGCCGCTGGGCAACCAGAAGATTTCAGCTTCTCTCCGTGCCAAGAAAAAGACATCCCATACGGATGGGCCGTGTTGCTGGGAGAAGACGAGCCCCACCACTGTCTTCGACTTTATCCGACAGCATTCCCCAAAACGACCTTCAGTTTCCGCCGATCCCGTTCTGCTTGCCCTCTGCACGGTCGTCCTCCTGATTTGATCCTCTCAACCGCATCCCTGGCTAGGCATCGCGTCTACGCGCTGGGGCCTTTGTGCACCCGGTATCTCGGTATCCCGTGCCGAAGAGTGTGGATGATAACAATCGGTTTGGGCGATCATCATGAGACGACTTTTGCTTCTTTTATGCTTCCCTGCAGTCATCGCCGTGACGGGGTGTACTGGTCCCCGCCGCGATGTGGCTTGGCCCGAAAGGCGTTCGCTGGGAAGGGAGATTCAGACTTACAAGGCACCATCCGACTCGCCCGGGGCATCGTCACCCACCATCGTTGAGCCGGGGGGTGAGTTGATGCTGCGTGACGCCCTATCCCTGGCGCTGATGCACAGTCCCGAACTGGCAGCAGTAGCTTGGGAAGCCAGGGCAGCAGAGGCCCGGACGCTCCAGGCTGGTCTCTGGCCCAATCCCGAGCTGGAAGTGGAGATCGAGGAACTACGCTGGTCGGACGGCGCGGATGCGTCTTCCACGCGGACCACCCTGGGGTCCAACGGCAGTTTCGAGATCGAGAGGGAGACCGAGAGCGGCCCGGGCAGCGGGTTCTCCAATGCGGAATACACAATAATCATGTCTCAGCTGATCGAGCTCGACGGCAAGCGCGGGAAACGAGTGCGCGCGGCCAGGCTGGAGCAAGATTTGGCCGGATGGGACTACGAGACCGAGCGCTTGGCGGTTCTGACAGATGCCACGCTGGGATTCATCGATGTCCTGGCCGCCCAGGGACGACTCCAGTTGGCCCAGGAGATCGTGTGCTTATCCGAGAAGACCCTGGCAACGGTAGCCCAGCTAGTAAACGTGGGGAAGGTCTCGCCCCTGGAGAAGACCAAGGCTGCTGTCGAATTGGCCAACAACAAGATCGAGCTGGATAAGGCAGGAAGCGAATTGAGGTTTGCCAGGAAACGGTTGGCCTCGACATGGGGAAGCATGGCCCCGCGATTTTCGAAGGCCGTAGGGGCTATGGACCGCGTGTCGGAGATCCCCGTATTCGAGACAGTTCAAGCGCTCCTGCGACAAAACCCGAACGTCGCCCGCTGGGCTCAGGAGATGGAGCAGCGTCTTGCGACGCTGGCATTGGAGCGAGCCCGGCGTGTTCCCGACCTGACGGTTGGCCTTGGTGTGCAGCGTTTCGAGGAAACGAACGACTACGCCCTTACATTCGGCCTCAGCCTGCCGCTTCCGCTCTTTGACCGAAACCAGGGCGGCGTGCTCGAAGCGCATTATCGACTGGCCCAGCTCAGACATGAGCGCAAGAGCGCCGAGGTGCGGACCTCGACGGCGCTCGCCGAATCATACGAGACACTGGTTTCAGCCAGGAACGAGGCGATTGGCCTGAGAGACGAAGTCGTGCCTGGAGCGGCCAAGGCTTTCGACGCCGCTCAAGAGGGCTACCAACAGGGCAAGTTCGGCTACCTCGAAGTCCTCGATGCCCAGAGGACTCTGTTCGAGGCAAGAAGTAGGTTTCTCAATGCGCTGGCGCAATACCACCGATCGGTGGCCATCGTGGAAAGCCTCATCGGGACGAAGCTTGACTCACTACAAAACCAAAAAGGAAAGGAGCGATAGCCATGAAGAAGACAGTTATTCTCGGCGGCCTGGCACTGCTTGTCGCCGCAGTCATCGTTTCGGCCATCGACGTTAGAGGCAATGGAAAACGCCACGACGAACACGAGGGGCATGCTCAGGAGGCGCGCCGGGAGGGCAAGCCCGGAGAAGAGGGCCACGGGCACGAACCCAGTGAAGGACACGAGACAAGCTTATCTCTCGAGGAGATTGAGCAAGCCCAGTGCGAGCATGGAATCTCCACGTATCGGTGCGCGGAATGCCGTTACGAAATAGGCGTGGTCAAGGTTTCTGCCTCGCTGTTCAGGACGGGCAAGGACGGCGGAAAGGCGCTTCTTCGCACCGGATCTGCGGCGCTGCACAAGGTAGCGGTGGAGCTGGTGGTCACGGGCGAAATTCAGATGAACGAGAACGCCACGGTCCATGTTTCTCCGCGCATTCCTGGGGTTATCGAGTTTGTTGCCGTGGACATCGGCGCCCACGTCAAGCAGGGAGACCTCCTGTTCAAGATCGACAGCGTGGAACTCGGCAAGGCGCTGAGCGAGTATGAGCGGAGCCGGGCGCTTACCGACCTCTCGGAGAAGACCGTCCAGCGGGAAAAGAGGCTGTTTGAACGTAAAATATCTTCGGAGCAGGACCTCATAGAGGCCCAGAAAGTCTATGAAGAGCACAAAACCGATCTGAAAGCAGCCGAACAGGCCCTGCATGTCATGGGACTCACGGAAGAAGACCTCACTGCCCTGAGGAAGCAACCTCACGGCGTCCCAACTGGGTATCTGCCAGTGCGCTCGCCCATTGCTGGCACAGTCGTCGAAAAGCATGCTGTGATCGGAGAACTGGTAGAACCGGGCAAGGACGTCATGTTGGTGACTGATCTCGGCACGGTATGGGTATGGGTCGACATCTACGAGCGAGACCTCGAACCCCTCCTGGAAGCGAAGAAGAACGGATCGGTCCCGGTAGAGATTAGGGTCCGAGCGTTCCCCCGCAGGGCTTTTGTCAGCGAGATCGATTATATCGGCGCGACGATGACGGAAAAGACCCGCACAGTCAAGGTCCGCGCCGTCGTCGGCAACGAAGACCTTCTGTTGCGGCCTGGCATGTTCTGCGAAGTGACGATTGCCATGGAGGACGAGAACGAAGTGTTGGCGATCCCGTCCAACTCCCTTCTCTCTGACGAGGGCCGCGATTTCGTGTTCGTGCATTGGAAGGAGGACTATTACGTCCGGCGCGTGGTGCGGCAAGGCCGGGCGTTCGCGGACGTCGTGGAGATACTCGAAGGCCTGAAATCCGGAGAGACCGTTGTAACAAAGGCAGCATTCGTACTCAAATGCGACGTCCTGCGGGAAAAGATGGGCGCAGGATGTGCCGACTAAGAAGGATTGTCATGTTGGACAAACTTATTCATTTCGTGTTGAGACAGCGGCTGCTCGTGATGATCGGCACCACTGTGCTGATTGTAGGGGGGATGCTGGCCTGGAAGCTCTTGCCGATCGACGCTTTCCCCGACGTGACGAACGTGCAGGTGATGGTCTTGACGGATGCGCCGGGCCTTGCGCCGGTAGATGTGGAACAACGAGTTACTTTCCCCATCGAGTTGGCCATGCAGGGACTGCCGGACGTTCGGCAGATCCGCTCGCTCTCCAAGGCGGCCCTCTCGCAAGTCGTCGTGGTCTTCGAGGACCACGTGGACACCTATTTCGCCCGCCAGCTCGTCTTTGAACGGCTGCAATCCGCCAAGGAAAGCCTGCCGGAATGGGCCGAGCCCGAAATGGGGCCGATCAGCACGGGGCTCGGCGAGATCTACCAATATACCCTGGAAAGCGACATCCACTCGCTGATGGAGCTGCGCACGATGCAGGACTGGCTCGTTGCCCCGCAGCTTCGGGCGTTGCCGGGAGTGAACGAGGTCAACAGTCTCGGCGGCTTCGTCAAGCAATACCACGTAGTTGTCAATCCTAACCGACTCATCAAATACGGCATTGCCCTTACCGACGTGCTGGAAGCACTGGAAAAGAACAACGTCAACGCGGGAGGCAACTTCCTGGTCAAGGGATGGGAACAGGCTTACGTGCGCAGCATCGGCCTTATCCAGACAACCTCCGACATCGAGCATATAGTGCTGGAGGCCCACGATGGAACCCCAATCTACCTCAAGGACGTGGCGGAAGTACGGGTTGGCTCCGAGACGCGTCAGGGTGCCGCGACCCGCGATAGCAAGGGGGAAACCGTCGCGGGCATGGTCGTCATGCTTAAGGGTGAGAACTCGAAGCTTGTCGTGGACCGTGTGAAAAAAACTATCCCAAAGGTGCAGGCCAGCCTTCCCAAGGGCGTCCGGATCAATCCTTTTTATGACCGGACCGCACTGATCGAGGCATGTATTGATACGGTTGCCAACGCCTTGCTCCAGGGCGGCGTGTTCGTGATCATCGTGCTCTTCATATTCTTGGGAAATCTACGGGCTTCCTTCATTGTGGCGCTCTCGCTGCCGCTGTCGGCGCTGATCGCTTTCATCGTCATGGGCTGGGCTGGCGTCACGGCCAACCTGATGAGTCTGGGGGGGTTGACCATCGCCATCGGCATGATCGTCGACGCGTCCATCGTCACTTCCGAGAACATCACGCGTCACCTGGCGGAGAAGTCCAGCACAGACATCTTGCGAACCGAGATTGTCTATGAAGCGGTCCGGGAGGTCGCCCGGCCGGTTCTGTTTGCGCTTCTGATCATCGTGATCGTATTCTTGCCGCTCTTTACGCTCGAAGAGATGGAAGGGAAGATGTTCCGGCCCCTGGCACTGACCATGTGTTTTGTCATGCTGGGTTCGCTCTTCGTATCCTTTACGATAGTTCCTGTCCTGTGTTCGCTGTTTGTACGGGGACGGAGTGAGGCGCGGGATAATTTTGCCATTCGCCTTCTCAAGCGGGCCTATCTGCCTTTGCTGTCTGCGGCCCTGCGCCGGCGCTGGATTATTTTCGTGGGCGCAGCCGCGGTTTTGGCGATCTCGTTGCCGCTCGTGCGCCATGTGGGGACGGAGTTCCTTCCACCTCTCGACGAGGGAGCCATCGCCGTCAACGTGGTGCGATTGCCATCGGCCTCTCTGGAAGGATCGGTAGCGGTCGGCACGGAAATGGAAAAGCGACTTATCGGTAAATTCCCCGAGGTGGAAACGGTCGTCACCAAGACCGGCCGCGCGGAGATCTCCGAGGACCCGATGGGGCCGGAGCAGAACGATGTTTTCATCATGCTCCACCCGAAGAGCAAGTGGAGCACCGGCCGGACCAAACAGGAACTGATCGAGGCGATTCAGGAAGAACTCGGTCAGATTCCCGGCCTTCGCCTTTCTTTTTCACAACCGATCGCTTTGCGTGTCAATGAACTAATCTCAGGGATCAAGAGCGATTTGGCGGTGAAGGTGTTCGGTCCCGATCTGGACGTTCTGCGGGAGAATGCCAACCGTATGGCGACTGCCATTGGCGGAATTCGCGGCGCTGAGGACGTGGGAGTCGAACAAGTCGCAGGCTTTGCCCAGGTGGAAGTGGTGATAGACCGCAAGGCCATCGCCCGTCACAAAATCAACGTGGCGGACATCAGCGAGATGATCGAAACTGCGGTCGGCGGAAGGATTCCCACCACAGTCGTCGAGGGCCAGATGCGCTTTGCTGTACTCGTGCGATTTCCCGAGGAGCACCGGCGAAGCATACAAGACTTGAAGAAGATACTCGTTCCTTCCCCCAAGGGTCCGAACGTGCCGATAGGGGAGCTTGCCGATGTCCGGGAAGTGGAGGCCCCGGCCCAGATCAGCCGCGAGAACGGCATGCGCCGCGTGGTCGTCGAGTGCAACATACGCGGAAGAGACATGGGTGGTTTCGTAACAGAAGCAAGGCAAAAGATCGGTCCAATAATCGAAGCGCTGCCGGAAGGGTACTTTGTGGATTTCGGCGGGCAATTCGAGAACCAACAACGGGCTATGGCGCGACTGGCCGTCGTGGTGCCTCTCTCGATCGTCCTCATCTTCATCATGTTGTTCCTGGCGTTCGGGTCCCTTCGCAACGCACTGCTCGTGTTGGCCAACCTACCTTTTGCGCTGGTGGGCGGCGTCCTGACCATTTATCTGCTGAAGATCAACCTGAGTGTTTCGGCCGCCGTCGGTTTCATAGCTCTGTTCGGCGTGGCCGTCTCGAACGGCACCGTGTTGGTGACCTTTTTCGAACAGCTTCGCGCGCAAGGCTTGTCCACGAGCGAAGCTATCAAAAAGGGCTGCGACTTGCGCTTCCGTCCCCTCCTGATGACGGCGCTGACCACGTTGCTTGGGCTTATGCCGATGATCTACGCGACCGGGAGCGGCTCGGAGATTCAGCGCCCAATTGCAGCCGTCGTTCTCGGAGGACTTGTGTCTTCAATACTGGTGACGCTATTCATGCTCCCGGTGCTCTATGCAACATTAGCACCCAAGTCTGCCTCCGCAGAAGAAAGATGATGAGGTGCACACCGAATCCATCGAGCGCTGAATGCACGATCACGCGTTCGGCCAGGACGAAAAGAAGTCCGGCCAGCGCAAGACGCTGATCGTCGTCGCCATGATCGTCAAGGCTTACGGCCATTTCACCACCTGTGCCGGCGCTCTCTGTTTCGCGGCCTGCCGACCGAGGTTCGAACGTGAACGTATACGTTTCGCCCCGGCCGTCGAAAATCTCGCCGCAAACTCTCCGACTCTCTGTTGAACACCCCCCGCCCAGTTAACAACTCCGTTCGCACCGGACCACACCTCGACCCCGCCCCGATCCGCCCCCTGGCCGCGTGCCTCGCATCGCCTGGCGGCTCCACGCCGAGGGCGACCTGTCCGAGCGTGCCCGACGGCGGGCTGAGGAGCTGGCCAACCACGCCGATCTGCGCAGCAACGCCCCAAAGGTCAAATGTGACGACGGCCGGGCAAGTCAACAGTGGGGGGTGCACCTGCCGTGTGCGTCGGCAACTGTGTCAAGCTGCTGTCATTCGATGTGGATTAATAACATTTCCCGGCCAGCCAACCGCTGGCGAATGCCCAGTGCAAGTTGAAGCCTCCTGTTGGCCCGTCGAGGTCCAGCAATTCCCCGGCCAGGTAAAGGCCCGCCAGACATCGGCTCTGGAGCGTGTTGGGGTTGACTTCCTTGAGCTTGACGCCGCCGCGGGTAACAAATGCCACGTCGAAGCCTTCCGTAGCCGTCACCGTCAGTTCCAAGCCGCTCAGGAGGCTGGTCAACGTCTTGCGCGCGGAGGCCGGCAATTGTGCGGCTGTGACCTGCTGGTCCAAACCAGCCATCTGGCACAATTCACGACTGAGCGACGCAGGCAGCTTGTCTTGCAAAAGTTTCGCCACCTGGCGTCGTCCGGCTGAAACTCGCCATGACTCCATCTGTCGGCGCCACCTAGAGGCGTCCATGCCGGCTACCAGTTCGATCCGCACAGGTACGTGACTGCTATGACGCAGCAATTGTGCAACTGCTCCAGACAGGTCAATCACGGCCGGTCCTGACAGGCCCCTATGCGTAAACAGCACGTCGCCCACGATTCCGGCCTTGTTCTGTTTCGGCAAGGCAATCCACACCCGCGAGCCTTGGATGGACACTCCGGCCAGTTTCGCCAGCCAGCGCTCGCGTGTCACCAGAGGCACCAATGCGGGCACGGGCTCGATTATCGTATGACCCGCCTGCCGGGCCAGGGCGTAACCGCCACCGGTTCCACCCAGCTTCGGCCAGCTGCGCCCGCCACAGGTCAACACAACTCGTTCGGCACCGATGCGCCCGCCGGCAGATGTTTCCACACCCATGAGCCGACCATCTTCAAGCCACAGCCGGCTTACGGTACATCCAAGACGGATCTGCACACCAAGGTACTCGATCCGACGACTCAGGGCGGCCTGCACGTGAACGGCACGCTGGCTGGCTGGATAGACCCGAGACAGGTCGTCCACGACCGTCTTAATCCCCAATCGAGCCAGAAACTTTCGCAGTTCTGTCGGCTCCATAATCTCCAAAGCCGGTCCGATGAATCGCCCCTGCCTTCCAAATGCCGCCCCAAAAGCAGGTCGTCTCAACATGTTTGTCACATTCGCTCGCCCGCCACCACTGGCGAGGAGCTTCATCCCGGCCTGAAGCATCTGCTCCAACAGCACAACACGTCTGCCATCCTCGGCTGCCGCGATGGCGGCCATCTGGCCCGCAGCACCAGCGCCAACTACAGCCAAGTCAAACCCGTTTTTTCCCGGTCGTGTACGCATGCCAGAAGCATAACTTGCATAGAAACGCGAAACGAGCTAAAGATTCCAGTTAACAACCACCTTCGCTTTGGACCCCACCGACGTTTCGAACTTTCATGGGGTAAGTAACTATAATAGAGACCCATCGAATCCCGCCGGACAGCCCGCCATCGCACGCTTTCGGATCAACATGGCCGCGGCCGAGCCAGATCGGGCCCTGCAGGGCCGCAGAAGAACCTTGCCAGAGCCCGGAACCAGGGTAGAATCCTTCGAGAAACCCGCGATGGTCGTGGGCACAAGGTCAAATGGGAAATCCGGGATGATACCGGATAGACAACAATGGTGGCGGCCTGGACAAGCCGCGCCAAGGAACGGACAAAGGCATGCAGGAGCTATTTCAACGCAGCGACCATAACCCACTCATTACCGTGAAGAACGTGCCTTACCAGGCCAACACCGTCTTTAATGCTGGGATCGCCGACTTGGGCAATGAAGTTCTTGCCCTGGTCCGTGTGGAGAGTACCTCCGGACGCTCCCATCTGATCTGTGCCCGCAGCCCGGACGGCATCGACTGGAAGTTCGAGGACCGCGCCTTGCTACACTCTGCGCACGGTTTCGACTACGAGACCAATGGCGTTGAAGATTGCCGTCTCACCTGGATGGATGACCTTGACGCTTGGGGAATAACCTACACGGCATATTCCGCTCAGGGCCCCTGTGTCGCGATCGCCATCACCAAGGACTTCAAGACCGCCGACCGTCTGGGTGTGGTCTACCCGCCGGACAACAAGAACGCCGTCCTCTTCCCGCGGAAGTTCGGCGACCTGTACGCGATGCTGCATCGGCCGTCAGTTGGCGGGGGTAGTATGTGGATTTCCTATTCCCCCGATCTTGTCTACTGGGGCAAACCACAGGTAGTCCTCCGCGTACACGGCGGGCCGTGGTGGGATGGTATACGGGTAGGCGCCGGCCTCCCGCCCATAGAGACGAAAGCCGGATGGTTGGTCATTTATCACGGGGTGAAACACGCAGCGGGCGATCCCATCTATCGGCTGGGTGCGGCACTGCTTGACCTGGAAGAGCCTCACCGT
>SDBT01017910.1_pt1 | contig 11161 bp, 9 predicted proteins | sample 2277101 | NCBI WGS metagenome assembly SDBT01 (sample SAMN10404973, study PRJNA504765) | marine sediment metagenome | isolation source: marine sediment core GS10_PC15, 103 cmbsf | place: Arctic Ocean: Southern Knipovich Ridge | collected 2010 | reverse complement strand
ATGGATAGGTGTATCTGAGGTATTGATCATAAAGGTTTTTTTCTAAATAGGGCATGCTGAACTGGCGTTGAATCTCGTTGAAAACAACATTTACGTCGTGTTCCAAAAGGAAATCGTAAAGATCGCTGATAATGGGAGGAACTCCCAGAAAACCAAATCTCAAATTAAATTTCAACGGTTGTTTCTTTTCAACTTCAAAGATGAAATCATCCAAACGTTTTTCATAGTCATCAGGATTTCCATTAAAATCAGATGAATTAACCAGCCAGAGATGATTTTCCAAACCAGAAACTTTGTTCTCTTTATAAGTTAATTCATCAAGATAGATTAGCTTTTTCCTGATTTTATCGAGTCGTTTTTTTATTTTCAAAACTTGTTGATGATCAACATTAAAGTGCTCTTCGAGTTTTTTGATTTCTCTTTCCAATTCTATTTTGTTCCGATAATAAGAATAGGAAAACGGGATTACTGTAATTCCCTGATCTTGCAAAGTTGCCATTAAAGAATGAGTATTGGAACAATCTCCCTCCACAACACCGATCACAGCATCGATTTCCGATGAAAGAACTACACTGTACATTCCTTTTATCCAACTGCAGATGTTGCGCGGGTATCCGCCAAATTCTGCATCTTCCACAAATTTTTTGGCATTTCCGGTTATGAAAATATTGTTGAGATCAACAGGAGTGTGTCCTGCTGCGAAAATTATTTCTACAGGGAAACTTGTCGTAAAACCTATTTTCATTGATTTTCCTTTTCTGGTTTTCATTAAGGGTTATGCAAAATGAAAAAAACTGTCTTTCCGTCAAAAGCCGGACACGGTCTGAGGAAATCTTTGAAGTAGTTTCTAACGAAGAATCTCATTATAAGCGGAGATCCTTCGATGGAAAAGCAAGAAGAATTTCTCCAATCTTCGCTCACTTCGACTTGGCAAACAGGAAGACAAAAACACTCTATTTTGCATTACTCATTGTTTTCATCCTTCTAAGATTTTTAAATATTTTTCTTCAAGATCATTTAAAACAGTTTGAATATTATTCATTTCATCTTTAAGATATTTCACTTTTCCCGTCAAAGATTTTACTTTATTTTTATCTGAATAAATTGAGTTATCATAAAATTCACCTTCGGTTGAAAGCAATTCCTCCTTTTTTTTCTCAAGGAGCTTTTGATTATCTTCGATTTCATCAAGAATTTTCTTCAAGAAAAAAGGATTGATTTTCCTGTCTTTTTTCTTTTTATAATGAATATCTTTTTTGATTTTTGTTTCCTTTTTAGAAAAAAGCTCTTCAAGGCTAAGTTCGGATTCAATGATATTTTTACCATGGAAATACCATTTTTTAGATGCAACTTTTTCAATGAAATAGCGATCATGAGAAACAAAGATAATTGTACCATCAAAGTTTATTAAAGCAGTTTCAAGGTTTGATATCATATTTATATCAAGATGGTTTGTAGGCTCATCAAGGATCAGGAAATTAGGTTTTTCATGAATAAGTTTGGACAAATATAATCGTGCCTTTTCACCACCGCTTAAGATGGATACTTTCTTTTCTACTTCATCACCGGTAAAACCGAACTTTGCCAAATAGGAAAAGATATACCCTTTGGGAACAGAAGGAACAAGTTGCCAGATTGTTTCCATCACGGTTTTGGAATCATCCAGAATCAAGTGAAGCTGATCATAATAGCCAATATCAAGACTCGCTCCTTTTTTTGCAATTCCGGAAAATGGTTTTAACTCTTCATTTAAAAGTCTTAAGAAAGTTGTTTTCCCACAACCATTCCTGCCAAGAAGTGCAATCTTGTCTCTGTAACCAATTCTCAGATTTACTTTTTCTGCTAGAACTTTTTCTGGGAAACCGAATGAAATATTTTCTAAAGTATACACATCATTACCGCTTCGTTTGTTCAGTTTGATATTCAGATTGATGGATTTTTCATATTTTGGTTTTTCGAACTTATCAATTTTAGATAGTCGTTTTTCCAGTTCTTTAGCTCGTTTATACATAACTTCACTATCGCGAGCTTTTCCCCAGATACGGTAGCGTTTAATCTGATCCTCGACTTGTTTAATTTTTTTCTGCTGTTTTTTAAATCCCTTTTCCTGCATAAGAGTACGCTTGTGGGATTCTGCTTGATAAAAAGAATAATTGCCTGAATAATGAAAGAGCGAATAATTTTTTATCTCAACAATTTTGGTTACGGTTTTATCCAGAAAAAGTCTATCATGAGAGATAATTACATAAGGTTTATCCAATCTGGAAAGGTAGTTTTCTAACCAGAAAATCATTTCAATATCAAGATGATTTGTAGGTTCGTCGAAAAGTATCAAATCAAAAGATTGTAGAAGAAATTTTGCTAATTGAATACGTGTTTTCTCTCCTCCGCTGAACTTTGATATCTTCTGATTCCAAACCAATTCAGGAAATTTCAGATTTGTAAGAACGAGCTTTATTTCAGTTCTGAAATGATATCCTTCAATTTGTTCGAATTGTTCCTGTATTTCAGCATATTTTTTTAGATTTTCTTCTGAATGATGAGTATCAAGCTCTTTTTCAACAGCTTCTAATTTTGAACTGAGCACAATATAATCCAGTCGAGATTCCAGAATACACTCATAAAGAGTTTGATTTTCATTCAAATCCGGATCTTGAGTAAGATATAGAATTTTCGTATTTTTTGCATCTTGAACATTTCCATGATGAGGAATAATTTTTTTTGAGATGATATTAAATAAAGTTGTTTTTCCTGACCCGTTTTTTCCAACAAGCCCGATTTTGCTGTTTTTCTCAATAGAGAAGCTGACCTTCTTGAAAATATCAATATCACCAAAATTATGCGATAAATTAGAAACTGTGATTAAGCTCATTTTTTCCTCATCGTCTAAAAAATGAGAAGTTGCTAATATGTCAAATGTTCAGTTGGAAAAATTTCTTGTCATAGAAAAGAAGGTTCTAAAATGTGGCACGAGTCGGGATGTGGCGCAGTCCGGTTAGCGCGTTCGTCTGGGGGGCGAAAGGTCGGAGGTTCAAATCCTCTCATCCCGACCAAATGAATTTTGATTTTTATAAATTGTTTGTAGATGTGCGGAAATGAGCAGTGTTCTTTCGCAGGCGAAAGGTCGTCCCGCTTTTGCAAAGCGGGATCATCCCGACCAAATGAATTTTGATGTTTATAAATTGTTTGTATGTATGCGGAAAAGAGCAGTGATCATTCGTAGGCGAAAGGTCGTCCCGCTTTTTTCAAAGCGGGATCATCCCGACCAATGAATTTGCATGATGTTTATTTGTGTTTGTGGAAAGGAACAGTGATCTTTCGCAGACGAAAGGTCGTCCCGCTTCTGCAAAGCGGGATCATCCCGACCAATGAATTTGTAAGATGTTTATTTGTGTTTGTGGAAAGGAACAGTGATCTTTCGCAGACGAAAGGTCGTCCCGCTTTTGTAAAGCGGGATCATCCCGACCAAAATTTAAATAGCCACGAAAATGCACAAAAAGGCTCAAAAGAAGAAAATGAAAATTATTCTTAATAATAGCAGCATGTCTTTAAAGGGATTGTATGATAGATATCGATAATGTTTACAATGCGTTACAAAAGGAATTTGAAAAATTTCAAACTCCAATTGTGGATGCTATAGAAGCTCAAACAAAAGATCCCTTTAAGATTCTAATTACTACGATTTTGAGTGCCAGAACAAAAGATAAAACTACTTCAAAAGTGGTGAAAACTCTTTTTTCAGTAATTGAGCACCCCGAGGATTTTAATAAATATTCTGTTGAGGAAATCGAAGAGTTGATTTTTCCGGTTGGTTTTTTCAGGAATAAAGCAATTCATTTGAAAAAATTGTCAAAGATTTTAAAGGAAAAGTTTAACAATATCATTCCTGATGAAATTGAGGATTTGGTTAAACTTCCGGGAGTTGGGCGGAAAACAGCAAATCTGGTAAGAACGATTGCCTTTAAAAAGCCTGCTATTTGCGTTGATGTTCATGTTCATCGAATCACCAACAGATTAGGTTATGTTCAGACAAAAACACCTTTTGAAACAGAAATGGCTTTACGAAATAAATTACCGGAGAAATACTGGTTAATGTTTAATTCTTATCTTGTAGCATTTGGTCAGAATCATTGTACACCCAGAAATCCTAAATGTTCTTCTTGTGTGATTTATGATAAATGTGATAAGGTGGGAGTTATGACGAAATACGGGATGTAATACATAGGATTTATAAAAGAATATTAAAAAAATATTTAAAAAGGTACTGGAAGGAAAGAAATGAAAACAAAAGAGATAGATATACTTGATATTTTATTGATTTTAGCAAAACATAAAAAATTTATTATTTGGACAACAATTATCGTTTCCATTGTTGCTGTTGTTTATGTTTTACTAGCTCCGCAATATTGGATCTCAACAGCAACTATTTTGCCTACCCAGGAACAAAGAAGCCAATTTCCGTTTGGAAGTCCATCATTTTTGGGACTCGGTTCTTCCTTTTTAGGTGGAGCATTTCAAACACAGAGTTTGGAACTAATTACCATAATGAACAGTAGAACTTTTTCAGAAGATGTCATAAATAAGTTTCATCTTATTGAATATTTTGAGATAGAGGATCCAGATAGTTTGGTTGTTATGGAAATGGCAGTCAGTAGTTTAAGTGAAAACGTCAGGAGCATTGGAATTAATGACGAAACAGGTTTAATTAGTATAAGCATAGAAACTAAAAACAAGTATTTATCAGCGGATATTGCAAATTATTATTGGGAAAAATTAGAAAAATACAATATTGAATCAAGAATGAGCAAAGGGAAACAAAAGAGAATATTTATTGAAAAACGGCTAACAGAGGTTAAAGATACTTTAGATTCTCTTTCACTTTCATTAAATGAGTTTCAGAAGAAATACAGTACAATAAGTTTAGAGTCTCAAACCAAATCAGTTATTGATTTATATACAGATTTGATAGCACAGAAAATTTCAACAGAAATTGAATTAGAATATCAAAAAAACTATTTCGATATTTATTCTCTTACTATCATCAGATTAGACCAAAAATTGAGTATAATTAATGAGAAAATCAAAGAGCTTGAATTTGCTGAAGCTGATAAGAAAGTAAAATTTGGTCTTAACATTAGTGATATTCCAGATTTAAGCTTAAAATATGCAGAATTAATAGCCGAGTTAGAAATTCAAAAAGAGATATATGAATTTTTATTTCCGCAATTTGAAAGTGCTAAAATAGAAGAAGTAAAGGATTTACCTACTATTGAATTAATTGATAAAGCTGTTCCTTCTGGCTTAAGAAGTAGCCCCAGAAGAGCCAGAATATGTATCGTTGCATTTATATTTAGTGTTTTTTTAACATCCCTTATTATTATTGTTAAGAGTTTATTAGATGAAGAACAGAAGAAGAAGATTAAACAACTAAAAGGATTATTTAATCCTTTTAGGAAACGATGATGTTTTTAATGAATTTTTTTAATAAAGTAAAAAATATTAATCTTTCGTTACTGATAATTTTTATTCTTTCTTTAGCCTTTTTCTTTCCTAATATAAATCTTTTTTTTTCATTAAAATATAGAATGGTTTATCTTTTTTTTTCATTATTGCTAATTTTGTTATTACAAAAAGGATATTTTCATCTCTCTGATATGAAATTTTATGCTTATATTTTTCTTTTGTTATGGATTGGATATAGTCTTTTATCTTTTTTTTGGGCAAAAAATCCAACAATAGTATTAAAATATACTTATGCTTTAGTGACTAAATTCGTATTATTCTTCATTATTACTCAATTAATAACTTCCATTAAAATGTTTAATTGTTTTTTTTACATATTATATTTTATCTATATAATATATATTACTATTTCAATTTGGGAATTTACTACATGGAATCATTTAGCACCGTCCTCGCTAACTGTTAGAGGTGTGCAATCATTCATTCCAACAGGACCATTTTATAATCAGAATAATTTTGCTTGGATTTTAATAATTATCTCTCCATTTATATTTTTTAGTATTAATTTTTTTAAAAATTCTTTTCTCAAAATATTTTCTTTTTTACTATTATTGATTTCTCTATTAATATTTATTGCTCAAGGAGCCAGGATTGCATTATTACTTTTTTCTGTAGAAATTTTAATTTATTTCACTTTTTTTCTAAATCTTAAAAAAAAAATTGTTGTTTTATTGTTTTTTATATTTATGTTATTGTTTTTTTCTAATCATTATCCCAAAGAATATAATTTGATTAAGAATTATTCTATAAAACACTTTAGTATTTTGAGTAAAGAAAAAGAAACAATCAGATTGGAATCTATGGAAACAAGAGTACTTTTGACCAAATTTGCATTAGAAATGACTTTAGACACATATTTGTTTGGTGTCGGAAGTGGTAATTATCTCGATAATATGGATTATAAAAGAGCAGAAGCTACAAGTGATATTTTAAATACACATAATTATATTGTAGAACTAATTGCAACGAATGGTTTATTAATTGGATTGTTTTTTGTTTTTTCGATTTTTTTTATTGCAATAAAACTATTAAGAAAAGCGAAAAGAGAAAAAACAAAAAATAAATTCCTTCTTTTAGCAGCAGGATACTCTTTAATAATTTTTATACCGGCAGGTGCGTTACCTAGTTCAATTATGTTGTTTTTTTGTCATTGGATTATTTTAGCTGCTATTTTCTCATTGTTTGACATAAGCGTTGATAACTCAGAAATATATTTAAGCAAAACATCATAATAATGGTTACTGATTCATATTCTTTTAAAACATTCATTATTACTTTGGGACGTTCTGTTGAAAGAATTGTCCTCCTGTTTACGACAATCATATTATCTCGTTATCTTTCACAAAGCGATTATGGAAGCTATAGACAGGTTTTATTAATAGCAGGTTTGATTATAATAATCTTTACTTTTGGTATTACACATAGTATAAATTATTTTGTTCCTCAATTAAATAAAGAAAGACAAAAATCATTTATCTTTCAAACAATAATTTTTCAAATATGTTTAGGTTTTATAGCTGCTTTTACACTTTGGTTCGGTGCTGATTTCATCGCAAATTTATTTAATAATATAATGTTAAAAAAATTTCTAAGACTTTTTGCCTTATACCCATTGTTCATTTTACCTTCGATGAGTTATCCTAATATTTTTATTTGTATAAATAAAGCAAAATTAGCCAGTTTTGTAAGTCCCATTCTCGGATTAATAAAATTATTTCTTATTCTTCTAACTGTATTGCTTAAATTTTCTATAGAATTTATCTTTATTGCTATTATTTTATTTTCCGTTATTCAATTTTTGTTAATATTTTTCTTAATATTCAAGCATTTTTATGGAATTAAATTAAAATCATCATTTGAAAATTTAATTGAACAAATAAAATTTGCTGCCCCAATTGGATTCTCTTCAATATTGGGTATTATAATAGTTAAGGTTGATCAAATAATGATATCTTCTTTTTTTTCAGTTAAAGAGTATGCAACTTATTCAATTGGTACATTAGAAATTCCTTTTATCAATATTTTAACTGCATCAGCGATGGCTGTTCTTACTCCTTTCCTTGTACAGCAATATCAAAACAAGAGAATTGATTTATTTATTAATAAATGGAATAATTCTCTGTTAAAAATTAGTTATATAATTTTCCCTGTATCAATTTTTTTTATTTTTTTTTCAAAAGAAACGATAATTTTATTATATTCTGAAAAATATGCAGCAAGTGCTTTAATCTTTAAAATTTATTTATTCAGACTATTTGTGAAAATAACATTTTTCGGACATATTCTTCTTGCTTTAGGAAAATCTAAAATCATTTTTACATATACTTTAATTACGCTAATAGTCAATATAGCACTTAATTTCTTATTTATTAATATGTTTGGTTTCACCGGACCTGCAATTGCAACTGTTTTTGCCACATTCTTAATTTCTCTATTTCAATTAAATAAAATCTCAAAGATTATGAAAATAAAATTTTCACAAATATGGCCTTGGAGTAAACTGTTTTTAATTCTATTAATTTCTGTAATTTGTGGTTATATATCTTCACTTATTAAATTACTAGAAATGAATGAAATATTATTATTAATATCAGGAGGAATACTCTTTCTTAGTTTTTATCTAATAACAACTCAATATCTTTTTAAAAAATATATATTATTTCCTATAAAAATTCAATCTTTATTTTCGAAGATCAACAAGTAGGCAAGTTTTATGATTAAAAATAAAAAAATATTATTAGTAGCTTTTTATTTTTATCCATGTAGCTTAATAGGAGCTAAACGTTCTTCGTATTTAGCTAACTTTCTATCAAATAAAGGCATGGATGTTACTATTTTAAAAGCGGATGATGTAAATTATTATAATGATATAGATTATGATTTGTCGCTTGATTCAAATATCAAAATTATAAATGTAAATAATATAATAAAATTAAAATCTTTTAAACAATCCATAATATGGTATTTTTCTTTCAAAAAAGAGATAAAAAAAATACTAAAGAATAATGATTTTGATTTAATATATTTTAGTGGAGGTCCATTTTTTTATTTTCCATTAGGATATTATGTTAAAAAAAAGTATCATAAAAAATATTTACTTGATTTTAGAGACTTATGGACATTGGAATTTAATACTTACCAAAACTGGAAAGGAAAACTCATAAATAAAATTAGTCGATATTTTGAAAAAAAATCATTAGTAAAAGCAGATATGGTAAATTTTGTGACAGAATCAGAATCGAATTTTTATAAAAAATTCTATTCTCAGATAGATGAGTCAAAATTTTTTGTAATTCGAAATGGTTATGATGATACAAACAAATATCAAATAATGAAAAAATCAAAAAACTTATTAATAAAAAATGAGAAAACTTCAGAAAGGCAGAAATTTAAACTTGGGATTTTTGGCATATTTGCATATTACAATTTTGAGCATGTAAAAATCCTGATAAAAGCGATTAGAGATTTGAAACAAATATTTGATATAAAAATATTTAAGTTTGGTGAGGAAGAAGTACAATTCTCTCAATCTGTAGTTGATGCCGGTTTACTTGAAAATTTTGAATTTATTGGATATAAAGAATATCAAAAAGGATTAGAATCACTATCTAATATGGATTTTTTAATCTTAAATAATCGTTCAGAATTTGCGCTTGGAACAAAGATATTTGATTATATTTTGTTAAATAAACCAATATTAGCTTTTACAACTTCTAAAAGTGAAATTTGGAGTTTATTATTAAAACTAAAGAATACTTTTTTAATTCAGACCTCAAAAGATTTTATACTTGCAATTAATGTTCTTTCAAAAAGAAAAGACTTATCTATTGTGAATAAACAGAATTTAAAAGAGTATTCAAGAAAATTTCAAATGGAAAAATTGTATAAGAACTTAAAGGATTTAATATATGCAACAAATTGTTAATATGGCTGTATTATTTTTAATTTCATTGATTATTTTAAATATCAAATTTGATGATAAATTTTATAGAAATGTTATAAAAATTTTTATCATTTCTATTGCTTGTTCAGCTTTGGTTGAAATATTACAACATTCAAACATTTTTAACATAAATAATACTATTTCACCTCTATATACAACTTCACAACTTGTAAATATTGATAGATTATAGAAGATAAATGAAAGTATTAATTTTCTCTTTTGTCTATCCAAATAAATATGAGACTACCTTTGGAATTTTTGTTGAAGAGCAAATCAGGTTTCTTAAGAAGTATTGTGATATAAATGTAGTCGCGCCAGTGCCTTTTTTTCCAAATATTCTTTTTTTTCAGAAATGGAACAAATACTCAAAAATACCGAGATATGAATTAAGATATGGAGTGGAAGTATACCATCCTAGATTCCTTTTATTTCCAAAGAATATCTTTCGAAATTCAATAGGAAAATTATTATATTATACTGTAATTAATCTAATTAGAACAATATACTCAAAATGGCAATTTGATCTGATTCATGCTCATTTTATCAATCCTTCAGGTATTGCTGCTGCTATGATAGGCATTAAATTGAATATACCAGTTATTATAACAGAACATTTCGGTAAATTAAATGAAGATCTATTAAATCGCGGAATGAAAAGAAATATTAGGAAAGTTTATAATAATATTTCACGATTAATTGTTGTATCAGAAAGATTGAAAAATGATTTAACTGAAGCTGGTTTTACAGGTGAGAAGATTTCTGTAATTCCCAACGGTATTGATACAAAAAAATTTCCTCAAGTATCATCTAAACAAATTACAAATCAAGTAAAAATAATTTCGATAGGACATTTAATAGAGAATAAAGGTTATCAATTTCTAATACATGCTATATATATCCTGAAAAAAAGCGACATTAACATAAATCTTACAATAATTGGTGAGGGAGACTATAGAAAAACACTGGAAAAAATGATAGTAGGATTAAAAATATCGGGTAGTGTTACTTTATTGGGTTATATTCCTCATTCTAAGATCAATAATCTTTTAACTGATTCACATTTTTATATTCATCCAAGTCTTTCAGAAAGTTTCAGCATTGTAACTATTGAAGCTTTGGCTTCAGGGTTGCCTGTAATTGTAACTAGATCTGGGGGGCCTGAGTATTTTGTTAATGATGAAGTTGGACTCATAGTAGAAAAGGGAAACTCGGAACAAATTGCTCAGGCAATAAAGAGAATGATCAAAAATTACCCAAAGTATGATCCAAAGTCGATTCGGAAATATTGTATAAAGAATTTTGATTATAGTAAAATTACTCCGCAGGTATTTCAAGTATATCAATCAGTAGTAAAAGAGAAAAAGAATGTATAAAGTCTGCCACCTTAGCTCTGTTCATTCTGCAAAAGACACACGAATATTACTGAAAGAATGCAGTAGTCTTGCAAAAAAGTACAAGGTTATTCTTATAGCTTGCTCAGATAAAGAAGAGAAGGTAAATAATGTAATAATAATTCCTTTTAAAAAAATCAATAATCGTTTTTTCAGGATTTTATTTTCTCCTATTATTATGTTTTTTAAAGCCATAAAATACAAAGCAGATATCTATCATATTCATGACCCTGAATTAGTGATTACTTTGATTCTTCTCAAATTGTTTAAACGCACAAAGCTAATATATGATATACATGAGATT
>SDBT01017909.1_pt1 | contig 11161 bp, 6 predicted proteins | sample 2277101 | NCBI WGS metagenome assembly SDBT01 (sample SAMN10404973, study PRJNA504765) | marine sediment metagenome | isolation source: marine sediment core GS10_PC15, 103 cmbsf | place: Arctic Ocean: Southern Knipovich Ridge | collected 2010 | reverse complement strand
CTTATTCTTCTTGATATCATGATGCCCAAAATGAGCGGGCTAGAAGTTTTGGATAAACTCAAAGCTGATCCGGAAACAAAAGCGATTCCCGTAGTAACTCTGACTAATTTGGCGGCTCAAAAAGATGAAAAAGCGGCTCTGGCTAAAGGAGCAGTTAGGCATATTATTAAAAGTGAGCACGAACCTAAAGAAATTGTTAATATTGTCAAAGGAATTTTGGGAGAACAGTCTAAGACAGGAGAAAAGGTTCCTGCTAGCATAACTAAGGAAAATGACAAACGATAAAAAGGATGATGTCTCTGAGTTCAAGGATTTATATATTAAAACTTCCAGAGAGAGTGTCCAGGAAGCTAAGAGTTCGCTTTTAAAACTTCAGAAAAATCTTTTTGATAAAGAAATGATTGAAAAGGTTCTGCGAATAGCCCACACTTTAAAAGGGAGAGCAGCGGTGATGGGATACAAGGAAACTTCATTGAAAAGCGCTACTCTTGAAGATCTGTTCAGAGAAATTCAGGAGGGACGAAAAGAATTAACTTCAGATTTGTTAGGAACTGTTTCTCAGACTTTTGATGAAATTGCCGCTTTAATTGATAAAGCTGAGAGCAAATAGCCTCTTCGATTCAGGATTTTCCCTAGGAAATCATGGTATGATAACTATTAAGGGTAGGCAATGACATCAGAAAATTCGCTCAAACAACCAGAAAAAAAAGAAACCTTGGCAAGCAAGGAAGAGAAAAGAAGACAGAGATTAAATCACCTTCGGGGCAGATGGACTGAGTTTTCTGCTCAATGGTGGGTAGGGGCGGGGGAGATAATTGGGATAATAACTCTTTTTCTAATCAATTTTTACCTTCTTTATCCCTTTTTTGGTCAAGGAGATCAAGTTAATGTTTTTTCTGCGCCGGTGATTCCGGCTTTGGCAACATTAACAGAAAGGTTTGTTCCTTTTGCTTATGGGGTAAGAATTTGGTTATTAGCTTTTCTTCTTTTCTTTCCTCTTTCCTTTTATTTCTTTGCTCGAGAGATTTCAGGGAGGAAATTAATTGCTTTTTTGGCAAGCTTTGTTGTTATTCTGCCATTGGGAGTTTTTCTACCTGCAAGAGTGAAGCTTGGCCTTTTGTCTTACCAGGATGGAGCTCATGTAGCTTCTTTAACAATCACTCCTTTAGTTTGTCTTCTTTTACTTCGTTTTTTGCGCCGGGGTCATTTTTGGACAGGGATTTTTGCGGCTTTAGGGACAGCTTTGGTGGCTCTTACTTCACCAGTTGGCTTTTTGGGTTTGACCACTTTTATGACCGTAATTACTTTTTCAGAGATGCTTCTTGGCAACGGCCGGATTAAACTCTTTAGAGTTTTGGTGGTTTTTTTCCTGGCTATGGGCTTTTCTGCCTTTTGGTATCATCCTAAATTTGTTTTTCTGACGATCGACTCTCCTCAAGGAGAACTGATTAAAGAAACTTTTGCTAATCTTTTGCCAGTTTCCTTTTTCGTGGCGCCTCTTTTAGGAGTCTTTGGCTTTTTACTATTTGAAGATCGGCCTCAACTTCAGTCAATGTTCATTGCCTTTTTCTTAGCAGTAGGTTTTGGTCTTTTTTCTCTTGGTGCCGGAGTAGCTCATCCCACTCCCTCTCGATTCTTGCCTGCTTTTGGTTTATCACTGGCTTTTTTATTGGGAGTTTTTATTGTTTGGCTTTTTGATTTTTTACGGACCTCACCAAAGCTTAAACGGTTTAAAACTATTTTTGTTTATCGTCGGCTTATTGCTTTTGCTTTAATCGGCTTTGTTTTTTTATTAATATTTGTGGTAATGATTTTTTCTTATCGAAGTTTTTGGGAACTGGGAGAATTTCAAGTTTTGGGCTTAACGGCTGAGCAAAAAGTTGGTGTTTGGGAAATAAGAGAGAAAACCACCCAACTAGAAAGTGTTTTTGGCTATACGATTACTGGTCTCACTGCCTTTGGGTTAGTGATATTAAAGGCAAGGCTAGGAATGTAGATATACTAGTTTATATTTTGATATATTAGATGAAGTAAGAATTTTTAATGAACTGATATGGCTAAGCGAAAATTAAAAATTGCTCATTTTGAACGTAGTAAAAAATCGCGATCTTTAAAGATCGCCCTATTTCATTGCGGTTTTGTTTACTCAGGAGGTGGTGAACGGATTGTCTTGGAAGAGGCAAAAGGATTAAAGAAGAGGGGCCATGAAGTTCTGGTCTATGCTCCTACTGTTGATAAAAAAGCTTGTTACCCCGATTTTTTGGAAGAGTTAGGGGTTAAGACTTTTTTGCCGAGTTTTACTGAAAAACTTCCTTTTCGTGATGCTTTGAGGATGGTAATTTCTAGTCTTTTGGCTCCGATTTTAGCTCTTAATTTTCGCGATGTAGATGTTTTTTTCGGTTCTAATCAGCCTAGCGCCTGGATGGCTTATTGTATGGCTAAAGTTTTAAGAAAGCCCTATCTTGTTTACTTGAATCAGCCGAATAGACTTGTCTATCCTCGGAAAATTGATAAACAAACCGGTTGGCAGACAAGGAGAGATTATTATCTTTTGGCCGTGATTATAAAGAAAATTAAGCCTTTTGTTGTCTGGGCAGACAGAATTTCTTTTACCTCCGGTCAGGCAATGCTGGTTAATGGAGATTATATTGGCAAAGCTATCAAAAAGATTTATAAAAAGCCAATTGTTTTATGTCCTGGGGGTGCTTATCCGCAACCTTGGACAAAATTGAGGCTTAATCCCGAAAGTACCTTTGAGGGAGAGTTTAAAGTTAATGGTTTTAAAATTACTAAACCCTTTATTTTAATTACCAATCGGCACGAACCCCAGAAAAAGTTTGATTATGTTATCGAGGCAATGGAGAAAGTGATCAAAAAAGTTCCAAAAGCTATTTTGGTTATTCCTGGATCGTTTACGAGTTATACCCCGGAACTTATTAATCTCGCAAAAGAATTAGGAATAGAAGATAGAGTGTTATTTCTGGGCCGAATTTCTGAGGGAGGACTGCAAAAGTTGTATCAAGAAGCAGCAGTTTATTGTTATCCTTCGCCTGACGAAGACTTTGGCTTGGGTCCTTTAGAAGCAGGGGTTTGGGGCGTGCCATCCGTGGCTTGGAATCATGGTGGACCAACGGTTACTGTGGTTCATGGAAAGACGGGCTATTTAGCTAAGCCTTATGAGATTGAAGACTATGCTCAAGGGATAATTGTTCTTCTTTCTAATCCCAAAAAGCGAGCTAAAATGGGCAAAGTAGCCTGGGAGCATGTCAAAAACAATTTCTCTTGGGAGAAACATATTGATATTTTAGAAAAGGAGATAAGCGGGGCGTTGAAATGAAACTAAAGATTTGTGTTTCCGACCGTTGTTTTTTTCCCAAATCAGCTTTTATGAGCTCAAAGGCCGTGGTTGAGCTGGCTAAAAGCTTAGGCTATGAGGGAGTTGAATTTCATTCGACTTGGGCAGTTTGGTGGGAAATCCTGATGAAAGGAAAGTTAAGTTGCCAATCAGAAGATATTTCTTCCTTTCATATCAGCTGGCGAGAGGATGGTAAATATCTTGGTTTGAATTCTTTTAAAGCTTTTTTTAATCCAGACTACCGGGTTTTTCCCTTTGAGCCCTTGGGGACCAATACTTTGCAAAAACTGGAAAAAAAATATCAAAAGCCAGTCGTTATTCATTGGCGAGAAGACTTTGTTAAGTTTAAATCGCCAATTCTTGAACTTAACGGGTTTCTCGATATGAATTGCAGGCAAACAGAAAAAGAAATCAAAAGAGGAAGAATAAAAGGAGTAGTGGTTGATACCGATAAGTTTACTGATTGGCTAAAAAGTGCGGAAGAAAGAGAAAATCAAGCTTTGCGAAGGCTTTTTCCCTACATTAAAGAAATTCATTTCCGATTTGGCTATAAGGAGGATCTTAATCCTCGCTCAGTCGGAAAAAAGACCAAATCAGCTAGGGTGGTGAAAAAACTAGTCGAGATGGGATATAAAGGCAGAGTAGTGGTGGAAATGGGCTGGCCTGAACCAGGTTCAGTTGAGACTCTGAAGAATCTAGGCCTTAAAGAAGTTCATCGAAGAATTGTTAAATTTTTAAAAAATCTTTAGAATGTAAACCATGCTTGACAAATTTTTTGACAAAATTTTGAAAGAGGATGAGGAGATAGGGCAAGAGAGCAAAAGGGTAAAAGAAGAGGAGAAGAGAAGGTTTAACTGGAAGGATTTAATTGGACCGCTTGTTGTTTTTTTCTTAGCCCTTTTACCTAGACTTTACTTTCTTTATACTCATGATCCTCAAAATCCGGGTTTTGATTGGTATGGCGATGTTTACCACCATTGGCAGATAGCCTATCTTTCTAAAACTGTTGGCTTTGGGCAGGGTTTTTTAAGACTTTGGGATTTTAAAGGAATGGAATATTTCTGGGGCCTGCTTCATCCCTTAGTTTCAGTATTTTTATTTACCATTACTGGCTCGATAGATATTGTTTTAATTAGATTGCTTTCAGTTGTACCTGGTTCTATAGTGATTGCCTTTATTTTTCTTTTGATAAAAAGAGATTTCAACGCTAGCGCCGCCTGGGCTTCAGCTTTGTTTTTAGCTTTTTTCCCAGTCACTCTTTTTTCTGACACTCTTGGAATGCAGGAACCACTTGGCCTGATTTTGCTTTTTGGTGGCATCTTAGTTTGGCCAAGATACGGGGTTTTAACTGGATTTCTTTGGGGATTAGCAGCTATGAATAGGGCCGAATATTGGTTATTTTCAGTTGTCCTAGTTTTCGCTGCCCTTTTGGACAAGAGAAAAGAGGTAAAATCCGGAGCCAAAATTAGTCTTTTTTTCGGTTGGTTGGCAGTGATTCTTTTCTATATGAAATATTTAGCTGCCTGGACAGGTAATTATATTTATCCCATCTACTGGAATTTTTTGGCCAGCGTGGTCGGCCAATGGTTTGAGAAGGAAAGAACTGCCTATCTGCCTTATGAATATTATTCAGAAGTAAAGATTGCTGGGGCCTTGCTTTTTATTTTAGCTGCCATTGTTGTTGTTTGGCTGTTAAAACAAAGGAAAAGATATTACTTATGGTTTTTACTTGGTTTTCTTAATTTAGGCTTGGTCGGTTTTATGTTTAGTTTTGCCGCCTATTCAAGGGGTTATCTTGATCGTTTTTTGGTCGACCGGCTCTTTGCTTGGCCCTATGGTTTTTTGGCCATCCTTTTGATGGTTTTTTGTCTTTATTTTTTGCCAGAAAAACTTAAGTTTTGGAAAATGTTAAAATTGGGATGGCTGGTTTTGCTGGTGGTTTTAATTACCTCAATGTTTTTGTGGAATCCAATCAATTACTATTTTGGTTTGGCCCAAAAGCCGTGGCCAGAAGCCGTAAAATTAGCAGAGGAAACAATTAAAAATTGGGATAAAAAGGGTAAAATAGCTGTTCCGCAAAATAAACCGGACTATATTTATGCCTTAGTGCGTTACCATGGGGTAACTGGTGGGCAGCTTGCGGGCGAGATGTTTGATGCCTTTTATTATCTAGAAGACGACCCTTTTATTAACTGGGAAGAGAATTGGCCAAAAGTGGAAGAGTGGTTAAAGAAGGAAGACGTTTCTTTGTTTGTGATTCCCCATAACAGGTGGGATTATATGGAGATGCTAAGAAAACAGCCCAATGATTTTATTCTTTTAGAAGGTAAACCCTTAAATAAGACATCAGACCCTATTTTTGTTCAGCCTGCTTGGAGACAATAATGATGATAAAAAAAATCGCTCAATTGATTTCTAATTCTTTTCTCTTTTTCTTGGGGGGGTTGGCGATTTTTATTCTGGCTTATCGGTTTGGTTGGGTGCTTTTGGCTGGCGGGTTGGGGTGGGGGAATGATTTGCCTTTTGCCCTCTCGTTTGCTTACTATCTTGAACGGTGGTGGCCCTATCTTCCGCGTTGGCACTATGAGTGGGGCGGGGGCATGCCCTTTTTGCGAAGTTACCCCATACTTATTACCTATCTAACCGTTTTTTTTCATCATTTATCAGGTTTAAGTATTGTTCAGACCGCCAAGCTTTTCTCTTGGTTATCTTTTCCCCTGGCTGGTGTGGGCATTATGATTTTTGCCCGATTAGTTTTAAAAAATTGGCTTTTAGCGACTCTTTCAGGTTTATTTTTTATTCTCTCACCGGATGCCTGGCTTTGGATTATGTTTGGCGGGTTTTACGCCGCTACCGCCTCTTTCCCTTTTATGGTTTTTACCTTCGTTTTCTTTGAGCTTGGTTGGCAGCAGCAACGAAGAATCTGGTGGATATTAACGGTGATTTTTTCCGGTTTAACCTGGTTGACTCATCCGATTACGGGTACGTGCTTACTCATTGGCTTGGGAGTTTATGGTTTGGGAAGAGGACTTGGACAAAGAAAATTTTGGTTCGGGCTTACGAGGCCGGTTTTTGTTGGCTTGGCAGGGATTTTATTGGTGGCCTTTTGGATTCTGCCTTTTGCTCTTCACCGTCCCGGTGGAATAGGGGTTGCCGCCCATCAGATAGTTTATGTGACCTTAAAAGAGTTTTTCGGTTTAGTTTCTACTCCCGACCACGCTAAAGATTATGTGACTTCGGTATTATTAAGCGGGGCAGTTGGAGCACTGGCAATTGTGGGTATCTTTTTTTCTTTCCTCCGAAGGGATAAAAAAGTATGGGTTTTTCTAGCCTGTTCTTTAGTCGGTCTTTTTTTTATGGCGGCGCCGGGTATATTTCCTTGGTTACTACAGGGACCTCTCTTAACTTTATGGGCACTTATTAATGTCAGAGCCGTGGTTTTACCCAGATTGTTTGTGCCAATTATTGCCGCCTACGGCGCTATAAGTTTGGGCGAGACCCCCTTTCGTCTGGTAGCCTGGTTTTGGAAAAAATTAAAAAACAACCCACTTTGGCAATTAGCCACTCCCACCATTGGTGGAGCCATGGCTTTAGTGGTAGTTTATTTAGCCTTCAAATATATTGTTATTATTCCGGCAATTCACCCGCCTGAATATTTTTACCCGGGATATGGTCCGATTTATTTTTGGCTTGATCACAAAGAAATCGATGGCCGTTGGATGATAAACAGCGGAAAACAGCCAATGTTTCCTTCAGTGGAGGAGAGCTTAAAACAATTGTTAACCTTAAATCGTCAAATTGACGATGTTCCTGTGCGAGAGTCGGTTTATTTTCCCGAGTTAGTCCAAAAAGCGGGACTGACTTCGAAAGACAGAATTGATATTTCGCTTCTGTCGGGTTCGGTGATTGCTTCTTGGAATACGACGACTGATGTTTCCTTAGTCGCTCCTTATTCGGGCAACGAGACAAGTTTAATGCGCTCAATGATCGGCTACGAACAGGCCTGTTTGGGGAACTTTACCCCAGAATTTATCTGTCTTAAAGACGAGATTAAAAGTTTAGCTAAATGGTGGGGATTAAAGATGGTTTATATTGGCTTTGGAGGAAGAACAATAGAAGATAAAGATAAAAAATCTCTTGATAATTTGAAATTAGCCGATTTTAAAGAAAAAGCAATTGTCTCAAAAAATGAGACCATCTTAATTTATGAAGTTCCAGAAAACTCGACTTTTGCCACTTTGAATAACAAACCAATGATTCTGGTCATTGGCAACAACCCGCCCCATAATGATGGTTATAATACCGCTTTTCGCTCTTTCAATCGTTTTGGCCTTGATTATGATAGAGTCATACCCGTTCCAGGCAAAAGGTTTATTGATGATCACTCTCTTGAAGAGTTGAAAAAGTATCCCCTAGTAGTTCTTTTTGGTTACCGATATCACAATAGAAATAAGGCGTGGTCGATGCTATCCCAATATGTCCAAGAAGGAGGCAACCTTTTTGTTGATACTGGCTGGCAATACTGGAGTCAAGATTGGGGAAAGATAGATGATAAAGGCCAAAGTCTGACGATTGTGCTACCTGAGATACTACCGGTGAAACAGACAAAATGGGGGGAAATTGGCACTTATTGGAGAGATTTGAAAGTAGACAGTGCTTTGTTAGGAGAAGAAGTAAGCAATCAAGGCTGGGCAGATCTGGTTTGGGAGGATAAACCTTGGGGGATGTCTTTAGCCGAACCCCAGGATTTGCGGGAATTTGCTCGGCCACTAGCAACCGCCGCTGGAAAGGTAATTGTTGCCGGTGGTAACTATGGTCAAGGAAAGGTGGTTTGGAGCGGAATGAATCTTTTTGGTCATACCAGCTACAACGAAAGCGATTCGGAAAACGATTTTCTTTTAGCCGTTTTTTCTTGGTTAACCAGTTTAGACCAAAACCAGGAAACAGACCTTAATTTTGAGCGAATAACACCCGATAAAATAGTGGTTCAAATCGACAAGACGTTTGCCGGGGAGAGGAAGGTGATGTTTAAAGAGGCAATGGCACCAGGATGGAGAGCCTATTTAAATCTTGGTGGAAAAAGCAAGGAACTACCAATCATTAAAGTTGGGCCCGGCTGGAAACTTGTTTTACTTCCAGAGGAATTCTCGACAGGTACTTTGACTTTTGTTTACGGTCGGACGGCTAAAGATTGGCTTTTTATTTCTATCTCAATTTTGACAGGCTTGGGAATGGTTCTTTATTTACTTAATGGGTTGTTGAAAGGAGCTATTTCGACAAAACTTATTCCTATCCAGAAGGTCAGGACTTTCTTAACTAGGAGGTTTTATTCTTTTAAAAAAGACTGGGAGGACGAAGAAACCTAAAGGTGAAAAAAGCGCTTCAGACGATTTTTAATTTAGCCCTTCATTTAATAGCGATTGCTATTTTAGCTTGGGTTTTTTGGCCGTTTGTCAATCGCGCTCTCCACGTACCCCGTCTTACCGGCAACGATGCTGAGCAGTTTATTCATTTGGTCCATTATTTTCAGAACTTCCTTCCTTTGCCTCCGGCTGGCTGGGATCATCTGTGGTATGAGGGCGTTCCTCGGGTTTTGGATAGTACCTTTTTGCATTATTATCTTATTCAACCATTGGTGGCCATTTTTGATTTAGCTCTGGCTACCCAAATTTATCCTTTAATTTGGCTAGGAATATTTTTCTTGTTTTCCTATCTGGCCCTTTTTAGGCTTTCCAGAAATCATTTAATTGCTCTTGTTTTGACGGCTGGGTTAATACAGAGCCAGAGCGTCTATCTTCAGATTTACAAAAAAGGAGTGGTGATTTCCGGATTAGCCCAAATGGTTTTTCCTTTAATACTTTTTTTCCTAGTTTCTTTCGGCCAAACTGGTTCTTTTAGATTTCTTGCTTTAGCGGCTCTCTCTCTGGCTTTTATGTTTTATTCTCATGGAGCGATGGCTTTAGTCTTTGGGTTGACATCAGCAATTCTTTTTTTAGCCTTTTGTCGGGTTAAAGAGGAAAAATTGTTAAGCTGGATCCGAGTCAGGCGCCTTCTAATCTTTACTTCCATGACAGTCGGAATGGCAGCAATCGCGATTTTGCCTCAAGTTTTCAGTGCTTTAAACGGTGAGGTTTATGGACGGTTTCCTCGTGGACAGGTATTAGCTCAACTTGATATTTTAGGTATTCTTTTGAAAGAGACCAACTCCGCTCTATTTGTAGGCTTGGGGTTAGCAGTACTGGCGGCAATTATATTTTACAAGAGACAAAAGCCAAGTCATTTAATTATCCCTTTAGCCGCCCTCTTGGCCTATATTCTCATTTTCCAAACCACCTTAGCTTTGGGCATCAATCCTCTTAGCGACTTTTTATTTCCAGAGCGTTCTTTTTGGTATTTTGCCCTTATTCTCGCTGCCATTAGCGCTCTTCTTCTTGCCCCTCTGAGTCAAACACCCAAACGAGGGGTAGAATTGTTTTTCCCCTTGGGATGGATTGTTATCTCGGGAGTGATAATGGCGGTTGTCTTAATGAACCAGGTTCAAGCTGCTGAACTTTTGCCGTCTCCGACCTCAGCTTCGTTAGATAAAGTCGAGAGAAACACCCAACTAATTTCCTATTATAAAGATAGTTTAAACGATATCTGGAATCAGGTTAATCATGATGATAAAAACTATCGAGTCTGGCTTCATGCTTTCCCCAAGATTTATTGGAATATTGTTTCTGACGTTCCCCAGGTTGAAGGCTATTTTCATTTTTACACTGAATATTCAGGTGATTGGACCGCTTGGCTTTTTGCGACTCTGGCTGAGGAGACGGTGGAAAATCAGACTATTCCCCAGAATATGGCGGAAGGGCAAGCTCTTTTTTTGATTGATTGGTATGGAATTAAATATTTAATTCCTTTCCCTGGTCCAGAATTTAATTTAGCTCCCCGTTTTTGGGGAGAAAACGAATATATTCTAAAAAAGAGCGCTGAAGGACCACCAGCAGTTTTGACGATGAAGCCTGATTTTACCTCGGGGATTGTTGAGGCAGTTGATGTTCCCCTTGTCGGTTTTGTTGGTAGCGACGAGGGTTATGATGCTTTTTTGCGAGATTTGGGGATGTTAAATTTAAACACTCATTATTTAATTCCCCTGCGGTTAACCTCCTCAATTAATAAACTGGCAAAAACTGATCTTGACAAAGTTGATCTTTTGGTTCTTTACAATTTTGAGGGAGGAGGAGGGAATTGGAGAAAACTGGCTGATTTTGTTAAAAAAGGCGGTAATTTATTCATCGAAACAGGTGGCAATCCTTCACTCCGAGAGGGGACCAATCTTCCCGAAGTTTTTCCGGCTGAGCAGTTAGAATTTGGCTCTTTGGGAAAAGAGTGGCAGGTAGAAACAAAAGAGGGGTTATCAGCGATTGATTTTACCAAACTTGAGCCTTTAGTTTATCAAGATGAGCCTTGGAAAGTTTCTTATGTGCCGGACCCGAATTTAATAAGAGAAGGGAGTAGGGTTTTAGTTGCCCAAGTAGGAAAACCGGTAGTGGTTGAACGTAAACTAGGCCAAGGAAAAATTATTTGGTCGGGTTTGAACAGTTGGTATCGCCCCTGGGAGTTTAAGGCAAACGGAATGGTTGAAGTTCAGGTTTTAGATGTAATACTGACGAAATTGCTTGAGACTTCTTATCAGCCAGGCGTTGAAGTGGAAGTAATTAGAGAAAAACCTGAGAAAATAACAGTTGAGGGAAATAACTTTTCTGGGGTTGTTTTTAAAGAAAATCATTTACCTGGGTGGAAAGCTTGGGTAAATGTCAACGG
>SDBT01017908.1_pt1 | contig 11162 bp, 15 predicted proteins | sample 2277101 | NCBI WGS metagenome assembly SDBT01 (sample SAMN10404973, study PRJNA504765) | marine sediment metagenome | isolation source: marine sediment core GS10_PC15, 103 cmbsf | place: Arctic Ocean: Southern Knipovich Ridge | collected 2010 | reverse complement strand
GAATAATTGTCCCCAGCACACTTGACAATCCAACTGCGATGGCATAAGTAAGTGAAAAACCGATATAGCGGATAGAAATATTAAAAGCGGTACCGCCAACACCATAGGCAATACCCATTAAAAATGATATCAGCATCGGTATTTTAGGCGCTTCAGTAATTACTTGAACAAAATTGGGGATCGTCAAAACGACACCAATAATCGGCCAGAGCAACCAGCACCATGCTGCCTGAACCATCCAAAATATTTCCCAAGACCAGCGTTTGATAAATTTCTGTGGTGTATAGCAATTGGCGGCGAAAACAGCGCCTACAGAATGTAACGAAAATCCTAACATGGGATTAGGAAGCACATTATTCATAAATTACTCCAATCAATCTTGAATACGAAAATATTTCATTTAATTTTAACTCTGCAAATCATTGTTTTTCAATCTGCGTGAAAAACTTCTTCCATAAATGCCCACCATTCGTCTTTGGCCCGGTCCGGCAGAGGATTGAGGCAGGGTTTGCAGACATCCCACCATTTCAGAGTCATGGAATCAGATGCCATTTTGGACATATCCGCATCAAAATCTTTACCGGTATATTCAAAGTAGCTTAACAAATAGTGCTTGCCATCCGGCAATTTTCTCAAGTAAATAGAGTAATTGTGGATATTACACTGTTTAATCATGTCTAAAACCTCTGGCCAAACATTAGCATGCAGCCTTATGTATTCATCAAGCTTTTCTTCTTTTACCTCAATGATGCTTCCGTATCTTTTCACAATAATCTCCTTGAAAATTTTAGTATCAAGAAATGTTAATTTTTAAATCAAATTCGCCTAATTGCAGCGGATATTTACCATATTCGCGAACGAGTTTTACGATATAATCATATGTGTATCCCGAAACATTACTGCTAACAGAGTGGTCGGATTGAAATATGAATCCGCCGCCTTTTGCAGCGTTCAATTTCCGTAAAACTTCTTCAGGAATTAGTTGCCGGTCACCCGATTCCCATATTTGAATATCACTGTTTCCGCAAAAGCCGATGCTATGCCCGTATCTATTTCTCAAGTCAACTACATCCAGACTTGCTTTCGCTTCCAGTGGATTATACGCATCAATTCCAAAATCAATAAAATCCTGAAATATGGAATTAACATTTCCACAACCATGATAAATTACCGGAAGTCCTTTCTCATGGCAGTACTCGGTCATTGCCTGAACCCAGGGTTTGAAATAAGCCCGCCAATAATCCGGAGAGAAGAAAAGATTCTTTTGATAGGCAACATCCCCCCAAATGACCATCCCATCCAATAATCCTCCCGCAGCTTCAATTTCTGCTTTCAAACAGTCCAGGTAAAATTGACCGATTCGGTTGACGGCTTTTCCCATTCGGTCAGGATAAAGCCCTATCCAGAGCATGGTATTTTCCTGACCAACAAGTCGTGTCAAACATTCGGAACACTCTATCATGCTGCCGAATACCGGAAAATCCGTGTGCAAACTTTTGACTGTGTTTAGCCAGGGTGGTGAGTTGCGCTCAAAGCCATCACCCACGCCGGCAATTTGATTGTCTCCTGAGTCATAATATCGTCTTTTATCATCGGGGGTATCAAATTCAAAGGCCTCCAGTTTCTCAATTGTGTCAACCTCCCATTCAATGAATTCAGGCATGGGAAAATCATATTTTTTTCGGAGGGTTGCCATAAATCCGGTTTTCACTACAACTTCGGATTCATCTTCCTTTACTGTTTCAAAAGACATAATTCGTGGATCCATATTGGGAACTGTTACAATCCAGTCGAGATCATAATAGTAATAAGGATCTGCGTCTGGTGGCAGATTCAATTCTTTTTTCCAGCGTTTGATAAAGCTGCCCCAGAAAAAATCGCTGATTGGTATCCGATCGGGCTCTTCATGCCGCAACGTTTTCCTCATTCTCTCCAGTTTTTTTAATGTGCTTTGTATACGGGAACCATCTGTCCCCCCCATACTCGTTGTATCGAACATGCCCATGACCCGCCTCCTTTCGTCTTAATTTTTTTAGGTGGATTACATCAAAAGAGTAGTATTTATTAATATACAGCACATTAAAGATATTCAATGATTATATCGCTTTTTCGGGATTCCGGCGTAACTTTCAAGTTTTTCACTTTACCATTTCTGACTGTCTCCTTTATAATTGTCTTGTAGTGACCGTGTTATTTGAAATCTGCGTCCCATTATATGTCTTGTACATGGAAAAGTAATCATGTCCGCTTTTAATTTTCAAAATCTAAGTGTACGCATCATTATGATGAAGCTCATACTAACTAATTTTTTCGGCTGTAATCAGCGAGTATTGCGGTATGACTATTTTCAGAAGAATATCTTTTTAAATTATTTTTCTATTTTGAGATATATAGGAATATTTACCAAAGAAGGCTGCATGGATTGATCGTTAAACCAGTACCATTTTACGCCAAATATTTCCGGTGGACGTTGAGGAGCTCCCATTGTCTCCTGCCATGGCTGCGGATTGGTCAGCTCGTTGGATTTTGTAAAATGAGTATGATGAATTAACGGTCTCTTGCCATCTGTGTACCAGCTCTCCCATGGCCAAACATCTGCCATGTGCATGGGCGGTAATGCGTATATAACCGGACCATCATCCGCTAAGGAATGAGGTATAATGACCCATCGGAATTGTTTGTAAATCTGCTGTAATTCTGCCGTTAATGGAGCTAATATTTCTTTTTCAATATTCATACCCAAAACTTCAGCGGCAACATCGATTCTCGACTGCTTGAATACACCTCGCAGCGTAGACAGCGTATTTAAAAAACGAGGTCCTATATCTGAATGATCATTATCTATTAAATACCACTTTGCTATTCCCTTGGAAGTGATTTCTCTTAATGGATATAATACCCAGGACTCATGCCGCAATTTTCCATCCTTTTTTAACCACTTTTCCCAGGGGGTCCACCCAAGCTCTTCTGCAGGCGGGAAGGCATTAATGGTCATATTCCCTTGCGCATCAGATCCTACTGACCACCGATAGGACCGATATGGATGTCCGCTTTGAGCTGCTAAAGGCAATAAATATTTATCAAAATCCAGACCAATGCGATGTGCTGCGTCAATCACACCTACCGAACTGAGTATAGCAAGGAAATGTTTATCGAGTTGATCTGTCTGAGCTAAAGAGGTATCCATATAAACAAAACAAAAGATAAAAATTAAACTTGAAATTTTCAGCGATTTTAGGTATAGCAAAATTCCTTGCAAACGAATCACAGGCAGCCGCTTATTTTTATCTGAAATGTTGTTAAATATAGTCAAATCTGACTCCTTCATACACTATTTTTCAGTTTTAATAAAAAAAACTAATTTTCATCAAACGTTTCATCAAACACTATATCTAACGTTTGATATTTTCCCAATATAATTATATAATTTTGTTTTGTCAAGATAAAATTAAATAAATGGTGTTACGCAATAAGATTTTTCAAATCAACATATTCATGATAAATCAAAAACCTGAAAATATATCATATTTCTATTGACAATAATGATATATTTTATTATCTTGATATCATAATAAGCATGGTTTAATTTATATTGATACTAAATGTTGTAGTACTATGATAGTTATTTTTAATAAATATATCAAAAATCGTTAATTGGAAATGATATTAAATCTCAAATTTTTCTAATGATTATAAGTTTAATCTAATGCACAGCCCTGGTCAACCAAACAGCGGGTTTTTTCTTCGAATTCAAGCTCTCTACGATTCTTTGAAAAAAGCTGAGTTACGACTTGCCGATTATGTTTTAACCAATCCTGAAGAAGTCGCTAATTCAACAATTAATGATTTGCAAAAAAAAACAGGTTCAAGTTATGCTACCATTATTCGCTTTAGCAAGAAGGCCGGCTATGCCGGATTTAAGGAATTCAAAAACAGCCTGGCTCAGGATTTAACCAGCGCTGAAACAGTAACCGATATAACCGCCGGTTACCAGATTGGTCAAAATGACAATACGGAAGACATTGTGGAAAAAACCTTTCAAAGTTCCATTAATACCTTGCAAGAGACACGGGGAATTTTGAATGCTGTTGATATCGAAAAAGCAGTTGGAAAAATATTAGGCGCCAGAGAGGTTTATTTTATTGGAACCGGAATTTCGGGGGTAAGCGTTCAATATGCGGTTACCCGTTTTTTTAGAATTGGAATTTCTTGTTCGGCGGAAACAGACCCCACCATTTATAAACTAAGAGTTTCGTTGCTGAAAAAACCAAATGTTTTATTCACAATTTCCTCATCAGGAAGATCTGCAAATGTGGTGGACGCTGCAAAAATTGCCAGGGAAAATGGAATTTCGGTAATTAGTTTGTGTGATTTTTCCGTTTCTCCATTGACTCGAAATTCAGAAATTAATCTTTACACAACACCACGAAATACCACTCAATATTGCGATATGGATGTGCAGCTAATTACACCTCAGTTAAATATCATCGATGTTTTGTTTTTTTGCTGCTGTTCAAAATTAGGGAGAAAAGCAATCAATTTTATGAACAGAACAAAAAAAATAGCAGATAGAGAGAAACTTTAAAATGTCAAATCAAAAAGGCATTGCTTCCTATTGTCAAGGATGTGGCACGTGCACTTCCACCACCTATGGAAACGGAGAAATTGACGAGCAGCTTGTCGACCTGATTGTTGATGAAGTTGTAAAAACGTTAGATGTTTTTACACCCGGGATTCGTGTTTCAGAATTTCCTTTGATTCCCCTTGGAGTTTCTAACCGTCATATTCACATCACAAAAGAAACCTTTGCCAAGTTGTTTGGCGCGGAAAAAAAAATGGAATCGTTTCGTGATTTATATCAGCCAGGTGAGTTTGCTTCGAAACATACCTTAACAATTGTCGGTGCTAAAATGCGTGCAATTCAAAATGTGCGAATTTTAGGACCCATGCGAAATTATGACCAGGTTGAATTGGCGCTAACGGATGCTGTTCTATTAGGAATTAAACCACCGGTTCGAAATTCAAGCGACTTGAAAACCTCCGCTCCGCTTACCTGGGTTGGGCCCAAAAGATCAGTCTATTTACCCGAATGTGGAATTATTGCTAACCGGCACATTCACATGAGTCTCGAACATGCAGCCATTTTTAGTGTGAAAAATGGAAATTTTTGTAAAGTACGAATTGGTTGCATTAAAAGCACCATATTCGAGAATGTTTTAATTCGGGTAAAAGAAGGTTGGAAATTACATATTCATTTGGACACAGATGATGCCAATGCCGCTAATGTTCGCTGTGAAACTAAAGTGGAATTTTTAGGAAAAATGTAGGGCATTTATGAAATTTGGAAAAATTATCGGTCAAGTTATTGCTCCTCAAAAAGTAGGTAACCTGGAAGGTTTGAAACTTCTAGTGGTTCAATATCTGGATGAAAGGCTAAAACCTCTCAAAAAAACCGCAGCTTGTGTGGATTCGGTGAATGCAAATGAAGGGGATATAGTACTGTTAGTCTCTTCTTCTTCTGCGCGAGTGACCAAAATTACCAGAAATGTGTGTACGGACAACACAATTATTGGTGTGGTAGATCAGATTTCATCCCGGAAGAAAGATTTATATAAGAAAAGTGAAACTTAATACATAAAACGTGAAAAGTTATGGGAAGTGTGAAAGATTAAAGGTATAAATTGGAATTTTCTTTTGAAAAACTGGTGAGTTTAATCACAGTTGACGTGGTTAAAGAATTGGTGAAACAGGGAGTTACGGTAAATACTCTTTCTGGTAAAACTTCTCCAAACAGCTCGGTTACCGGGTTCCGCAATAAATGTCAGCGGATTGATATGAGTAAATACAAAACGCCTATTTTAACAGAAAATCATATTCGCAGACTACATGAATTGACAGGACTGGTGCAAATCCCGAAAGGAACTGTGATTACTCCAAAGGCAAAGGAGTTGATTAGGGAGAGACAGATTAGTCTTGAGCTGGAATGAAAAAATGTTGGAACAGGAATTAACTCGATCCTAATTCCAACATTCCAATGTTCCAATGTTCCAATGTTCCAATAGACAGAAAAACACTTGTAAAAAGTAGATTAATTTATAAAAAAATCATTACAAACCCTGGAGGCATTTAATGGCAAAAGCAGCTTTAGGTTTTGTTGAAACACGGGGAAACACAGGCAGTGTTTTGGCAATTGATGCAATGTTAAAAACCGCTAATGTCGATTTGGTAAAAAAAGTCGGTATCGGTGGTGGATTTGTTACTGCGATCGTTCGCGGAGAAGTTGGCGCCGTAAAATCATCGGTTGAAGCCGGTGCGGAAGCTGCCGCAAAAGTTGGTGAATTGGTTTGCGCTAATGTGATTCCGTCGGCTCATGAAGATGTGTTTGGTTTAATTGGCATCAAGAAATAATTGGAGGATAAAATGCAAGAAGCTTTAGGCGTAATAGAAACCCTAGGTTTTGCTACTGCAATGGAAGCGGCTGATGCGGCTGTTAAAACTGCAAATGTAAAACTGGCCGAATGGTTAAAAGTTGGCGGCGGTAAAGTAAATGTTATCATGCGTGGCGATGTGGCTGCCGTGAAAGCTGCGGTGGATGCTGGTGTTTCATCAGCAGCAAATATTGGAGAAGTTCAGGGACAAACGGTAAATCCTAGACCATCCGATAAACTTACTCCTAAATTTCCAATCACCATAAAAAAAACCAAGAAGTGAAAATTAGTGGAACGATCAAGCGATAATTATTTGTTGATTATAGTTAACTACTCAGCCTCGAAGTCTCCCCGTCAGCAGTCGATCGGGCAGGTAAGACTCAAAGGATGGTTGGAATGATGGAGGAATGGAATATTGGAGTGATAGAAGATTTGATGATTCCCCATCAGCAATCGTGCGGGCAGGTGGCTTTCGCTGAATGCTGATTGCTGATCGGCTATTGTTCATTGTTTATTAATCATTGTTTTTGGAGCCTTTGAGTCTTAGTGGCTGCACAGTTACGATTATAGTTAATTGAGAAAAATAGAGGATCAACGTGAATATCACCAATGATCAAGTGCAAGTAATTGTACAAAAAGTTGTAAAAAATGTTCTGGAAGGAAAGGAAGGAACTCAAACAAAACAAGTCTCCGCAAAAAAAGGGGATTGGGGTGTTTTTCTAGACATGAATGATGCAGTGGAAGCTGCCCATCAGGCCTTTTCAAAATTCCAGGAATTTGATATCCAGGACAGAAAAAAATTCACTGATGCGGTGCGCCTGGTTTGTTTGGATCACAAAGAAGAATTTTCCAAAATGACGGTTGAAGAAACTCAAATGGGGCGGGTTACGCACAAAATAAGAAAACATGAAAACGCTGCAAAAAACAGCCCGGGTGTTGAAGATTTGCAACCACAAGCCTGGTCCGGGAAAAACGGCTTGGCTATAGATGAATATGCTCCGTACGGTGTTATTGGAAATATTACACCGAGCACTCATCCCGTTCCAGTAATGATCAATAACATCATCATTCAACTGGTAGGCGGTAATACGATTGCCTTTAATCAACATCCCGCTGCAAAACGAGTGAATGCAAAATGTATAAAATTATGTAACCAATATATGGTGAAAGGGGGTGCACCGGAAAATCTGGTAACTTGTGTTGTGGAACCGACTTTGGAAACAGCAGAAATATTGTTTGCTCATCCAAAAACTAAATTACTTTCTGTTACCGGGGGACCGGAAGTTGTCAATATGGCCATGAAATATAATAAGAGGGTGATTGCAGCGGGGCCAGGAAATCCGCCTGCTTTGGTTGACGAAACCGGAGATCTGAAATTGGCAGCCAAAGAAATAACTGATAGTTCTGCTTATGATAACAACGTCCTTTGTCTGGCAGAAAAAGAGATTTTTGTTGTTGAGTCGGTTTTTGAGAAATTCATGAAAGAGTTTGAAAAACAGGGAAACGTTCGCTTGACTTCCCAACAAATGAATTTACTTGCCGGCAAAGCGTTGGAGAAATCGGGAAAATACTATCTGATCAGTCGTGATTTTGTTGGCAGAAATGCTAATGTTTTGGCAAAAGCGATTGGTATACACATTTCGGAAGATGTGCCTCTGCTATTTGGAGAAACGGATGCAAATCACTCCTGGGTATTAGCAGAGCAGTTAACCCCTTGTATCCCTGTAGTCCGAGTCCGGAATTTTGAAGAGGGTTTGGATCGTTGCTTAAAAGCGGAACATGGCTTTAAGCATACTGCCAGTGTTTATACAAAAGATATGAATCGGGCAACTCTTTTCTCCAAGAAAATGGACTGTGATGTTACAGTAATTAACGGAGGCACCATTCGTGGCGATGGTGGCGATGGTGGTGAAGGATATTTTTCTCATACAATTGCATCGCCAACCGGTGAAGGAATTTGCACACCCCTAAATTTTGTGAGAGCCCGCAGAATAATGGTGACCGGTGCAATGAGGTTTGTATAAAATTTTGAATTGATATTTTAGATTCAAAAGGGCGATGAATGTTTATCTACTAACGAAAAAGAATGTATTTAATTAAAACTTAACCTGGAGTTTAAAATGGCAGAAGTAAAATCAATCGGGATGTTAGAAACCAGCGGTTTTGTCCCTTTAATTGAAGGGGCCGATGCAGCCGTAAAAGCTGCCAACGTAGACATTGTTGAATGGCGGCAAGTCGGTAGTGGTCTTGTTTCATTTGTTGTGGAAGGAGAAGTCGCGGCTGTTCGTTCAGCAATTGAAGCAGGCCGTGCAGCAGCTGCAAGAGTGGGTGAAGTTATTTCAGATATCGTAATTCCTCGACCTGTTTCGGAATTAGAAACGACTTTCGACCGCTAAAATAAGAGGGAAATATGATTTTTGCAAAAGTAATTGGAAATGTAGTTTCTACTCAGAAAGATGAAAATCTGCAAGGAATGAAATTACTACTCTGCAAAGAAGTCGATCATAATTGCAAGCCGCAAAGTAAGTATCATGTTGCTGTGGATGCTGTTCAGGCTGGTGAGGGAGATTTTGTCCTGCTCGCTTATGGTTCTTCAGCAAGGATGACCGATATAACCAGAAATGCTCCGATTGATGCTGTTGTGATGGCAATTATCGATAATGTGCAAATTTTGGAGAAATGAGATAGAACGCGGATGACACGGATCACGCTGATTTTCGCGGATACAAAAATTGCTTGATAAATTGACTCTTTGTATTAAGGTGATTTAACCCCGTAAAATGAGATTTATTTAATGAAAATTGGAAAAATAATCGGAAATGTCTGGGCAGATCGAAAAGTTAAGCAACTTCACGGCTGCCGGCTTCATGTGATTCAGCCGATTAACTCGGAGGGCAAGGAAATTGATAATCCCCTTGTTGTGGCTGATCCGCAAAATTTGGCCGGTCCGGGAGATCGGATTATTTATGTTACCAGCACTGATGCCAGTCAAGCTTGTGATACCGGGTTTGCTCCTTTAAATGCAAGTGTAGTAGAATTGGTTGACACTATTGATTAGTAATAGGTAGTCGGTGAAATGATGAAGTCCAAGGCTAAGTAATTTTGCTCAGGACTTTTTAATCAAATTTAACTTTTAACTTGAAACTCAAATTTCATGTTTTTAGCAAGAGTAAAAAAAATCGTAACATCAACAGCAAAACACCGGGCCTATCAAAATAAACACACATTTGTAGTGCAGCCTGTTTATCCTGATGGCCGGGATAAAGGTAATGAGTGGGTCGCTGTCGATTATGTTGGTGCAGGAATAGGCGATATTGTGGTTTGCGGAGGAGCGCCCGGCGTGGCACGGGAAGTGTTTGGTTTGGATCGTGCTCCAATCCGCACCTTGATTATGGCAATTGTGGATCAGATTGATTATCGAGATATAAAATGATGACAGTAGATCAAGTTGAAAAAAATGGAATCGTCGGTTCCGGTGGCGCCGGTTTTCCTACGAATATTAAATTAAAATTCCACCCGGAATTCCTTATAATGAATGCAGCGGAATGCGAACCTCTATTGCATAAAGATATGGAAATGCTGCGAAATTACACTGATGATATTTTAAACGGACTACAAACCGCCATAAAAATGACTCACGCCAGTTCCGGTCTAATTGGCATCAAAGATAAACACAATGATGTAATTGAACTACTGGAAGCTAAAATTACTGCAAATGTTCAAATTGTAAAATGCGGAGATTTTTATCCGGCAGGTGATGAAGTAACCCTTGTTTACCTGACAACAGGACGGGTTATACAGCCGGGAGAATTGCCGGCAAGTGTCGGGTGCCTGGTGCAAAATGTGGAAACACTTTTTAATATTTCACAAAACAAACCGGTTGTAGATAAATTTATATCCGTTGCCGGTGCTGTAGAACAACCTGCTACAATCAGGGTGCCAATTGGTACTTCTTTTTCAGATATCATCACCAAATTCAACATTACCACCAGAAATTATAAAGTTCGTTCCGGCGGTTTAATGATGGGGCATCTGGAAAAAAATTTAAATCAGGTTATTACCAAGAGAACCGGAGCTATTTTGATTTTGCCTTCTGATCACTATTGTGTGCAAACTTACGAAAGATTCAGGACCGACCATGATATCGACAGGATTGCGAAAGCCGGTTGTGACCAATGTAATTTTTGCACTGAATTTTGCCCACGCTATTTGCTTGGTCACCCGGTTCGGCCAGAAACAGCCATGAGAAATCGAATGTTCACTCGGGAAGGCGAACCGTTTTTACATATCGGAAATGCCTTTTGCTGTGAATGCAATTTGTGCACGTTCTATGCCTGTCCGGAAAGTTTGGACCCAAAAGGAGCCACCGTAATCGAAAAACGTCTAGCGCTGCAACAACAAACAAAATGGGAAGGCCTTCCGGTTAGCACTCATCCTATGTTGGATTATCGCAAAGTGCCCACAAAAAAACTGAAACAACGACTCGATGTTTTAAAATATAAAGATGAAGGCCCACTTAAAGAATTGGAGTTTTCTCCGAAACGGGTACGAATTCCGTTGTTACAGCACATCGGAGCACCGGCAAACCCAATTGTTGAAGTTGGAGATCAGGTAAAAAAATATGACAGGATCGCAGCAGCCATTGTGACGGTTTCTGCAAATGTACATGCATCCATTGATGGAAAAGTGATTGCGATATCAAACGAAGATATTACCATTCAGAGGAATTAAATG